>OQWD01000856.1_pt1 | contig 11339 bp, 13 predicted proteins | sample 1691631 | NCBI WGS metagenome assembly OQWD01 (sample SAMN03418283, study PRJEB22391) | human gut metagenome | biome: human-gut; feature: organic feature; material: feces | host: Homo sapiens | place: Italy | collected 2013-04 | reverse complement strand
GCTAATCCTGTTACTCCCATTCTAATGCAATACACGGGTAAATTGTTTCCGATAACACCACTTGCTGGAATTTGTTGATTAGCACTAAGACCTATGTTTGCATATACACTCAAACCGTTTGGATAGGCATTTGGATGTGATGTGAATATCGTAAAACCAATAACTGCATTTCCCGCTTCAATCGTTATATTATGCGCATACTTTTTAGGCGAAACTGAAATATCATTTTTATTTACTATTTCACAAACTGCATTCGCTCCGCTTTTTTCTTTACATTTTGCAATCGCAAGCGTAAGTATATTTTTCGTGGGAGAAATAGCGCGAAGCAAGAAATATTCGTTTACAAGTGGTTGTCTATTAAAATATGAGGAACCGAGATTTATTGTTTCTCCAACGCTCGGCGGGTCCGTAACAGGCGCAGGAATAAGCATTTCAACAGGCATCGGGAGTACCTGATGATACTCACCACTTTCTATAGAGCCAGCAGCCTCAAATTCGGCAACGCCTGTATAGGTAACTTCTGCCCCGTTCGTAGAAACATTGATATTTGTCGGTTTTTCCAAACTCATATGGTTCGGCAGACTTGTAGGCACATCGAAAGTACCCGCTGTCCAATCGGTACCATCGGTGTATTTCCCCTTTAATTCAAACTTTGCCATGATTACACCTCAACTACTTGTACGGACGCGATGCCTTTTCCCGTAGCACCTGGCGAACCCGCTGCACCTGTCGCGCCTTTAATTGATGTTCTATATCCTGTCGATACGGTATTTCCTTGTATAGAAGTAACTTGACATACTTTTCCGTTTGCGTTCACGAGAAAATCATCTACCTTTATCCCCGAAGGCATTATATTTGATAGAAGAGTTGAAATAGGTGTAGTTCCCGTCGTAGTATCCGTGGTGTAATAGAACCCTACACCGTCCTTACCGTTTGTACCATTGGTTCCATCTGCTCCTTTCTGACCTGTAGCACCTGTTGTAATAACGTAATTTACAATATTACAAGTAACATTTTCTCCGCTTACAAGTTGAACCCGCCATACTGCAATAAATGATTTATTCGTTTCATATTGGCATACACCTATAAACTCATCGTTTATCACTGGCGTTCTATTAAAATCCGTTGAAACGAGTACTTTCATTGCACCTACGGTTGGTGCGTTTGTCTGTATTACATTCGGATATACAAGCGCATCTTTCCCGTTCGTACCGTTGGTTCCGTTCGTACCGTCTGAAACTGTAAACGTACCCGCGGTATAATCAGTGCCGTCCGTGTATTTACCTTTTATTTCATAAGTTCTTGTAGCCATTTATTACACCTCTATAATTTGTACTGATTGAACGCCGCGTCCGTCTTTCCCTGGAACACCAGGCACGCCGCTTACATAGATTTCCCATACGCTTGTATCTGTAGGAGGAACGCCTGTAGTATCGGTTTCCCCTACATGTACATAGCCTTTCCCGTCTTCTGCATATACAACAGCGTCGTTTTTGCTGTATACTGTTGCGCTATCGTATATTCCTTTATAGTTTAACCCTCCGAGCAATAACGCCTGTTTCAGCATCAATTCCATGCGGTACAGCAGTTCCGCGACGGTTTTAGGCTCATGTTCCGATGCTGAATAGGTCTTGTCATTTATTGTAGCCATCGAGATATCTCCTATAGAAATTTTGTATCGTAACGGTATTTATGAATATGGGATTGAAACTATCCACGAATTTATAAATAATGTTACGGTTCCGCTCCGAGTACGCGAGCCATTTTTCGAACGGGTTCCCTGTTTTGGTTGAGTTAAACGTACGTTCCCCCGAACCTGAACTTGTTCCTGTGCCCTCGGAAGTATTCATATTCCTCGAGGTAAGCCCTGCGTCGGTATCCTTGTTATACTGGTTCGGTACGTTCGTAAACTTGCTGTCCCCGCTCGCGTTCGTCGTTGAAGTAGAGGTTGCGCTCGTGTTTTCGGTATAATCTTCGGATTGGTCTTGGAATGTCATTTTCTGCGCGTTCTCTACGTTTTGTTTCATGATATAGAACCCACGGTTCCATATGTTCGTAAAATACTGCTGAAACTCTTCAATGGTTTCGAACGACATTTCGCGGAACGCATATTCGTTCATGATGAGCGTTTCGATATCTGAGGTACCCCAGTTTTCCCCGAGGTACTCCACGTTGATATCGCCCGAGCACATATCGAATACACCCTGATGCGGTTCACGGGGAGAAGTAATCCCGCCGATTATCAAGTCAATCTTTTTCAGCGTCAGCGTCAAATTCGCCATCTTTCTTCTCCTCCTTTTCGTTGAACCCGTTCAGGTTTACCTTTATGTTCACGCCGCCCCAATCTTCTGGCCATAGCCGTTTCGCCTGTTCCAACGCATCGGTACGGTTTTTCAGGCGTTTGGTTATATTCATGTTGTATTGGTCTGCCGTGACTTCGATTTCGGAAGTTATCTGCCGTTCTTTCTTTTCGTTTTGGTTATGCGCTATGCCGAGGAACTCGAACATTTCGTTTTTGTAGTTCTTGATTTCCTCGGATAATTCTTTCCCGAAATACTGTGCATTGGTGCTCAGCGTTTTGAGATACGGAACTACTCTGGATACGAAAGCGTCCTCGTTATCCTCGGTCGCAAGCAGTAACTGTTTGATTTCCAAAGACAATGCGTTGGCGGTCTTGATAGTATCCTCATCGCTTGTATCGATACCGAACAGCATCGGGAGTTTTATCCAGTTTCGGTTGACCTTTTTCGCTACTTCGCAGTCGGCTACCATCGCGGCGTACAGTTCTATCGCCTGAAATACCGTGAACGATGTGTTACCCGCCGTAAGCGTAGGAAAGAAGAAGTCTGAAACGATAACGCAGTCCTTATTGACTATCATGTCTTTGAAATACTGCGACCCGCCGAACGCCGCGTAAGGACGCACCACGCCGAACTCACCGTAACAGTCCAGACCGTAAGAGCCAGTAAACGGTAACGCGAGGTATGTCTTTTTCCGTACCATATGCCCGTCAAGATTTGGGAACGAGTAATAATACGGGAATATCGCCACGCGGCCGCATCGCGCAATCATGCTTTCTATACGCTTACTGTCGAATCTTGTACCGCCTACGATTTCCTTTGGTTCAGGTAAGTTCTGCCAATCGAAAATGGATATAGCCGTTTCCTGGAAAGAGTTCATGTATAGCCGTTTCACATGATTGCGGAGTTTCGCCCTATCGCTTTTCTCGACCTTTGCGCGCGCCGCCTGTGCGGTCAGTTTAAATATTTGCTCGCGCAGGATTTGGTTATCCTTTTGCGATTTATTATTGGCGGCCTCGAGTTGCATAAGCCTGTCGTTTAATTTTCCCATTTTACACCGCCTTTTCTGGATTTTCTATAGTAAAGTTTTTCATGTTGTTATAGTCGTACCACACACGCACACCTTTCGAGAACGTATCTTCTACTTGGCTACGTTCCATCTCATCGAGGAAAACCTCATCGGTGTTCAATACGGTATCGTCCGCGCGGTAGTAATCGAAAATAGTATGCTGTTGGAAACTGTCGGAAATATCGATCATGCTTTCGAAACCGTAAGCCTTGTGGTATTTCACGATTTCATCATAGAATATATTCTTGAACACAACGACCCGCATATACATTTTATTCACGATAAACGGAACGATAGACGAGCCGAATGAAACTTCCGACGGAGTATTCTTCAAGTCCTGTATCTGAAACTCTTGCAGTTTCCGTTCTTTCGCTTGGTTGTTGTTCAGCGTGAGATAGTTTGAAATCGTGTTCGTTGCAAAGTCTGTCGCTTGTTTTGCGGCGTTTATTCCTGCCAATGCAGGTGCGGCAGCGTTTTTATTTAAGGCCGCCGATATCTGTCCGCCAGCGAGTGTTGCGCCTATTCCTACTACCGTATTCGCCAGTCCAGCCGCTGTACGCACGCCAAGATTTTCACGTTCGGTTTCCTGTTTTACTTTCAACCCCATTATTTGGGAGTTATAGTTTTGGCGGTACCAGTCTGCGTACGCGCTTGAAAAGTCCATGAACGTGGTATCGTTATTGAAACTGATAAAGTTATTCGGCGTGTACTGTATCCGCTCTTCATTAAAATATAACGTCGTGCGATACGGCGGCACGAAAGATTGTTTATACGTTATTCTTGTTGTGCCCGCGTAAGGAATAATTTGTCGCATATCATATTCATAGACGTTTCCGCCGTTGAATATATTCAGTTTCCTATACTCAGGAATAGAATACATATCGATAGGAAGATTTTCTATAAACGTTTCATATGCTGACGGTGATTTTTTTATTAAGGCTATTTTTCCAACGTTTGCAACATTTAAATATTTTATGAAATCCGTATATGCTCCCGTAAGTATAGCCTTATAATTATCTCCGTCTTTTGTTACGGTCACGTTTATCTCATTTTTAAGATTGAGATAAACCATTGAGGAAACGATATCAAATCCCGCTGTTGTTTGGTTTAAAAATTTATCCAGTCCGAAAATATCGAGGAGTTTATCGTTTGAGTTATCATAAAATATGAAATCCTCTCTTACGGTTCCTGTGGTTAAATCGTATACGAACGGCAAAACAAAATTACGTATGGGATAAGTAGTATTTCCTTCTACATATGCGAATTGTTCACTTGTGCTTTCTTCGTATTTTAACGTCGTAGTAAATACTACAATCCCTACTGCCAGAGTAGGAAGTCCCGAAACTTGAAACGTTTTCAGCAGGTTATATTCTTCCTCTATTTCGTATATCTGCCCTGCATCTATCGCTTTATACTTTCTTCCGTTCGACGTAAGTTTATTGCTGTTATACGTACACATCGACGGATAGAACCTTGCGAATTTCAACTGCCAGAATATATTGGACACTAAATCCTCGTCGCAGACCATGCGGCATACAATATCGTTTACATACTCGAAATCCCGTATGAAATAATACCGCGTCACGCTCGGCTCGGTATCGTCGTTGTTCACGTAATACTTAAACCGCGCATAATTATATTTACGTTGATACTCGAGATAGTTCCCCTCCAACCTAAACGGGTCTGTAGGATTGAACGGTGCTTTTATGATTTCCGTTTGAACTCTTAAACTGTTGAGGGAGAGTTCACGGTTTTCTTGTGAACTCCCCACAAACAGATTTTCTTCGTCAATCGTAGTCATATAAAGTTTGATGTCTACAAACATATTTGACTACTCCTTTTTAATTTATTACGCGCCTGCGGCTACGTTGGAAACGCTGATGATACGGTCGGACTTGAAGTCGTCTGTAATGACCAACGGAACATTTACATACGCGGGGCACATATCGAAACAGTAATCCTGAATTTCGTTGTAGTACGTGGTACGCGCGTTCAACGGTTTGGAGATAGCAGACTTGAACCCGAGGCCGAACTTAACGGCGTTGAAGTCAACGATACGCCCGATGAGTTTACCGCCCGTAATAGTCGCTTTCGTCATGTTCATAGGGTCGAGGTTGGTATTCGCGGCAAGCGTCGTAGGATTGAGCGCGTCTACCTCGATGATACGGGAACGCTCTTCCTGCATACCGTAGTTATCGCTGTCCTCGGAACGGAACAGGAACGGTTTCAGATACTGCTTGTAGGTGAACTTCTGCGCGAAGTCAAACGCGAACTGCGTATCGATGATAAGCACGAAATCGCCCGTACCTCTCGTGGTGTTGAACTTAACTTTCTTGTACTGCATGTTCGATTCGGGGTATCTCTGCATTGCAAACACTTTATGCATGAACGCATTGAGGGACGCCGCATCGCTGAATTTCTGTACGTTGGCGTAGGTATCGTATTGATACTCTTCGCAGTTCAGAACGTTGTTTTCCATGACATACTCAGCCGCGTTATTCTCGGACTGGAGCACCGCAAGTTTGCCCATGATAAAATCATCGAGCGAATTGTTTTTGAGCGCCATCAACATATCAGCCGCATCGTAGTCAATCATACGCTCCATTTTCGCGTTGATTTTATAGATAAACGAAAGCGGGTCTTTGCCGTAATCGAATGTTACGTAAGGGTTCGTAATGGTCTTAGGCGCATATTTCTTCCCGCCGTACAGATTATCCGCACCTTTATCTCGCGCCTGTACAAGGACTTCCTGGAACATACCGTTCAGGCTCCCGCCGTTCATTGCGGCGTAGCCTTTTTCAAGCCCGCGCAAAGGGTTATCAAGTCTTGCAACTTCCACGCGCTGGGTCTGTACGTACGACATCAGTTTGTTGAAGATAGGCTCCAACGTGTTTACGATTACGTTCGCGTCTGCGGTATTGATGGCGGTGATTTCCTCATCGGTCACTCCCGCGGCTTTCAATACCTTTTCATTACTCATCAAATGCGACATTGTTTATACTCTCCTGTTTTTAAAATATTCGGCAACTTGTTTTGCCTCTTCCTCGTCTTTCTTTTTCTGCTCGTCCTCGGGCGTTACTCTCGCCTGTGCGCCGAGCAATGCGTTCTGCTGTCTGAGCAGTAGTATTTCATCTTCCAACGCTTTTATTTTTGCGTCTTTCTCATCATCTGTTGCGGGGGGCTCAGGCTCTGAAGGGGCGGCAGGCTTGAACCCCTTATCCGCAAGCCGTGTAAGCAGTTCGTTAAATTCTTCGTCCGTCATTATTCATGCTCCACTTGGTCTTTACGCTGTTTCAGTTCCGCGAGCACGCGTTCATACTCCGCTATCTGCGCGTCCAACTGTTTCAATTCACCGTCTTTGCGGTTGAGTTTATCATAGCACGCCGCGCAGACGTCGAAATGCTCGTATTGTTTCGCTTCGGACACTTTTACCTGTGCTCCGCACTTATCGCATAGAAATACTGCCATAGGTTCCAACTCCTTTTCTTCTTTTTTCTGCTTTTCTTTATTTATATTCATCACCTTTTCGGTGTTTTTGCTGCGCGCTTCTTTGAACGCTTTCCTCAGTTGCGCTATCAATAGCAATATCCACGTTGCAAGGCAAGCGGCGTAGGTCGCTATCCTGAACCCGAAATCTAACCATTCACTCATTTCTTACTCCTTTTTGTCGGTAATATATTTACAAAGGTATCGAATACCTTTGCATTCTCGAACTCGATAAGCCCGCTTTCAAATATCTCCACGATAGCCGTTTCAAGGCTTTTCAGTATCAACCTGTTATCGGGGCGACATAACTTGATATCGAATACGTAAGTCGTATAATTATTCCGCGTCGGTTCCGTGATATAATACTTGTTCCGCTCCAAAGACTTCCAGAACGTGACGCGGCGTTCTCCGTCCGAGAGATTATACATCGCTTTGCGCTTGTCTGGCTTACCCGTAATATATCTTACGTCGGTATTCACGTATGCGTTACCCGTAGAGAACATATCCTCTTCCTTTCCTCGGGTAATCATACCGACGATGCTCTCTTCTCGTGCAGCAAGCCACTTCGGGTTCGGCTTGATATGGCACCATACCGCAAGCGGCTTTATCGGATAACTCGGCTTATAAATCGTATAAGATTTTTTGATTCCGTAGGAAATATCGAGCGGCTGTTTGAAATTGAAATTTTCAAGAAATATATCGTACGGCTTTGTAATGTTGCCGCATAGTATAACCATACAATTGCGACGAAATCGAAAAACTGTTTCCAAAAAGTGTAGAAATCCATGGTATCTTTTATCGTCCGACATTTTCGGGGTAAGCGGGATAAACTCGTCGAAGAACGCGGTGGTGGTCTTTTCGATATTGTTCTTGACGAACTCTTCCATTTCCTCGATCTGTTCCTCGAGTTCCTGTTCGCGCCTCGACTTTACGGCACGCTGTCCTACGGGCGATACCGCGCCGCGGAACTTCCCATACGTGGAAAGAGCGACCGCATATCCTACAATGATACCGTCGATTATCACTTTATTGCCCATGGTCGTGTATTGGTGACCTTTGTACTTTTTATCGTCCAATAGATAACTGTCCCAAAACGCGCCCGCGAGCATATTATCCACTTCTTCTTGCGTTTCGCGCACGAGTACGAAGTACTCGCCTTTCTTGAAATACTTATTCAAGATATGCTCATGCACGGGGTAGGTTTTACCCGCTCCGCGCACGCCCGTCAATATTTTTATTCTGAATTGGTTATAGTCAAACACTTTCCGTGCCTGGCTCTCGTAAATGCTGTTTCCCATGGATAGATAGGGGGGCGGGTAGCCTGGTCTTTCGGACACTATGGGACGGCTCGCGCCGATTAAAATTGCGATAAAACCCAAACAGTACTACTTTTTCGCCCCCTCTCCCTGTTTATATTATACTACATTTATGTGAATTTGTCAATAGTAAAAACTAATCTTCATCTGTTTAAATTCCCCCAACCCTACTTCAATTGTCTTTCTCCTGCTTGCGATCAGCTCGCACCATTTCGGCTGGATCGATATCAATACTGCTTTCATATCTGTACCTCCATATCAAACAGTGATTCACCCTTCGGTAACTCTTCATATAGCCAGTAATTAAAATACTCTGTTCCGTTTTTAAATCCGTATTTGTTGGATAGGTTTTCTCGTTTCCTCAGCTCCATGATATCATCGCAAAGTTTTATAAATCTTGCCTTGTATTTCGGGTATCTCTCAAATTCGAAAACACGATGTAATCCTGCAATAGGACAGCCGATACAACCTACTCTGTCAAAACCTTGCGAGTATAAAGGATTTATTTCTAACCGTTCACTATGGATATAATTCCAAAGATAATTGTCGTTCCAGTATGCCAGAGGATTTACAATAAAGTAATTCTTTGTATAGCAGGTATCTGTCTGCCGTACTTCTTCGCTCTTGTCAAAATGGAATAACTGAATATCCTTATAATTTTCCTTATCCCGCATCTCAATACTGTCACGGTTCAAGGAACGTCTTACACTTTCCGATTTTCTTACACCGAATGAATGCGTTGCAAATTTCAGTTGGGGTATATCCCGCTCTTTCAATTCACTGCAACAAAATCGGGCAATCCTTGACGGCAGCATTTTCTTTTTCAGGCATAACGACCAAAACGACATCTCAGGGTAATAGATTTTACAAGGAATTCCCTGCGCTTTCCATTCTGCAAACTTCCTACGCACGTAATATACCGTTTCGGGAGCGTCGAGCGTTGTATGGTTATGCATGACCATGAATTTCACACCAGACTTTCGGAACAGGTCAACAAGTACATCGCTGTCTTTCCCGCCGCTGTATCCTACGACATATCCGACGGGGTTCCTTTGCAGCGCTACTTCCTCAAAGGTCTTGATCAGCTCGATAGACTGGTTGTACATCGACTGTTCTGTACCGTCGAATATAGATTGTTGGTAATGGTCTATCATTCCTACTCTCCTTTCATTTCTGCAAGCCGCGCTTCGGCTTTATCAAGTGGCATATGGTCATTATTCATTTATTTCTTCCTCCCGAATAATCCTCCGAACATACCCCCGCCGCGATAAGGGCGCTTGCTTTCAACATAGCCTTGCAATAGGTATCAGCATCTGAATGCTTTGAGTAATCACATTCGCAACACGCGCCTGTGCAACCTGTATGATAAATGATGTCAGCAATCTTCTTTTTCAGTTCGTCGTTGTTCATCTATTTCTTCCTCCCGAATAATCCACCGAACATACCGCCGCCGCCCTCGTAATTCATGCCGTGCGCCGTGCGGTAGTCGTCGCGGAATGCTTTTAACGTATCGTTTAAATCCGCAATTTCTTCCGCGATACTTATTCTATTTTTAACTACCATACTAAGTATATCTCTTGTGGCATCTTCTGCATCTTTTTTTTCACACTGTGTATGCGCAATAATACAATTTCTTACAACATCATATAAATAATCTCTATTTTCTTCCATTTCTGTCCCTCTCCTCTATTAACTGATAATATTTCAAACTCTGTTCCACAAACACTACGGGCTTGATAAAACCGTAATCCGATTGTTGCAGTAATAACGTTTCGAACCCGCCGTCGATGAATTTCTGGTGGGTAGGCGGCTCCATGATGCGTCTACCTGACAATCTTATGTCTTGCATGATTTCGCCGTCCTCGTTGGCAAATATCGCGCTGTAATTGGATATTTCCTTTACCGCAAACTCAAGATAGTATTGACGTAGTTCCACTTTCCCGACCAAATCGGAGTACCTGGAATTAAACCTTAAATCCATTTCGATGGGGGCATCTGATACGAAACCGTCCGTGTTGGCGTATATGATATGCTCCCAGTTCGATTGCAATAACCTGCAAATCTTGACTTTGGCCGAGCCGTTCACGTACAGATACAACGGATAAAACGCTTTCTTGTCTTTCGTTTCATATGTTATCGTCGCGTTTACTCTGTTTTTCTTGTCCCCGCCTATCATGTACTCGTACACGGGATATTGGTCGTTCGCTCCGAATGAGCCTATCAGCGTATTGTTTTTTGCCTTGTTATACTTACGTATCGGCTTGTCGGGCGTGTAGATATTGTCTTCGATAAACTTATCAAATATGCTTTTCTGCATCTTGTACGAATACTTGAACTGTATCGCGTATTCCACATCATAGAACTCTTCCAAACATTCCAACATATCCTTTGTAAGGTACGTATTAAACGGCTGTCTTTGGTTCTCTATGAATTTATCGAACAATCCGAAAAAGTCGTATACGATGGGAATACAGCGGTATACTCGTATCTTGGCAATGTACCAATGCTTTACGGGTACTTCTATCAATCCTCTTGTGCCTTTCCCCTGCGGGAATAACGAGTTATATAATTCAGACGGGAACGATGCGCGGATGTCGTAACTGTATACATCTTTATAATTCCCTGCCTTTTTCAGGTACATGAACGCTTTCACGCTTTCTTTCGTTTTCTTCCACGTAATGAACTCTTCCTCCTCAGGTTGCGGAAATATCTTGTCGAATTTGTATCGGTTGATGAATTCGTTCTTGCAACCAGTTACGCACTCCATGAACTCAGCCTTTGCCGTCTGCGTGCACGTGGGCTTGAAATATGTATCCGTAAGCATAAGACGCTTTGCCGTTTCCGCGTCCGTATAGTCCTGCAAGAACTTCTTTTCGTAGGAGCATATCGTTATCTTTTCTTTTTTCGTGCGGTAGATTTCCATATAATCGCCGTATACGTTCCACGACATGGTTTTGTCAGACGGTTCGCGTTGCTGATGGAATTCGGGATTATTCAGCAAATACCATATCAACGACGGCTTACAGATGGAAAACGATACGAGGATAATAAAGGAATATTCAGTGTCGTATTCGTTAAAACCGAGCAAGTCCTCTATCCCTATTATCCCCGAACTTTCGTCAGGTTCATTATGAAAAAATACCGTTGTTTCAAAACCTCTTTCAGTCG
>OQWD01000846.1_pt1 | contig 11424 bp, 10 predicted proteins | sample 1691631 | NCBI WGS metagenome assembly OQWD01 (sample SAMN03418283, study PRJEB22391) | human gut metagenome | biome: human-gut; feature: organic feature; material: feces | host: Homo sapiens | place: Italy | collected 2013-04 | reverse complement strand
TTGTAATAATAGTTTCATAATTGAAATGTTAGATTGACCTCGGATTGGGAATCCGATATACAGAGGGCGGGGAATATCTCTCTGATTGCTACTCAGTCCATCATTCACAGAAAATGAAAAAAACATTAGCATTAATGGCCATTGCGGCGTGTTGTTCCGTTCCGGCGTTGGCGTCTCCCGGCTCTTTAGAACCATCGGCCGAAACGTCTTACGTTGCCGGTACGGCGACGACAACTGAAGGTATTGCATTGGGAAAAAACATGACGTTTGGGAGTCTCTTACAGAGTGCCTTTCCTGGCGGTTTCATTCCTTACGGCGGTAATTTTTATGCTTCCAATTACACGATCTCCCTCTGGCTGGATACTTCTTCCTTAGCGGAAGGAACCCAGACCACGCTGTTTGGGTATTATGGCACCAATGCGGGCCAAAGTTACGGGACAAATGCCTTGTATCTGACGACAGATGCCAAGCTTGGCATGGGAGATGGAAATTTGAATACTTCTACCGGCTCTTTTTCCCAAAACCGTGGAGACGTTTCTGAAACTCCCGTTGTTTTGGAGGGAGGTCTTCTTAACGTGACTCTAGCCGTTACCGGCGCAAACCAAAGCCAGTCTGTGGAGGTCTATGTGAATGGTTCCTTGCTTGACACGTTGTCCTACAACGGCAATATGAACGGAAATCGCACTGATATCCAAGGATGGATTAATCCCAATCTTACATGGGGTGAAATTCAGTGGACGGATACAAAACTTTCCGCGGAACAGATTGCCGGTTTTGCCGGCCTTCAGGTTCCGGAACCGGCCTCGGCTTCTCTGGGAATCCTGGGCCTGGCCGTTCTGATGATGCGCCGCCGCCGTTCCTGACGGTTTTCCACCAGAGAACTGGTAATTCATAGGCCGCTGCCTGAAAAGGCGGCGGCCTTATGATATCAGGGGAAATCCTCAGGCATTTTTCCGGTGCGGAAAAGATGGAGGGGATGACACATAAGAATGAATCCGTTGGAGATTGGCTGGTGTCTAATCTGCATGTACAGGGTAGCCGATCAGATTGTTGAAATTTTGGAGAAGGCGGGAGTTAAGCGGATTTACGGCATTGTGGGGGATAGCCTGAACCCCGTTACGGACGCTTTGAGGAGGAGGAAGACCATTGAATGGATTCATGTGCGGCATGAGGAAGTGGCGGCTTTTGCCGCGAGCGCGGAAGCCCAGCTGAGCGGGAATCTGGCTGTATGCTGCGGCAGCAGCGGCCCCGGAAACCTCCATTTGATCAACGGCCTGTTTGACGCCCACCGGAACCATGCCCCGGTGCTGGCCATTGCCTCCCATATCCCGCAGAGCCAGGTAGGCATGGAATATTTTCAGGCCACGCATCCGGAACAGCTTTTCAAGGAATGCAGCGCATATGCGGAACTGGTTTCGGAAGCTTCCCAGGCCCCGTGCATTTTGATGTCCGCCATTCAGCACGCGTGGGCCAGGCGCGACGTAGGCGTCGTCGTCTTGCCCGGAGACATTGCGGACGCCCCCGCGGAGATGAAGAATCTGGTGCATCCTCCTTCCTACACGCGGGAGAATGTTGTTCCTGAACATGAATCCGTATCCCTTCTGGCACGGATGCTTGACGACCACCGCCGCATTACTTTCTTTTGCGGCGCCGGCTGCGCAGGAGCGGAAGACAAGGTCGTCCGGCTCGCGCACCGCCTGAAAGCTCCGATTGCTTACACATGGAGGGGAAAGGATTATTTTGAACATGACAATCCCCTGGGCATCGGCATGACGGGGCTGCTGGGATGGGGAGATGCCTACAAGGCCATGCATGAAAGCGACATGCTCGTGTTGTGGGGGACGGATTTTCCCTATTTCAATTTCATTCCCACCAAACCTGAAATCGTGCAGATTGACAGGCGCGGTGAAGTGCTGGGCCGCCGCTGCCGCCTGGACCTGGGTATTTGCGGGGATGTTTCCGTCACGGCGGAGGCGTTGCTGAACATGGTGCAGGAAAAGACGGATTCCGGGCATTTGGACGCCGCCCTGAAACGCCACGCCAGGGACGTGAAAGAGATGAACGCCTATATGGAAGGAAATGACAAGGAATCTCCCATCCGGCCGGAACAGCTCACGACCGCCCTGAACAGGCATGCGGCATCCGACGCCGTATTTACGGTAGATACCGGCACCCCCTGTATCTGGAGCGCAAGGTTCCTGTGCGCTACGCTTGGCAGGAGGACGCTGGCTTCCTTCAATCATGGCTCCATGGCCAATGCCATGCCAATGGCTATTGGGGCGCAGATGGAATACCCCGAACGGCAGGTAATTGCCCTGTGCGGAGATGGCGGCCTGTCCATGCTGCTGGGGGATCTCATCACGATTGTCCAGTACAGGCTGCCGGTGAAAATCGTGGTGTATAACAATGACTGTCTGGATTTCATCCAATTGGAAATGCAGGCGGCCGGGCTGATTCCGTGGCAGATCAACCTGAACAATCCCTCTTTTGCCTCCGTGGCGGATGCCGTTGGCATCAAGGGGTTTTTATTGGACAAATCCAGTCAGGTGGACCAGATGGTGAACATGTTCCTGAATTATCCGGGCGCCGCTCTGCTGGACGCGCATGTGGACAGGGACGCCCTTGCCCTGCCTCCCTATATCAGTATGGGCCAGGCGGCGGACTTTTCCCTTGCCATGATGAAGCAGACGCTGGCCGGGGAAGTGAAGCAGGTATGGAACACCCTGGCCGGAAACAGGAAGCTGTTCAAACCGTGATGCCCTGCGGGCAAGGAGAGGACACCGGGAAGGGAAGCGGCTCTTTGTTTATGGTTACTCCATGGAAAGGGCTTTTTTCAGCGCTTCCGTCACGATTTTCGGGTTGGCTTTGCCTTTGGCGGCCTTCATGACCTGGCCGGTAAGCCAGTTCAGGAGTTTTTCATTGCCCCCCTGTATTTCCGCCACCTTGTCCGGATTGGCGGAAATGACTTCCCGCACGATGCCGTCCAAAAAAGAGGAATCCGCCTTTTCAAAGCCCAGCAGCTTGGCGGCCTGCGCTGCGGCGAGGGCCGGCTCATCCCACATTTTGGCGAATACGTCCTTGGCCTGGTTGTTGGAAACGGTGCCGTCGTCAATAATGGCGATCAGCTCCCGGATGGCGCCGGGTTTCACCGGGCATTCAGACGGGCGCATGCCTTTTTCATTCAGCACGGCGGAAATATTGTTAATCACCCAGTTGGCGATTTTTTTGCCGCTGGCGGTTCCCCGCGCCGCCTCTTCAAAAAAGCGTGCCAGTTCCAGGTCTCCCACCAGCACGTTGGCGTCGTACTCGCTCAGGCCGTATTCTTCCATGAAGCGTTTCTGCCGTTCCTGAGGCAGTTCGGGAATCTGCCCGCGCACTTTCTCCACCAGCGGGGCCGTGCGTACGGGAACCAGATCCGGACAGGGGAAATAACGGTAATCGTGCGCGTCTTCCTTGGTTCGCATGACGACGCTTTCTCCGCGTTCGTCGTCCCAGCGGCGGGTGGACTGGATTTGAGGAATGCCCATGTCCAGTTCTTCCGCTTGGCGCCGGATTTCATAATGAAGGGCTCTGCGGACGGCGGACATGGAGTTGATGTTCTTCATTTCCACCTTGGCGCCCAATTCCTTCTGCCCGTGGGGACGCAGGGAAATATTCACATCGCACCGCATCTGGCCCTTTTCCATGTCCGCGTCGGAGATATCCCCGTAATTCAGAATCTGCTGGAGGGACTTGAGGTAGGCGTAGGCTTCTTCCGGGGTGTCGATGTCCGGCTCGGAAACGATTTCCATCAGGGCGGACCCCGCGCGGTTGTAGTCGATCAGGGAATAATTGGCATGATGGGTAATCTTCGCCGCGTCTTCTTCCAGATGGATGCGGGTCAGCTTCACGGTGCGGAAAGGGGGGACGCCGGCTTTGATCACGTCATTCGGATAGGACCAGGGGTACAGGGGCACTTCCCCTCCCAGGCACAGCGGAAGATCCAGCTGGGAGGTCTGGTAGTTTTTAGCCATGTCCGGATAGAAATAATTTTTGCGGTCCCATTGGGAAATCTCCGGGCTGGAACATCCCAGCATCAGGCCGGTCAGCAGCGTGCGTTCGATGGCGAACTCATTCAGGACGGGCAGGGCGCCCGGCAGCCCCAGGCAGGTGGGGCACACGCGCGTATTGGGTTCAAAGCCAAAGCCGGTTTCGCAGGAGCAGAACATTTTGCTCTTTGTCTTGATCTGGCAGTGGACTTCCAGGCCAATGGTCACGATGTAATCTGAAATTGCCATAAATTCGGAACGCTTGAAGATCGCGGAAACTGTACGGAACCCTTTTCCCCCTGTCCAGTAAAAAGGCCTGCGGGGGAGAGCGGAGGGTTTTCAGTCTAAGAATGATGATTGATTTGGAGGGAGGCTGATTTTTGTGGTGGAAGTGGGGAGGCGTTTAAGTTCTTCTCCGTCCCGGTAGATGCCGGCGTGCTTTTCTTCCGTCAGGAAGGCCGTGTCCCTGGGCAAATCAAGCCAGTAAAGGGGGCCGGATATTCCTTCAAAACGATGTAGATTTGGAGGAGAACAAGATGAACTGCCGATTTCCGGCCTGTCGCTCTGGTGATTCCTTCCATGTCACGGAGCTTTCCACTCTACCTCCTCCGCTCTTTTTATAAAATGCCCAGTTCCTTAAGCTGCTGGATGGGGCGTTCCGGCCAGAGCTTGTTGGCGATGGGGCTGGCGGGGCTTGGGTGGAGCAATGTGCCGATGGTGAAGCTTTTGCCGGGGAGCCGGGAGGCGGCGTCCCGCAGCTTCTGCGTGGCGTAGGCACCCACACCCACCAGCGTGTGGGGATTCAGGATGGTGATGAGGGAAAGCAGGTGTTCCATGCATACTGCGTCCACGGCGGCGCGCTGTTCCGCCGGCAGTTTGTCCGGCGTAATGTTGGCTCCGGTGGCTCCCATCCAGATCAGCGGACAGTAATTGGCCACGTAATTGTGACGGAAGAAGTTTTCCGCAGTGCCGAAAGCTTCCGCGAAAAGTCCCCAGAGGCGGCGGCCGCTGACTTCCGACCTGGGGCAGCCGAAACCCTCCACGGGACGTTTGGGGTGGGTATGTTCCGGCCGCCCGACTTCTCCGCGGATGTGCAGCCAGTTGACGACGGCGTCCACTTCCCCGAAGGGGACGCCTGTCTGGGCCATGCCGAAGGGGCCGGGATTCATGCCCAGGAACAGATGGCCCTTTTCCCCGTTTCCGTAGGTGCGCACATACTGTTCATGCGGCCCCCATGCATAGGTGAGAGGGTTGTAGGTAACATGGACCGGGGATTCGAACCGGAGCTTCTCCGTGCCGTCCCGGAGGGCGGCCGTGGCTTTCAGAATGGCTGCTGCAGTGTCGTTCATGCCTCCGCATCATGAAGCGTTGCCGTTTATTGCGCCAGTAAAAACTCCGCGCTTGCATTATTTGTTCCGCCCGGTAACATTTCCCCCCGGACAAGTTAACCTTATTACTTATGAGTGGAATAGCCATTATGACATCTGGCGGCGATGCCGCCGGAATGAACCCGGCGATCAAGGCGGCAGTGGATCATGCCCGCCAGCTTGGGATGAACCCGTACGTTGTTTATGACGGCTTGGAAGGGCTGATCGATGGAAAAATCAAGGAAGCCACCCGGGAACTGACCAACGATATGATCTACAGGGGCGGAACTCTCCTCCGTTCCTCACGATCCAAGCGCTTTTTCGACTACGAATTCCGCAAGCAGGCCTACGAACATCTGAAGGAACGCAACATCGACAAGCTCATCATCATGGGCGGGGACGGTTCCTTCCGCGCCCTGAACGACTTTTTCAATGATTTTGAAGTGCCTTTTGCCGGTATTCCGGCTACGATTGACAACGACATTGCCGGAACGGACTACTGCCTGGGCGTGGATACGGCCCAGAACGTGATTCTGGATTGCATTGATTCCGTTCGTGATACGGCCCGTTCCCATCACCGCGCTTTCGTGATTGAAACGATGGGCCGGGACTGCGGCTATCTGGCGATGACCACCGCTCTTTGCAGCGCGGCGGATATCTGCATTGTCCCTGAAATTCCGTATGATCTGGAATCCATTTACAAGCGCCTCCAGCCTGTCATCAATGAGGAAGGAAGCTGCATCATTGCCGTGGTGGCGGAAGGCACCCGCGTGGCGCAGTACCTGACCCGCTGGCTGACGGAACGCGCCGGCATGGATACCCGCCTGACCGTGCTGGGCCATGTGCAGCGCGGCGGTTCCCCCACCGCCCGTGACCGCCTGATGGGCACCCGTTTTGCCACCCGCGCCGTGGAAGCTCTGAACAACGGGGACATCAACCAGATCATGGTGTATCATGACGGCCAGTACGGCTATGCCTCCCTGGATTCCGTAGCCGGGCAGCAGTACTCCGTGAACCAGGATATCATCAACCTTTGCCGGGAGCTGAGCTGCTAGCCGTCTCAGCGGTTACGGAACCCGCTTTTTCCCGCCTATGCCGCCACGTTCTCGCGGCATGGGCGGATTTGTTTTGAAAAAAAACGCCGCTGCTGTATGATGGCGCCGCATCTTTCCCTGAAAACAGTGCTATGAAAGTTATCGTTACGGGCGGCGCCGGATTCATCGGCTCCAATCTGGTCAGGCTGCTGCTGGAGCGCGGCCATGAAGTCCTGAATATTGACGCCCTGACCTATGCCGGCAACATCCATTCACTGGATGGCTCGGCGGATTCTCCGGCATACCGCTTTCTGCACGCCGACGTCCGGGACGCTTCCCTGATGCGGCGCACTTTGCGGGAGTACGCTCCGGACTGGGTGATGCACCTGGCGGCGGAATCCCATGTGGACCGTTCCATTGACGATCCGGGAAATTTTATGACCACCAACGTCATGGGCACTTTTTCCATGCTTCAGGCCGCCCTGGAATATTACCGTTCCCTGGAGGGAGAGAAAAAGGAGCGTTTCCGCTTCCACCACATTTCCACGGATGAAGTGTACGGCTCCCTGGGAAAGGAAGGCCTGTTCACGGAGTCCACGCCGTATCGCCCCCATTCCCCGTATTCCGCCAGCAAGGCCTCCAGCGACCACCTGGTGCGCGCTTGGCACGATACGTACGGGCTGCCCGCGCTGATCACCAACTGTTCCAACAATTACGGCCCTTACCAGTTCCCGGAAAAGCTGATACCCGTCGTTATCCTGAAAGCGCTGGGCGGGGAACCCATTCCTGTATACGGCAAAGGGGAAAACGTGCGGGACTGGCTGTATGTGGGGGATCACTGCGAGGCTCTGTTGACGGTCGTTTCCTGCGGAAAACCGGGGGAAACGTACAACATCGGCGGCAATAACGAGAAAACCAATCTGGAGCTGGTGGAGCTGCTGTGTTCCCATCTGGATGAACTGCGGCCCCGGCCGGACGGCCGGAGCTACCGGGAGCAAATCTCCTTTGTGCAGGACAGGCCGGGTCATGACCTGCGCTATGCGATTGACGCTTCCAAAATACGGAGGGAATTGGGGTGGACTCCGCGCCAGGACCATTCTTCCGGATTCAGAAAGACCATTCAGTGGTATCTGGACCATGAGGAATGGTGGCGGGGCATCCTGTCCGGGGAATACCGCCTGGAACGTCTTGGAACCAATGGCTAGGAATTTGATATGAAGGGTATTGTTCTGGCCGGGGGAAGCGGCACGCGTCTGCATCCCGTTACGCTTTCCGTCAGCAAGCAATTGCTGCCCGTTTATGATAAGCCGATGGTTTATTATCCCATCTCCGTGCTGATGCTGGCCGGAATACGGGAAATCCTTGTTATTTCCACGCCCCGGGATCTGCCCCTGTACCGGGATTTGCTGGGGGACGGCAGCAGGTTCGGCGTTTCCTTTGAATACAGGGAACAACCCAGGCCGGAGGGGCTGGCTCAGGCCTTTATTATTGGAGAGGAGTTCATAGGAAAGGATTCCGTTGCCCTGGTGCTGGGGGACAATATTTTTTACGGGCGCGGCCTGACGGAGAAGCTGAGGAGGGCCGCCGAACTGACGAGCGGAGCGACCATTTTCGGTTACCAGGTGCATGACCCGCAGCGTTTCGGGGTAGTGGAATTCAATGAGGAGGGGAAGGCGGTTTCCATTGAGGAAAAACCGCTCAGGCCCAAATCGGATATTGCGGTGACGGGCCTCTATTTTTACGACAACCGGGTGGTGGAGATAGCCAAACGGATTCCCAAGTCTTCCCGCGGCGAGTTGGAAATCACCTCTGTGAATCAGGAATACCTGAAGCAGGGCCTGTTGCGCGTGGAAAAACTGGCGCGCGGTTATACGTGGCTGGATACGGGCACGCACGATACCCTTCTGGAGGCTTCCATGTTCGTTCGTACTCTGGAGCACCACCAGGGGTTCAAGGTAGCCTGCCTGGAGGAGATAGCCTTTAATAACGGCTGGATTTCCCAGGAAACGCTGCGCTCCCAGGCCGGAGCCATGAATAATAACGGTTATGGCCGTTATCTGGATGAATTGGTGAAATAGGGCTGTCTGCCGCCGGCGTGGAAACGGGAGGGGTGTTCCTGCGAACCCGCGGCTTTCCGGAGTGGGGCGGGTTGCTTTCCGGCAATGCTTTCCATACGGATTCCGTTCCACCGGCGGAAATTTCCGGACGGCTTTTTGCGCAAAGCCGTAAAAGCCTTTCATGCCGGGGAATGAGGGTGCTCTTCCGTCAGGCCGGTAAAAACGGAGGGGAGGAAAGTCAGGGACGGTTGCCCGGCATGGAAGGATCAATCGGTTCCGGCATGGATGCTATGGACATGACCTCTTTAAACAGGCGCTGCGCCAGAATAGCGGAAAGGGCCGCCAGCATGATTTCCAGGCCGCAGGACAGGAGAACGGCCAGCCATGCAACTGGCGCTGCCAGGGAGGGAACTGCTGTGGACAGGAACTGACGCAACAGGACGGCAAGAAAAAACAGGGCGCTCTGCAAACCGCATCCTGCCGCCGAGATGCCCCAGGCCAGGAATAATCTCCTGCCTGCGGCTTCGTATCCCGCCGTATAAGGGAAGGAAAAGAAAGAAATGACGGACGCCAGAAGGAGGAAGGCCTCCCAAACCCTGTCCATTTCCGTATATTGCGATGGGACGGGCATGCCCGCAAACGGAATGAGGAGGGCGTACAGGGCGGGCAGGAAGGCCAGCATGCTCAGATTTCTTGTTATCTTGCTTCCCCGGGAGGCCAGCAGAACTCTGGCGCCCCAGAATATGAGGAAGGACAGGGAAAGGATGGAGAGCAATTCCGCCCCTGTGCCCAAAAGCAGGAAGGGTGCGGCTGTCCGGGGAGAGCGGAGGAAAAAAGGCATGAACAGATGGATGAGGGCTGCTGTTGCTGCGCCCGCGCCGAAAAGAACGGCGCAGATTTTGATGAAAGCCCTGGCTGCCGGGTAAATCATCCAGTTCATGGTGAAGAGAAGGAGTAGAGGGGATGGGAAAAAGGAAAAGGACCGCTCCCTTTGCGGAAGCGGTCCTGAGGGGTTAACGTGAATTCATGGATGCCAATGCGAATGACGGCATGCGGAATTACTTATACTGGGCCCAGTCGACATTCTTCATGTCTCCGCTTCTGGCCAGTTCGGCGTGCATGCCCAAAGCGGCCCTGATGGATTGCGGCGTCTGGGCTTTGCCGTCGGACAGCTTCAGGTAATCCCAGAGGATGTTTTTGTAATCCGGGTGGACGCAGTTTTCAATAATGGTCTGGGCCCGTTCTTTCGGGCTCTTGCCGCGCAGGTCCGCGACCCCCTGCTCGGTAATAATGATATTGACGTCATGTTCCGTATGGTCATGGTGGGAAACCATGGGGACGATGGCGCTGATCTTGCCGTCCTTGGCAACGGACGGGCAGGTGAAAATGGAGATGTAGGCGTTGCGCGTGAAGTCGCCGGACCCGCCGATGCCGTTCATCATCTTCGTGCCGCCAATGTGCGTGGAGTTGACGTTCCCGTAAATGTCGGCTTCAATGGCGGTGTTGATGGAGATGACGCCGAGACGGCGGATAACTTCCGGGCTGTTGGATATTTCCGAGGGACGGAGCACCAGTTTGTCGCGGAAAAAGTCCATATCCCTGTAAATGCCTTCCAGGCAGTCGTTCGTCACGGTCAGGGAGCAGGCGCTGCCGAATTTCACGCGGCCTTCCCGAATCAGGCCGATGACGGAGTTCTGGATGACTTCCGTGTACATCTCGAACGCGGGAATCGTCTTGTCGCGGCCCAGGGCGCCCAGCACCGCGTTTGCGATGTTGCCTACGCCGGACTGGAGAGGCAGGAATGTGGAGGGAATGATGCCCCGTTTCATGTCGGCAGCCAGGAAATCGGCCACGTTCTGCCCGATTTTATCAGTCAGGGGATCCGCTGCGGCGAAGGAACGGGCTTCATCCGGCCAGTTGGTTTCCACAACGCCCACAATCTTTTTCGGGTCAACCTGGATGTACGGCTTGCCGATGCGGTCGCTGGGTTTGAAGATGGAGATTTCGCGGCGGTAGGGAGGATCCAGGGGTTCGTAAACGTCGTGCAGGCCCATGGCGCTCTTGCTGTGGGCGGCGTTTAATTCCACGATAATTTTGTCTGCCAGGCGGCAGATGGTGGGAGCGATCCCGCCCGCGGCCGTCAGGTAAATTTTGCCGTCAGCCGTGACTTCACAGACTTCAATAATGGCGATGTCCACGTTGCCCATGAACCCGTAGCGCACTTCCTGGGCCATCTGGGACAAATGGATGTCATTATAGGCGATTTCCCCGTTGTTCACCGCCTTGCGGAAATCAACGTTGGTGGTGTAGGGAGCGCGGTAGCGGATTGCCTTGGCCCGGGAAAGGATCCCGTCGCAGGAATCGCCGGTGGAAGCACCGGTGAAGACGCTCACCTGGAAAGGGTTCCCCTTCTCATGTTCCGCTTCTGCGATTTTTGCCAGCGCGGCCGTAACGGCCTTGGCCGTTCCGGCGGGCGGACTGCCCTTCCCTGCACGCCGTCATGGCTTCCCTGGGCAGTCATTTGAACCAGGTTCTTTCCGTCTTTTCCCACGGCGGCGTCTCTGCCCTTCAGGAGGGTCTGTCCCGGGCATGGGCCGGAGAAAGGCCGGTTTCCATTCTTACGGATGACGAAACCGTCCGGGGTATTTTTACAGGGATTGACGATCAGGGCAATCCTGTACTATCCCTTCCGGCCGGCGCCGTCCGCACCATTCCGGCGCACCTGATTAACAGGCTCCTCGAAGAATGAGCCTGCCGCTCCGTTTTTACACGGGGTTTCTTTCTTTTTTCATCCAACAAAAATCACTGACATGAGTTACAAGGTACTGACACCAGAAGAAGCAGCAAGCCTGATCAAGCATGGCCACCATATTGGGCTGAGCGGATTCACGCCCGCCGGAACGGCCAAGGCCGTTACGGCCGCGCTGGCAAAAATCGC
>OQWD01000845.1_pt1 | contig 11426 bp, 7 predicted proteins | sample 1691631 | NCBI WGS metagenome assembly OQWD01 (sample SAMN03418283, study PRJEB22391) | human gut metagenome | biome: human-gut; feature: organic feature; material: feces | host: Homo sapiens | place: Italy | collected 2013-04 | reverse complement strand
AAGTCTGCGGACGCCGTAGTCGTACTCGTTGCGTCCCACCCGAAACTGCTCCATCACCCGCCGGGGCAGGCGGCTCACCCAGCGGGTCGCAGGCATACATTCCAGCCATTCGGCCTTTTCCTGCTGCAATTCTTTATCCCGGTCTGCTGCTTCTTCCTGTGAGAAGGTCAGTCGCCACATTTCCGGGAAATTCTGCACCCAGATGCGCCCAGCATTCTGTTCCAGTGTGCGGTACTGCTCCCGCTTGTGTTCCAAAAAACGGATGGCCAGTTCGTCCAGCACCTGCCTGCGCCGCAGCTGGGCGATCTGATGGTTGAACATGGCATCGCTCTGCTCCACCGTGGGTGCGCCGATCAGCTCCCGGCATTCTTCCAGCGAGAGCTCTGCCGCCCGCAGTTCCCTGCACAGGTTGAACCGCCGGGTATCAGTGACTGTATAGTAACGATAGCCGGTATCCTCGTTGACCTCGGGGTGGATCAGGCCCATTTTTTCGTAGTAGCGCAAAGTATGGGTTGTGACACCAAGCAGAGATGCCATCTCACTGATGGTATAGCGCATAACAGTAAGCTCCTTTCCGGGCAGCAGAACCTTAGAGCTGCTCGAATGTTATTTTTCTATCCATCCTTATTATATCGTATCCGCGCACCGTTTCAAGTAAAAAAACTTTGCCGTTCTCTGCCGGAAAATACCGGGCAGCAAAAGCAGGGCGTTGACTTGGATGCCGTGACCGGCAGAGAGTAGGACTGAGTTTTAACAGAATAAATCCAACATCTTAAACCTGCTGCATAAACAAAAATTCGCCTATTATAAGTATGACTTATTCGGCGCAAAAATCAGTTCTTGAACGTTCCAAATTGGCATATTTTAGACGATTATACGATTATTTTTTCGGTTTGGTTATTTTGTTCCCCGTGGCCGGAGCAGGCCCTGCGGGCCAACATCCACTGCCAGATCTCGCTGGCACTCAACCGCATCTACACCGAGTGGTACCCCAGCAAGGGCTACACTTTCAACATCACCAACTCCACCAGCTACGACCAGTACTATGTGCATGGCCGCACGGTGTTCGATGTGATGGTGCGCATCACCGACGACATCTTCAACACCTATATCCGCAAGACCGGCACCGTAAACCCCTACTACTCTGAATACTGCGACGGTAAATCGGTCACCTGCCCGGGTCTCAAGCAGTGGGGCACCGTGACGCTGGCCAATCAGGGCCGTAACGCCTTGCAGATCCTGAAGTATTACTACGGCAACGACATCGAGATCATCCGCACCTCGAACATCCAGTCCATCCCCCAGAGCTACCCCGGTTCGCCCATCCGGCAGGGCGACAGCGGCACAGCGGTGTTCACCCTGCAACGCCAGCTGAACCGCATCACCAAGGACTATCCCTTCCTCGGCCTGCTGACTGTGGACGGCGTGTTCGGAGCCAAGATGGCCGCCACGGTCAGGGCGTTCCAGAAGCAGTTCAACCTGACCGCCGACGGCGTAGTCGGACGACAGGCATGGTACAAGATCAGCTATATCTATGTGTCGGTCAAGGATCTTGCGGAGCTGACCAGCGAGGGCGAGGTGTCCAGCGGCACTCTCTCGGACGGCACATGGGGCGGCACCGTGCTGCGCACCGGCTCTACCGGCAGCGCTGTGGAACAGCTGCAGTTCTGGCTGAATACGCTGGCACAGTATGAGTCTTCCATCCCATCGTTAACAGTGGACGGCGTTTACGGCACTGGAACGGCCAACACGGTGCGGGCCTTCCAGCGCAAATACGGCCTGACCGTGGACGGCGTGGTGGGCCGTGACACATGGACCGCGCTGTACGACCAGTTCCGCAGCATCCAGTCCGACAACGGCACCCCTAATGCCTACCCCGGCACCGCCCTGCGGGAGGGTGCAAGCGGACAGAATGTGCGGCTGGTGCAGTTCTGGCTCAAGATCGCGCGCACGGTGTACTCGAATCTGAACAACATCACGGTGGACGGCAAGTTCGGCAGTGCCACCACAGCGGCAGTCAAGCGGTTCCAGACCTACTTTGGCCTGACCAGCGACGGTGTGGTGGGCCGCACGACATGGAACAAGCTATACGAGGTGTACAACGACATCGCCAACAAGCTGCTGTCGTCCAGCCTGCGCCCCGGCGAGTACCCGGGCGTGCTGCGCAAAGGCTCTTCCGGCACAGCGGTGCGGGAGCTGCAGTTCTACCTCTACCTCATGAGCGCCTACGAGAGCAGCATCCCGGCCATTGGCCTCGACGGACAGTTCGGTGCTTCCACCGAAGCTGCCGTGCGGGCCTACCAGCGCTTTGCGGGGCTGACTGTAGATGGCATCGTGGGACGTACCACATGGAACAGCCTGTACGACAAGGCGTCCACTCTGCGGACATCCGGGCCGGTGGTCACCCTGAAACGCCTGCCCTACCCCGGTACCCCGCTCACAGTGGGGTCTTCCGGCAGTGCAGTGCTCTACTACAGCCTGCTTTTGCAGCGCATTGCCTACTACTTTACCAGTGTGGAGAACCCGCCCCTCTCCGACCAGTACACCGACGAGACTGCCGTCGCCACCCGCAGCGCACAGGAGCTGCTGGGCCTGCCCGAGACCGGCATTGCGGATGCCGGCACATGGACAGCTGTGGAAGCGCTGAGCCTGCAGCTCGCCGCCGTCTCGTTCAGGTTTGCATAGGTGTATACCTTGTTCTCGTAGGCATCGTAGATCAGAAGTCGTGCCATCGCTCATTCCTCCTTGCTGCAGTGTGGGCAGCTCTGTGGACCCTGACCCGCCGCAAGTACGGCAAGGGCATCCCGGTGGGGTATGCCTTCCGCCGCATCTGGGAGGGCGGCCACGGCACCCGCAGCCAGCACTACGCGGGCGTGAGCTTCGACGTGGGGCAGAACGTTTCGTATTCCCAGCGCGTGGCCATCCGCAACGCGGCTGTGGCAACCGTTCAGACAGGTTATAGGTGAACAGACGATTGGTGTACTCGTCGTATACGATGACCTTGGCCATGGCCCTATTCCTCCTCCATGATGTAGTAATTGTAAATGGCGTCCCAGGTGGCGCGGTCCACAAGGCCCGTCACAGGCAGGCCGAAGCCCTCCTGGAATTCCTTCACGGCATTGAGCGTAATCTCGTCGAAAATACCGCTTTCGGGCACGAACCAGGCCACGCAGAAGCGGGAGGCGATGCCGTTCATGTAGCGCTGCAGGCGGCGGACGCTTGGCCCGGCGCTGCCGATTGCCAGCACGAAGCCAGGGTATTCACCCTCCGGCAGATCGTTTTCGCCTTCGTCGGAGGCAAGGCTCAGGTAAGTGATGACGAGCGCCGCCCAGGTGGGTTCATCCACAATACCCGTGATGGCGAAGGCGAACTCCCGCTGGAAGCTCTCCACGGCGTCCTTGGTTTCAGGGCCAAATTCGCCGTCAAGCACGGTGATGGGGGAGATGGTGTCGTAGAACGAGCCGATGTAAGCCAGCATGAACTGAACGAACTGCACCATACTGCCGCTCATGCCCTCCTGAAGGTCATAGCCCGGGTATGCAAACACACGGAAGCGGTTCACCGGGCCGTCCACGTTGCGCAGCGTGGAGAACTGGTTGTAAATGCTGTTCCAGGTGGCGGGGCCGACGACGCCGTCCACCGCCAGGCCGAACAGGCGCTGATAGGCCCGCACGGCTTCTGCCGTTGCGGTGCCGTAAATGCCGTCAAAGGCGATGACGGGAATTTCCGTGTAGTAGGCGCTCATCAGGTACAGGTAATACTGCACTTCCTTGACCGCCCGTCCCGTAGAGCCGATACGCAGAGGCGCACCGGGGTAAGTGCCCGGGCGTTCGGTGGGCGCCAGCAGGCCGTTGATGATGCCTGTGTACACCTCGTAGATCTTGTTCCAGGTCAGCTTGCCCACCAGACCGTCCACGGTAAGCCCGTAGAATTGCTGGAAAGCGCGCACAGCACGCTCGGTGGCGGAGCCGAAGATGCCGTCCGCCGTGATGGCCGGGATGGCGCTGTTGGAGTTGGAGATGATGCGCAGATAAAACTGCATTTGCTTGACGTCGTTGCCGCGGCTGCCTACAGCGAGCGTGGTGCCGGGGAACTGGCCCGGAGTATCGACGTTGGGCGGGGCGATATCTGTCTGGATAGAGCTGTATTCGTTGTAGATGCTGTTCCAGGTCGCCTGTCCCACGATGCCGTCCACCGTCAGGCCGAAATGCTGCTGGAAGGCGCGCACGGCCCGGTCCGTGGCCTGGCCGAAGATGCCGTCCACCGTGACGGTGGGAATGGTGTCCACAAATTCGGCCACGGCGTTGAGCCAGAACTGGATCTGTTCCACATCGTCGCCGCGGCTGCCCACACGCAGCAGGGTGCCGGGCCATTGGCCGGCTACAAGGTTGCCGGTGGCGGCCTCGCCTTCGCTGGAAAGCTCCGCAAGCTTTTTGACCGCTACGTAAATATAGCTGATCTTGTACCAGGTATCCCGGCCGACAACCCCGTCTTGGGCAAGGCTGAACTGCTTTTGAAATTTTTTTACCACAGCCTCGGTAGAGGCGCCAAACACGCCGTCCACCTCGAGAGTGCCGAAGAAGGGGTAGTTGCGGGCGATGCGGTTGAGCTGGCGCTGAATGGTGCGCACGGCATTGCCTGTGCTGCCCAGGCGCAGCGGTGTGCCGGGATAGCTTTCGGGAATGGCCTGAATGTTGTTGGTGCGTACGATCTCAATGTTGTTGCCGTAGTAATATTGCAGGATGGACAGCGCGTTGCGTCCCTGATTGGCCAGCGTGACGGTGCCCCATTGCTTCATGCCGGGGCAGGATACGGTTTTGCCGTCGCAGTACTCGGTGTAATAGGGGTCGATGGTACCGATGCGGCGTACGTAGGTGTTGAAGATGTCGTCGGTAATGCGGCTCATCACCTCGAAGATGTTGCGGCCATGGACGTAGTACTGGTCGTAGCTGGTGGAGCTGGTGATTTGAAAATTGTAGCCTTTGCTGCGGTACCATTCAGTATATACGCGGTTCAGCGCCAGGCTGATTTGAGCGTGGATGTTGGCCCGCAGGGCCTGCTCCGGCCAGGTGGGACCAACCAAACCCACAAAATTACCGAGCAACTGAATGGGGCAGTTCAAAGAATTTTATCCGCTGGTGTGGTGCTGCTTGCATGGAGGCGCTTAATGCGGCGCAGCCTTTTTTGAAATGAGAGGTACGAAAAGAACAGAAACCTATTAGCAATGATAGTATCCAGAAAGGGACGTTTCCGTTATAATAGGCGTAAAGCCAGATTGAACACTTCCGGCTAAATATAAAAAGGAGGATAGTGCCCTGTTGTGGATACAGAGCAGTTGATGATGAAGAAATCACTTTATGAGGGTGAAACCTGGCTGGGCAAGCCTCCGGAAATTGAAGAAAGCCGGATCGAAAAAACAATGGAAGCGGATGTAGTCGTAGTCGGTGCAGGGCTGGCGGGAGTGGCTGCAGCGCGCGCCGCAGCGGAGTTGGGCAGCACAGTGCTCCTGCTGGAAAAATGTGAGGCTCCACAGGCGCGTTCGGGTGATTTTGCCGTAATGGACAGCCGTGTGGCGGATGTTTGGGGTCGCCGCAACGTGGATAAGGTCCAGATCGTCAACGACCTGATGCGGGATATGGCATATAAGGTGAGCCAGAACATCCTACGCCGTTGGGCAGAGGAGGCCGGCGAGGCGTTTGATTGGTATCTGGAAGGCTATCCCGACATCCCGGTATTGAAAACGACGGCGGAGGTCCCGCCGGAAGGAACAAAGTGTTGGATACAGCCGAGGCGCTGTCCAGCACCGGAGAGCTTTGAGAACGGTACGGAACGCTTTAAGTGCTATCAAACGACCGCCTGGGTTCGGCCGACGCATATCCCGGTATTCCAGGGGAACGTGCAAATGCTGATGCAGACTGGGCTGGCGCAATGCCTGTTTTCGGCGCCGGTTGTGAAACTGCTGCGGGAGAAAGACGGGCGCGTGCGGGGCGCGGTGGCTCAGGTCGGGCAAGACAGATACATAAAAGCGCTGGCCAGAAAAGGGGTGGTGCTTTCCACAGGGGACTATATGAGCAACGCGGAGATGCTCCGCCGTTTTTGCCCCGGCATGGCCGATACTCCGCAATTATGGCTTGGGAGAGATAAAAACCATAGCCCGAGTAACACGGGCGACGGGCACCGGATGGGCATGTGGATCGGTGCCAAGTTACAGGACAGCCCACACGCCCCCTGCGCCCACCATATGGGAAGCGTTTTCGGGGCGTCCGGGTTTGTGCTGCTGAACACGCGGGGGCTGCGTTTTGTGAATGAGGATGCTCCGGGGCAGCAGATCGGGAGCCAGATCGAGAATCTGCCGGACAAAACAGCTTGGCAATTTGTGGACAGCAACTGGCCGGAGCAGGTGCGGCGGGTGCACCCGGACCATGGCTCAGTCTGTTTTTTCGTGACCGATGAGGAATTGGAGGATGGTACGCTGTACAGCAAGCTCTCTACGATAGACAATTATATTTCGCCTGCACTTGTGGAAAAGGCGGTGGCGAGCGGCAAGCTGCTGCGGGCGGATACACTGGAAGAGCTTGTAGAAAAAACAGGCCTTCCCATGGAGCAGACGCTCGTGTCGCTGGAACGCTACAACATCATGTGCGCAGAGGGAAACGACAGGGACTACGGCAAGCGGGCCATGCGGTTGTTCCCGGTGGAAAAAGGTCCTTTTTATGCCGCCAAGTTCGTTCCTGCCACGATGATCGCAGTAATGGGGGGCCTGGAAAGTGATGAGGAAGCGCGCTGTTACGATGAGGAAGGAAAGGCGATCCCGGGCCTGTACGTTGCGGGAAACGTGCAGGGCAATCGCTTTTCTGTGGATTATCCGCTTACCGTTCCGGGGCTGAGCCATTCGATCGCACTGACCTTTGGACGAATTGCGGGGCGAAACGCAGCGCAGGGATAGAAGAGGATGAAGCGCACCGTAAATTGTTCGGATGTGCAAAAACAGCTGCCGGAGCAGGGAAATAGCCCTTCTCCGGCAGCTGTTTTCATACCGGTATCTGGAAAAACAGAAACCTTGAATAATCATGCTGCGCGCTGTATAATAAATTAACATGCAAATTGCTGTATTGCAATGAAAAAATAGCAAATTTGCTGCAAAGGGGGCGCTGTTTTGCAGACGAAAACAAAACTGCTTAATCGCAGGCGGATCAACCAGAAGCTGGAAAACATTTTTTTGTATCCGCTGTCTATCGTGCATGCGCCCATTGGATATGGAAAGACAACGGCAGTCAGCCAGTTTTTGAACCAGTATGCCGGAACGGCGGATCTTGTGTGGGTCTCCCTGGCAGGAAGCGGCGGGTCGGTGGAATATCTGTGGAACCATCTGGTAGAGAATATTCAGGGGAGCGATTTGCGCCATACGCTGAAAAAAATGGGTTATCCCTATGATGAACTCAAGCGTGCCAATCTGGTGGATTTGCTGATCGACTATGAATATAAACGCCCGGCGGTATTGGTGCTGGATGATTTTCAAGTGATCAATGACCCGGGAGTGTTTGCGCTGATCAAGCTCGTAGTGCAGGAGCATATCAAGAATATGCATATTGTGCTGATCACACGTGATTTGTCAAAATTGGATGCGGCGGGCCTGTACCAGAAACAGCTGTGCTTTACTTTGACGGAAAAATCCCTGAAATTTACCGGAGAGGAGATTCAACGGTATTTCAATATGGCCGGCTGTATGCTGTCTGAAGATGATGTGGAAAAAATATACAGCTACACAGAAGGCTGGGTATCCATGGTGTATGTGCTGCTGAAGGGCGTGCAGCGCGGCCTGCCGGTGGGAAAAAGCGACACGATAAATGACATCATTGAACAGAATCTGTACAATACGCTCAGTGGAAAGGCGCGTGAGACGCTCTGCAGGCTGTCCTTTTTGGAGACCTTTACGATCTCGATGGCGCTTTATGTGCTGGATGACCCGGAGGCGGGATATGTGCTGCAGACGCTGATCAAGCAAAATACCTTTGTTGTATACAATGAGTTTGATAAAAGCTATAAGATACGAAATCTGCTGCAGGAATTTTTTATGCTGCGGGCCAAATTCCTGAATATTGATTTTCAGCCTTTGTACAAACGGGCCGGAGAATGGTATTTGCGCGAGCGGCAGTATGGAAGAGCTTTTGAATATCTGTATCAGGCCGGCGAGATAGAGATGATTCTGGCGGAATTCAACCGTGAGAATACGCCGGACATTCAGTTTACACAATTTCGGCAGCTTTTTCATGTTTTTGATACGCTTACACAGGAGCAGTGTCTTAAATACCCAATTGCATATTTGCAGTATATCCGTATTCGCGCGATGGGCACAGAGCCGGGTGCGCCGGGACGGTGCCGGGACGACCTGGATACAATGGAACGGTATATCCGGGGCTCGTCACTGAACGACGGCTATAAGCGGTTCCTTTTGGGCGAGGTGAATGTAGTTCGTACGTTTGTGGTATATAACGATCTGGAGGCAATGGTACGGTGCAATGAAAAAGCAATGGAGTATTTTTCGGGAGGATGTTCCTGCATCGTAACGCGGCGCAAAGAATTCACGTTCGGTTCTCCGCATCTTCTCTATGGATATTACAAAGAAAAGGGCAGACTGCAGCACACAGCAGAATATCTTGCGCAGCACAGCGAAAGCCTGACGGCCCCCATTGATGGCTGCGGCATGGGGTGCGATTCTGTCGCGCTGGCGGAATACGCTCTGGAGACGGGGGACTTCGACCATGTGGAGCTGCATGCATATAAAGCGATGTACAAAGCCAAGGCGGCAAAGCAGACGTGTCTGATGATTTGCGCCAAATTTGCGCTGGCACGGCTGGAGATTCTGTGCAGTACCAGTGAGAGGGACCCGCAGATGATGGAATCTCTTCGGGAAGAGGTACTGAAGGAGAACAACCCGGTCCTCAATTCGACGTTTGCGCTGTGCGACGGATATTTGAATGCCTGCCTGGGACGCGGTGGTGAGATTGCGGAATGGATACGCAGCGGCGATTTGAGCGGAGCCAGCTTTCTGCGCCAAGGAATGCCGTTTTATCATACCGTACATGCGAAAGCTGTGATGCTGAGCGGCGATGCGATCCGGCTTGAAGCGGTGTGCGAGATGGCGCTGCGCGAGTTTGCGCCGTATCAAAATCAATTGGGGCTTCTGCACAATGCTGTTTATATGGCTGTGGCGCAAAAACAGCTGCATGGAGAAGAAGCCGGGTGCGCCGCGTTGTGCCGTGCATTGGAAATTGGGCAGGCGGACGGGATCGTGTTGCCGTTCGCTGAAAATGCTGTGTATATTTTGGACATGCTGGAAAAAATTTCAGACCAGAATGTTTTTGAAGCCGCTTACATGAACCGCGTTCTTTTCTGTGCGCAGGAATATCAAAAGCGTGTGGAACGCCTGAACTTCAGCAAAGTTGTGCTTACTGCAAGGGAAAAAGAGATCCTCGGCCTGCTGGAACGGGGCTGCAAGCATGAAGAGATCGGCGAAAGGCTGTTTATTTCAGTGACAACGGTGCGCTATCATATTAAAAACATTTATCAAAAACTGGAAGTGAACAACAAAGTTCTGGCGATAAAAAAGGCGCAGGAGCTGAAGCTGCTGTAAGTTTTATGCTGTTGCGCGCAGATCAATTTGGCTCCCCATATGCACAAGAGCGCTGTGAACCCCATTCACAGCGCTCTTATTTTGCGCGCAGAAAAAAAGACCGCCCTATCAATAAGGGGGGGAGTGAAAAAACAATGAGGGGAAATGCCCCGGCAATACTATTATTAATGATAGTGCCGCTGAAAGGCCCGAACGGCTATAATGGAAGCAGTGAAAGCAAAATGTACTTTTTTTGTGCAGTATCAGAAAGAAAAATATATAAAATATCCATAAGAAAAGCCTTGTGGAACAGAAAACGGTGCAGCATTGGATTTTATTGCGTATGCAATAGAAAATAAAAATGAGGTGAAAAGGATGAAAAAGATGAAACGGATTTTAAGTCTTGTGCTCGTGCTGGTCATGGTGGCAGGCCTTGCCGCCTGCGGCGGTGGAGGTACGTCCGGTGCAGGTTCCAGTACACCGGCAGAACCGGCCGGCAGCCAGGGGAGCGGTGAAGGGTATGAGCTGACCATGTGGCTGTTCCAGGACTGGACTGTAGGTACAGCGGCAGAGATATTCAACACATGGGCGGATGAATACATTGCCCAGCATCCGGAGGTGAAAAGCATCACCTTTGTTGGAAAACCGGACACAGAGATCGTATCCGGGTTTATGGCGGGAGGCTCTCTGCCGGACATGTTTGCCATCCAGTTCCTGAACGGCAAGCGCATTGTGGAGAGCGCGAATATCCTGAACCTTCAGCCTTATTACGACGCGGCGCCCGAAGAATACAAAAACGCCCTGAATGCCGACGCCATGAAGGATTTGATGACGAATCCGGAAGGAACCTGTTGGGGGCTGCCGTTCACTGCAAACTGTCAGCTTTTATACCGCAATCTGACTGTTTTGGAGGCCTGCGGCGTTGATACGTCCAAGCGTCCTGAAACACTGGATGAATTGCTGGAACAGTTTGCGGCCGTGCAGGAAAATGGTTATGATGTTTTGCCCAACCTGACGGCCAGCGATTGGGTAACGAGCGCGTTTGTATGCGGCAACCCGGACCTGAAGGTCGGTTGGGAGAATGGAGAAACGACGATCACGGCTGAGGCGTTGGAGCCCGGATACGAGCTGCTGAAGGAAGTTGGACAGTACTCTGCGGCTTATACGTTCCTGGACCAGGCAGCCACGGATGCGTTTACGTCTGATAAGCTGGCCTTTACTGTGCACGGCCCGTTCCTGAACCCCAACCTGGAAGCTGCCGCACAGGAAAACAGCAATTTCAAATACGACGCTATCCCGATGCCTTCTCAGGTGGCAGGAGGCCCGTACAGTGCTTCCTACGGCAACGAATGGCTGGGAGTTGTAGACAGCGGAGACCAGGGACGCAACGATGCGGCGGCCGGGTTCCTGATGTACATCACCGATACCGAGCAGATGAAGACGTTCTGCCGCGAGATGGGACGCCCTGTTATGAACAATGACGCGATGGACGAAATTGCAAATGATCCGGAGTCGCCGTGGTTGTTGAGCGTATGCAACGAGATCGTGAACAATTGCGTGAACCAGGCGGTCCCGTTCCGCTGCGACATGATGTGGGAGACAGGCTGTGCCGATTCCATGTTCGGGCTTTGGGATGGAAGCCTCACGGATGCAAAGGCGGCTGCCGAGGACTCCATTGCAATGATCAATGAAAATGCATAAACCGGCTGCGTAAGCTGTGTGGGTGTGCGGCCCGGCCGCACACCCACGGTTATGGCCAGCCCGCGAGAGGCTTCTGGCGGGGACAAAAGAAATTTCCGCATTTGTTCTGGTA
>OQWD01000835.1_pt1 | contig 11519 bp, 8 predicted proteins | sample 1691631 | NCBI WGS metagenome assembly OQWD01 (sample SAMN03418283, study PRJEB22391) | human gut metagenome | biome: human-gut; feature: organic feature; material: feces | host: Homo sapiens | place: Italy | collected 2013-04 | reverse complement strand
TACTTTTGGTCAAAAGAAATTATACCCGCTTGGATTTTAGGAAAGGAGATGATAATATGGCACAAAATGAAATTACTTTAAAAGTAGCTGAAGCTCTTTCACAAAGAGATATTGGTCAAGGAATCGCAAGATTAGACCCGAAAACTATGAATGATCTCGGAATTAATGAAAGAGACCTTATTGAAATTACTGGTGAGAAAAAAACAGCAGCAATTGCCCTACCTTCACAGACAGACATTGGTCTTGGAGTAATAAGAATTGACGGATTAGTTCGTAAAAACTCAGGAGCAACCATCGGCGGGGAAGTAACTATCAAAAAAGCACAAGCTATTGAAGCTAAAAAAGTTGTTCTTGCACCAACTGAAAATAACATTCGTGTACAAGGAGATGTACGTGGATTATTCCAAGGAAAAGCAATGGTTCAAGGAGATATCATAGGATCTCAAATCAGAACCAGGCCAGCAAGTATGGGAATGGGCTTTGACAGCATATTTAACGATTTAATGGATTTCTCACCAATGAAAGAAATTAAATTTGCTGTAGTATCTACCAAACCGGCAGGAATCGTTGTAGTTGGACCAAATACAGAAGTAGAATTACATGAAAGTCCAGTAGATGTATCCAACATCGAAGGTGTAACTAATTTAGTTGATGTAAGCTATGAAGATATCGGTGGTCTTAAAGAAGAAGTTAAAAAAGTCAGAGAAATGATTGAAATTCCTCTTAAAAGACCAGAACTCTTTGATAAATTAGGAATTGCGCCTCCAAAAGGAGTATTGATGCACGGACCACCAGGTACAGGAAAAACATTACTGGCTAAAGCTGTAGCTAGTGAAAGTGATGCTCATTTCATTGCAATAAATGGGCCTGAAATCATGAGCAAATATGTCGGCGGATCTGAAGAAAACTTAAGGGAATACTTTGAAGAAGCAGAAGAAAACGCTCCATCAATCATATTCATTGATGAATTAGATGCTATTGCTCCAAAAAGAGAAGATACTCAAGGTGAAACTGAAAGAAGAACAGTAGCTCAACTTTTAACCTTAATGGACGGTCTTAAATCCAGAGGCCAAGTTGTTGTTATCGGTGCAACTAACAGGCCAGATTCTCTTGATCAAGCATTAAGAAGACCTGGAAGATTCGACCGTGAAATTGAAATTGGTGTTCCTGATGCTGAAGAAAGGGAAGAAATCCTTGAAATCCATACCAGGAATATGCCTCTTGCAGAGGATGTAGACTTACATAAAATAGCCGGTACAACTCACGGATTCGTAGGAGCAGACTTGGAATCATTATGTAAAGAAGCAGCAATGAGAGTAGTCAGAAGAATCATTCCTGAAATCAAAAACGATGAAGAGATTCCAGAAGAAGTTCTTAAAAAAATTGTTGTTACAAGTGATGACTTCAAATCAGCTTTAAAAGAAATTCAACCTTCTGCATTAAGAGAAGTTCTTGTACAAGTTCCTGATGTTAAATGGGATGACGTAGGTGGACTTGATGATGTCAAACAAGAGTTAAAAGAAGCTGTTGAATGGCCATTAAAACATCCTGAAAAATTCGAAAAATTCGGTGTAAGACCACCAAAAGGAACCTTGCTTTACGGAGTTCCAGGTACAGGAAAAACATTACTTGCAAAAGCAGTAGCTAGTGAAAGTGAAGCCAATTTCATCTCTGTTAAAGGTCCTGAACTGCTATCCAAATGGGTAGGAGAATCTGAACAAGGTGTAAGAGAAGTATTTAGAAAAGCAAAACAAACTGCACCTACTGTAATATTCTTCGATGAAATCGATTCAATTGCAAGTACCCGTAGTGCAAATGACAGTGACAGTGGAGTAACTAAAAGAGTAGTAAACCAATTATTAACTGAAATGGACGGTTTAGAAGAACTTGAAGACGTTGCAATCATTGCGGCAACCAACAGACCGGACATATTGGATGCAGGTTTAATGAGACCGGGAAGATTTGACAGACATATCAAAGTTGATTTACCAAATGAAGAAGCCAGATTATCTATCTTCAAAGTACATACTGAAGGTATGCCATTAGCTGATGATGTAAGTCTTGAAAAATTAGCTAAACAAACTGACGGATATGTCGGAGCAGATATTGAAGCAGTATGCCGTGAAGCAGCAATGTTAACTTTAAGAAATGACCTTGATGCTGAAAACGTACCTAACAAATACTTCAAAGAAGCTCTTGAAAAAGTCAAACCGTCTAACAATCCTGGAGACCAGGTTCAATACATTTAGATAAGGAAGATTAAATTTCTTCCTTATTTTTTATAGAATATTATCTCTTTTTAGCTATATTAAAGTTGAGTTATTTATTGAAATAAACAACCCAATTTAACCCATTTACCATCAGATGCAGATATTTTCAATCTTCAGCACTTTGTCGATAGTTCAAGCCCAATTTTAATCTATATCTGCTGTTATAAAAGAAAAAATACAATAAAAGTTTTACCCAAATCTTCCCCCTTTTTTTAAAAATTCATAATAAATAGTAAATTTTAACCTATTGATTAACTAATATAAAAATCATGAGTGAACATATTGTTGAAGCAATCGGACTAAGTAAAGTAACCATAAAAGAGGGTAAAGTAATTGATGTTAGTGAACCTAAACTAGATTACTGTCCTTTATTTCACCACCACAGAGGAATGGAAAAAATAACTAAAGAAGCTATTTGGGACAACATACAATTCAGAATCGATGATTTTGGAATGTGTACTCCAAATAGAAAACTTAGAATGAAAGATTTCCTTTCTTTTGGAATTTCAGAAATTATGTCTACATTAATTGAAGAAAATGCAATAGACTGTGCAGTAATGGTTTGTGAAGGTTGCGGAACATTAATAGTAACTGAAAGTGAATTAGTTCAAGGTATTGGAGGGAGAGTCTCAGGACTTGTTAAAACCAGCCCGATTCCTGAATTGTTTGACCAATTAGGTGCAGAAAATATTTTAGAACCTGAAACTGCTAAAATTGATCAGACTGAAGGAATCAAATTAGCTATTGAACATGGTTATAAAAACATAGCTGTAACAATAACATTAGCTCAGGACTGTCTTAAAATCCAAGAACTTAAAAAAGCACACCCTGATGTAAATATTTACACATTTGTTGTACATACAAGTAATAGAACAAAAGAGGAAGCTAGAATTCTTTTTGATGCCTGTGATGTTGCAACTGCCTGTGCATCTAAATACATTAGAGAAATTGGAGATGCTGAAAGCCTAAAAACTGTCGGCCAATCAATCCCAATTTATTCAAAAACCGAAGATGGTAAAAAATTCTTAGAAATGAGATTAGAAAAAATTGGAGGAGAAAAACCTAAAAAAGAGAACCCAGACTTACCTAATCCATTAATATAAATTAAATTATGGGGGAAAACATTGACACAAAAAAGTGAAGCTCAAAAAGGCAATATTACACCAGAAATGGAAGTTGTTGCTCATGATGAAAATATAAATGTTAACAAACTAGCTAAATTAATTGCTGATGGAAAAGTTGTAATTCCTAAAAATATCAACGGTCATTCAAAAGCCTGCGGAATTGGTGATGGTCTTAAAACTAAAATCAATGCAAACATCGGTTCCTCAAGTAAAATTGATGATATTGAATTGGAAATAAATAAAGCTAAATTGGCTCAGGAATATGGTGCAGATGCATTAATGGATTTATCTACAGGATCTGATTTGACAACATTCAGGAAAAAAATAATGGATGCAGTAGACATAACTATTGGAACAGTGCCTATTTACGAAGCAGGAGTTATTACACTTAATAAAAACAAAGAAATCATTGACATGGATCCTGATGACCTTTTTAAAGCTATTGAAAATCAGGCAAAAGAAGGTGTGGATTTCATGACCCTTCACTGTGGAATTACCAAAGATTTAGTTGAAAAATTAGAAAAAGCTAAAAGGATGATGGGAATTGTAAGCAGAGGAGGAACTTTCCTTGCATCATGGATTAAACATAATGGTCAGGAAAACCCGTTATATGAAAATTACGATTATCTTCTTGAGCTGTCCTATGAATACGACATTACATTGTCATTAGGTGACGGATTAAGACCTGGATGCTTAAGTGATGCCAGTGACATTCCACAAATTCAGGAGCTTGTTAATTTAGGAGGTCTTGTTAAAAGGGCTCAGGATGCAAATGTTCAGGTAATGGTTGAAGGCCCCGGACATATGCCTTTAAACCAGATTAAAGCAAATATGGAAATACAAAAAACCATCTGCTATGGAGCTCCATTTTATGTTTTAGGCCCTCTTGTAACTGATTTGGCACCAGGTTATGACCATATTACAGGAGCTATCGGAGGAGCAATAGCTGCAAGTAGCGGAGCTAACTTCTTATGTTATGTAACTCCTGCAGAACACTTATCCTTACCTTCTCTTGAAGATGTTAAAGAAGGAGTGATTGCATCTAAAATAGCTGCTGAAGCTGCTGATGTTGCTAAAGGACTTGAATCTGCATGGGAAAGAGAACGTGAAATGGGAAAAGCACGTAAAGAATTTGATTGGGAAAAACAGTTTGAACTTGCATTTGACCATTCCAAACCTCGCAGTTACAGAAACAAATGTGAACTTGACGATGAAGAAATGTGTGCAATGTGCGGAGAATATTGTGCAGTAAAAATAGCTAAAGGCGACTTTTAAATGAAATATCAGGAATTAGTAGATGTATATTCTGCTCTGGAAAATACAACTAAAAGACTGGAAAAAACAGAGATTATATCTGATTTTTTATTAAAATTAGACAGTACTACTCTTGAACAAGTAGGTTTACTAATATTAGGCAGTGTATTTCCTGCCTGGAGTGATAAAGAAATAGGAATCGGAAATAAATTGGTTATGCAGGCTGTCGGTGAAGCTGTAGGAGTTACACCGGACAAAGTTGAAGATGCAGTTCGCGATCATGGTGACATTGGACTTGCATGTATTAGTTTATATGCTAAAAAATCACAAACTACATTTTTTTCCCAGCCTTTAACAATAGATTTTGTATTTAAAAGCTTAAGAAAGCTTTCTGAAAAAAGTGGTGCCCGATCAACAAAACGTAAAATCGATATAATTTTGGAAATGCTGTCTCAGGCTTCAGCCAGTGAAGCAAAATATTTAACACGAACTATTCTTGAAGAACTTAGAATTGGTGTTGGAGAAGGTGTTGTAAGAGATGCAATAGCCCAGGCATTCAATATTGACAAATCAGTTGTTGAGAGAGCTATGATGCTTACAAATGATTTAGGTTTAATAGCTGTTGTTGCAAAAGAAAAAGGAGAAGCCGGACTTAAAGAGTTAAACTTAACTCCGGGAACTCCTGTAAAACCTATGCTTGCACAGCTTGCACCGCCAATTCCTGAAATCATCAATGAAATGGGCGTTGCTATCTGTGAAACCAAATATGACGGAATCCGTCTTCAGGTACACAGACACGGCAATGAAATAAAAATATTCACAAGAAGACTTGAAAACATTACTCATGCACTGCCGGAAATTGTAGATTTGTTTAATGAATACCTTCCTCATGAGGATTATATTGTAGAAGGAGAAGTAATAGCTACAAGAGACGGAAAACCTCTATCTTTCCAGAATATCCTTCATAGGGTCAGAAGAAAACACAATATCGATGAAGCTATGGAACAGGTTCCTCTAAAAGTTTTCCTGTTTGATTTATTATATTATATAGTTCCAATGATAGATGAACCTCTGCTTAAAAGAAGAAAAAAACTTGAAGAAATTGTCAACACCACACCTGATGAAATCAATTTAAGCAATATGGTTTATGGAACTCCAGATACTGTTAAAGAAGTGGAAAATCTATTTGAATTATCCCTGGCTCAACATCATGAAGGAATAATGATTAAAGATGCTGGAGAACCTTATATTCCCGGACTTCGTGGTAAAAAAATGCTTAAATATAAAGCAGAACCTGAAACATTAGATATGGTTGTTGTTGGGGGAACCTACGGTATCGGTAAAAGAGGAGATTTTGTCGGATCATATTTAGTGTCTCTACGTGATGAAGACAACAATTTAAAAACAGTTGCTTATGTAGCTACAGGTCTTGATGATGCTACCTTAGAATACCTTACTAAAAAAATGAAAGAATATGAACTATCTACAAAAGGCAGAGAAATCGTTGTAGAACCTAAAATCGTATTGGAAGTGGCATTTAGTGAAATTGTTAAAAGTCCTGAATATGAAACCGGATACTCCCTGCCTTTCCCTGTTGTTAAAAATATTAGAAAAGACAAAGGAATAAATGATATTGATACAGTTGAAAGGTTGCTTTCAATGTATGAAACTCAATAATCCTTCAAATCTTTTACATTATGTATTACATGCCTTGTTAAAGGATATACAACAACTTCATAAGCTGTTTTGAATAATGCCTGTGCCACAATCATAGTTAAAAGTGCAGATACAGGCATTGTTCCTAAAAATCCTATTGTAATAAATATAAGTGCATCCATTCCCTCACCAGCAAATGTAGATGAAATGCATCTGAAAAACAATTTATTTTCATATTTTCCTTTTAAGTAAACCATCAGTTTTGCATTTATCAGTGACCCAATCAGATAAGCTGCAAAACTAGCTACCAATAATCTTAAAGTACTTCCCAGAACTGTATGGAAAGCGCTGTCACCTGTAAAATATGCCGGAGCAGGTAAAAACATAGTTACATTATAACAGATTACAGCTATTAAATTCATGAAAAATCCCAAATAAATAGCTCTTCTGGCCTTTTTAAAACCATAACATTCAGCAAGCACATCATTAACTATGTAAATTAATGGAAAAATTATAACTCCACATGGTAAAGTTATCCAAAAAAATTCAAATGTTTTACTTGCAATTATGTTGGAAATGATTAATCCTGCACAGAATATTCCAACAAGAATTGCATATAAATCTGTTTTTGTCAAATCAGTGTTTTTAAACATACATATTAAAATTATACTTTGATGTAAAAAAAGATTTTACAAAACAATATTTTAAAATAAAAACCTATCAGCTATTTTTAAAATAAAAACCAAGATGAATTCATGGAAATTACAGATGATAAATTACTGAAAATAGCTCTGATAACTTCATTAATAGGTTTGATCGGTTTAATCATATTTACTCCATCAATTGAAGTTAAAAAAGTAGAAATTCAGGATATAAACAGAGGCATGATTGATGAGGAAGTTAGCATTGAGGGTGTTGTCAGTGATGTTAAATCTTCAGCAAGTAAAAGCAGCTATTTTTTAACTGTCAATGACGGAACTGACCAGATGTCTTTAATAATCTTTGAAAGCCAATTAGCCCAGCTGGAAGACAATGGAATAGACATTGAAAGTTATAAAGGTAAAAAGGTTAATGTTGTCGGAACAGTTACCCAATACAATTCCCAGCTTGAGCTTATTTTATCAAGTGGAGATGATATAAAAATGGTTTAACACAAGTTTTTAATATTATTTGAAACTAAAATTATAGATAACTGGTGAAACTATGAATCAGCAAAGAATTAAATATTTAGACGATTTAAGAGTTATTGGAATATTTGCTATTATTTTAGTTCACGTTGCTTCTTTATGGGTAACATCTACAATTGTCGGTGTTGACTGGCAAAAACTTGCATCAACAATTGGAAATATTGGTGTTCCTATCTTTTTAATGATTAGCGGAGCTCTTCTACTAAATAAAAACTACCCGACAGTATCAGGATTTTATAAAAAGAGATTTCCCAGAATCACCATTCCATTTATATTCTGGATTATTATTTATGGAATTTACTCACTGCACACCACAGGAATCAGTAATTTAAGCTATGACATAGCCAATACATTTCTGAATAACTTGGGATGGTATTTTTATTTGATTGTTGGGGTTTATCTTGCAATACCATTTATCAATGAGTTTATAAGAAATAGGGGGTTGAATGAAGTCAGATACTTTATAATAATATTTATTCTGGCTTCAGTATTCTATACTGCCTGCAGATTCTTTAATATCACTTCATATTTATATTTAAGATTCTTTATTGGAGGATTGTCCTATGTTATTGTAGGTTATTATTTGGCTAATGTAAAAATAAAATCCCCTAAAAAAGTTATGGCAGGAACTGTTTTACTGTTTCTGATTTCACTGTTTGTAAGTTACCAGATGCCTGAAATTGGAGTTTATGAATTTAACAATCCCAATTTATATCTAGATTCATATTTGGATTTCTCAATTTTCCGCTTGGGATTAGGAGCATCAGTATTTTTATTTGTAAGGTGTCTTTTCTTAAATAAAGCCAGTTATGGAATGTATTTAAGTCATATAACCCTGTTTTTATTTATCAGAAATCATTTAAGCATATTTACAGCAGGAGCAAGTGGATTTGGAATAGTTATAAGACTGGTACTGATGACCATTGGAGTATTTTTAATAACATGGATTGTAACTGTAATTTTAAGTAAAATACCTTATTTAAAAGAATTTTCAGGATATCATTAACTTTTTATTTATTAAAAATAAAAATAAATGTAATATAAAAAATTATGAGGCAATTAATAATGTCAGATAAAAAAAGATTATTCGGGACTTTTGGAGTTAGAAGAGTAGCTAATGAAGTTTTAACTCCTGAATTTGCATCCAGACTTGCAGCATGTTACGGATCAGTAGTTCAGGGAACTGTAGCTGTTGGTGGAGATACAAGAACAAGCAGTCCCATGTTAATGGAAGCTGTAAAAGCTGGACTTTTATCTTCCGGTTGTGATGTTGTAGATTTAGGAATCCTACCTACTCCCGGAGTCCAATATGGTGTTCGCAAGTATTATGATGGCGGAGTTATGATTACTGCTTCACATAATCCTCCAAAATATAATGGAATCAAATTTTTAGATGAATTAGGTATTGGAATTCCTGATGATATGGAATTGGAAATTGAAAAATTATATTTTGATGAAGAACCAAAAAGAGCCCACTGGAGTGAAATTGGTCAATTATACCACAATGACAAAATTATTGACGAATACATTGATGAAGCAATCAGCAAAGTAGATGTTGAAGCTATTAAAAAAGCCAATTTAAAAGTTGTTGTTGACTGCGGTTCCGGAGCCGGATCATACACTGCTCCTTATTTAATTAGGAAATTAGGCTGTGATGTAACTACTCTAAACTGTCAGGCTGACGGATTTTTCCCAGGTCGTGACCCAGAACCAATTGAAGAAAACTTGCAGGAGCTAATTAATGTTGTAAAACAGTTAAATGCAGATATTGGACTTGCTCATGACGGAGATGCAGACAGAACCATCTGTATTGATGAAAAAGGAAACTTCGTACTTGGAGATAAAACATTTTCACTTGTTGAAAAACAGATGCTTAAAGAAAATAACGGCGGTACAATAGTTACAACTGTTGCAACATCACAGGCTATTTATGATATTGCTGAAGAGTACAATGGTGAAGTAATAGCTACTGCTGTTGGAGATTTGCTTGTAGCCCGTAAATTAAAAGATGAAGATGGATTATTTGGTGGAGAAGAAAATGGTGGATTAATCTTCCCTGATTTTGTTTACGGAAGAGATGCAGTTATGACTGTAGCTAAAATACTTGAAACAATAGCTAAAGAGAAAAAGCCATTATCCAAATTAGTTGAAGAACTTCCTGTTTACTATGCAACAAAAACAAAAATTGAATGCAGTGATGATTTAAAAGAAGAAGTTATGGAAAACATAGCTAATGAAATAAAAACCACTACTGATTTCGACTTAGACACTACTGACGGTGTTAAAATCCTAAAAGATGACGGATGGGTAATTATCAGACCGTCAGGTACTGAACCAATCTTCAGATGTTTTGCTGAATCTGACTCTCAGGAAAAAGCAGATGCAATGACTGACTGGGGATTAAGTTTAATTAAAAAATACAAAGATTAAGAAGTATTAATTTACTTCTAAAATATTTTTTTTAACTCTTTTTTATTGATTGATGATGGAACATCCTCATTAAGCCAATGTCTGCTGCATGCTACTTTATCAAGGAGTACGCATTGTGGAGGCATTCCAAGTGCTGCTGCTTTCCATCCTCCTGAAATTAAATTTAAAGGACATGCAACTCCAACAATGGCCAGCTCTTTTTTATCAGTATCTGTTGCATTTTGAAATGCCGAGGATTTATGGGAAACCAGATATACTTCACAGTCATACTCTTCAGTTATTTTAGCTATTTCACATTCAGGATTACATTTCTGACAGACTTCCCCAAGTTTTTTTTCAATAGCATGACAGCTTTTCTGATTTATTTTCATACATGTTGGCAGGACTATCGCTTTTCTTTTTCTTGATTCATAATCTGGTCTGAAAATTCTCCCCATTATTTCAGAGCAAAGCATGTTTAAATAGTATAATTCTTTTGAACTATTGAAAAATATTTTCTCTTGTTTTGATTTAGGCTTATCCTTATACTTTTCCAAATAATAATTTAAATTAGATGTATATGATGCCAAGTATTTTGAAGCATTTTTACAAAACCAATCCCCCAAGATAAGATATGGGGAAAAATCAGTATTTTCCCATTTTCTTAAATAAGGGAGCTGATCATTAAAATCCCCAATATATTCCAAATAATCAATTATCTGTGCTAAAGAAGAAAATTTATCACAGCATAACTTCCAGTAAACACTTACAATTAATCCCTCAAGAATTTTTTCATCATCATCAAAGCAGCTGTGAGCAAATTCCAGAAATTCATCAGCTAATTTTTTTACATCACCATAATACATGTCATTAACTTCATATGGTGAATCAGAACTAATCATCTTTATCAGCCCTTACACTATCCAGAAGGAATTTATGATACTCTTCAACTTCATCAAACATGATTTCAATTTCTGCTTTTGGAAATTCTTCATGCTTCAGAAATATTTCCCATAATTTAAACATGGAAAATCCGAAATACATTTCCGCCAATTTATTCGGACTGCAGTCGCTTCCTATTACATTTTTTTGGATTAATATTTCAAAAACATCACTCCAGAAGGCAACAGACCCTCCAAGTATTTCATTTAGGAAAAATTCTTTAATTTCATCTATCTGATACATCTGAACAAAAATCAGCTTCAGGATTTTTAAAATCTTTTCTTCGAAAATCTGCTGTTTAAACATTTCCGATCCCTGATGATAGAACTCTTCAGGATTTTTCTCAAGTAACATTCTGACATTTTCATCATCTAAAGGATTTCCCTGAAAATATTCTTCAAAATATTTTAAAATTGACATTAAAATCTCTTTTTTACTTGAATAATGATTATAAATTGAGCTTTCTTTAATTCCTACTTCTGAAGCTATTGTTCTAATAGATACTGAATCATATCCTTTTTTAGAAAATAAATCTAATGCTACATCAAATATTTTATCTTTTGTCTGTATTTTCATAAATATCCCAAACTAACAGTCGTTAGTTATACTATTGTTTTAATAGTATATAAAACTAACACTTGTTAGTTAAATAATTAAAAAAAATACGGCTAATAACA
>OQWD01000831.1_pt1 | contig 11534 bp, 12 predicted proteins | sample 1691631 | NCBI WGS metagenome assembly OQWD01 (sample SAMN03418283, study PRJEB22391) | human gut metagenome | biome: human-gut; feature: organic feature; material: feces | host: Homo sapiens | place: Italy | collected 2013-04 | reverse complement strand
GAGCGCGAGGGCCTGCACGCCCACGCAAAGAGCGTGACCATCCGGTACGAAAAGTGAGGGCTTGAACCATGAGTAAATTCCTTTCTCCCCGGCTGGAAGCTGTCACCCCCTACACCCCGGGTGAGCAGCCGCAGGATCAGCAGTACATCAAACTGAACACCAACGAAAGCCCCTATCTGCCATCCCCGGCGGTGATCGCCGCTGTGAGTGAGCACGAGGTGGAAAAGCTGCGCCTTTACTCCGACCCCGCCTGTGCCGACCTGCTCAAGGCGGCCGCAGCCCACTTCGGTTTGCAGCCGGAGCAGATCATGCCCGGCAACGGCAGCGACGAGAACCTCTTCTTTGCCCTGCGTGCCTTCTGCGACGCAGACCACCCGCTGGCCTATGCCGACATCACCTACGGCTGCTACGGCGTGTGGTGTGGGCTGATGCATATTCCCAGCCACATCATCCCGCTGAAAGAGGATTTCACCCTTGACCCGAAGGACTACTACGGCCTGAACCAGACCATCGTCATCGCAAACCCCAACGCCCCTACCGGCATTGCACTGCCCCGGGCGGAAATTGAAGGCATCTTAAAGGCCAACCCCAACAATGTGGTCATCGTGGACGAAGCTTATGTGGACTTTGGCGGCGAGAGCTGCGTGCCCCTCATCGACCAGTACGAGAACCTGCTGGTGGTGCAGACCTTTTCCAAGTCCCGGCAGCTGGCCGGTGCGCGTCTGGGTCTTGCCATGGGCAATGCAAAGCTCATTGCCGACCTGAACCGGGTCAAGTTCAGCCTGAACCCCTACAACATCAACCGCCTGACCCTGAAGGCCGGGCAGGCCGCGCTGGAAGATACCGCTTATTTCGACAGGACCCGCGCCGCCATCGTGGACACCCGCGCATGGACAAAACAACAGTTGGAACAGCGCGGATTTGCCGTGCTGGACAGCCGCTCCAACTTCCTGTTTGCAAGTACCAACAGGAAAGACGGCGAGACACTCTACAAAGAGTTGAAGAAAAACGGCATTCTGGTGCGCCATTTCGACGCGCCCCGCATCCAGAACTGGCTGCGCATCACCATTGGCACGCCGGAACAGATGCAGACGTTTATGGAAACGCTGGATAAGATCATGGAGGAATGAACCATGCCGAACCGAATGATCTCGCTGGAACGCAACACCAACGAAACGCAGATCGACCTCACCCTCGATCTGGACGGCACCGGCCGCTACGAGGTGGACACCGGGTGCGGCTTTCTGAACCACATGCTGGAGCTGTTCGCCCGCCATGGCCGGTTCGATCTGGTGCTCACCTGCCACGGCGATGTGCAGGTGGACTACCACCACACCACCGAGGATGTGGGCATTGCACTGGGTCAGGCCTTTGCACGGGCGCTGGGCGATATGCGCGGTATCCAGCGCTACGGCAGCTTTTATCTGCCCATGGATGAAGCGCTGATCCTGTGCGCTGTCGATCTTTCGGGCCGCTGCACCCTGAACTGGGACGTCCATTGCAACACTGAAAAGGTGGGCGATTTTGACGTGGAGTGCGCCAAGGAATTCTGGCTGGGCTTTGCCCGTAGCGTGCCCGCCACCGTCCACTTTGTACAGTTTGCAGGTGAAAATACCCATCACATCCTTGAAGCCTGCTTCAAGGGCGCGGGCCATGCGCTGGGCATTGCCGTGAAGATCGACGAAGCCCACAAGGACGAGATCCCTTCCACGAAAGGACTGCTGGTATGATCGCAATTATCGATTATGGCGTGGGCAACCTGTTCAGCCTGAAGTCCAGCCTGAAGCAGCTGGGGCTGGAAGCGGTCGTCACCGCCGACGCGGACACCATCCGCAAAGCCGACCGGCTGATCTTGCCGGGCGTGGGCGCTTTTGCCGATGCCATGGCCAAGCTGGAGGCGACGGGCCTTGTACCGGTCATGAAAGAAGAAGCCGAAAGGAAGCCGCTGCTGGGCATCTGCCTTGGCATGCAGCTGCTGTTTGAAAAGAGCTACGAGTACGGTGAGCACGAAGGCCTTGGCTTTGTGAAGGGCGAAGTCTGCCCGCTGGAGCCCGACCTTGCGGACAAGAGCCTGAAGGTGCCGCAGATCGGCTGGAACGCCTTGCACATTGTAAAGGACGACCCGCTGTTCAAGTACATCCGTGAGGGAGAATACGTCTATTACGTCCACAGCTACTACGGCAAGAACTTCGTCAAGACCATCGTGAACGCAGGCAAGAAGTTTGGCAAGCTGGAAGTGGTCAATGACCAGTGCGGCAACCCCACCAACGCGGTGGATCTGGCCCACGAGATCCTGCAGCTGTGCGTGACCCACGAGTACGGCCTGTATCACTGCACCGGCGAGGGCATCTGCTCGTGGTATGATTTTGCGTCCGAGATCATCCGACTGTCCGGCGTGGATGCCGCTGTGGCACCCTGCACCAGCGAGGAATACAAGGCAAAGCACCCGGAAAGCGCCGACCGTCCCAAGTGGAGCGCACTGGACAACCGGATGCTGCGCTGCACCGTGGGCAACGATGTGCGCGACTGGAGAGACGCTCTGGCCTGCTTCTTCGCCCACTGGGACGGCGACAACGGGATGAAAGACTGAAAAGAGGAAATTGAACCTATGAAAACCTATCTGATCACCGGCTGCGCCGGTTTTATTGGCTCCAACTTTGTGCATTATATGCTCAAGAAATACCCGGAGATCCTGCTGGTCAATCTGGATAAGCTGACCTACGCCGGCAATCTGGAAAACCTGAAGGATGTGGAGGGCGACCCCCGCCATGTGTTCGTGCAGGGCGATATCTGCGACAAGGAGCTGGTGGAAGGCCTGTTCCAGAAGTACGATTTCGATTACGTCATCAACTTTGCCGCCGAGAGCCACGTGGACCGCTCCATCAAGAACCCCGAAATTTTTGTGCAGAGCAACGTGATGGGCACCGTCAACCTGCTGCAGCGCGCCAAGGAAGCATGGTATGATGCCGATGCCAAGACTTGGAAAGAGGGCAAGAAGTACCTGCAGGTGTCCACCGATGAGGTGTACGGCGCACTGGGTGCGGACGGCTACTTTATGGAGACCACCCCCCTGTGCCCCCACAGCCCCTATTCTTCCTCCAAGGCCAGCGCCGATATGTTCGTTATGGCATTCCACGATACCTACGGCATGCCCGTGAACATCACTCGCTGCTCCAACAACTACGGCCCCTACCAGTTCCCGGAAAAGCTGATCCCGCTGATGATCAACAACGTCAAGCACCACAAGCAGCTGCCCATCTACGGCGACGGTATGCAGATCCGCGACTGGCTGTATGTGGAAGATCACTGCAAGGCCATCGACATGGTAGCCAACGGCGGCAAGATCGGTGAGGTGTACAACGTGGGCGGCCACAACGAGCGCCCCAACATCTTCATCGTCAAGACCATTATCAACCAGCTGCACGACCGCCTGCAGGACGAGGGCATCAGCGAGGACCTCATCAGGCACGTGGCCGACCGTCTGGGCCACGACCGCCGCTACGGCATCGACCCCACCAAGATCAAGAACGATCTGGGCTGGTACCCCGAGACCCCCTTTGAAAAGGGCATCGTGCTGACCATCGACTGGTACCTGAACCATCAGGAGTGGATGGACCATGTCACCAGCGGTGATTACCAGAACTACTATCAGGATATGTACAAGAATAAGTAACAGCCTGTAGATCAAGCAAAACCAAAAGCCGGACAGCCCGCAAGCTGTCCGGCTTTGTTTGGTTCAAGGAGTGCTCTTCTATGCAGGGAAGGGGAAATCAGTCATACACGCTGCAGGTCCAGTACATCTGTCCATCGATGGTCACAACGGCAATGCCGATTTTCGTGCAAGCGCTGCGATTAAAGGCAGGATGCTTCAAGGCTTCCGACAGCTCTGCCTTGCCCTCCGGGGTATTGGCTGGAACCTTGGCAAGCAGAATGTCAATCAACTCGCCACTCGCATCTTTCTTCATACCCAAGCCGAAAGTATCACAACGCGTCCAGTTCCCGGTCATGCTTGCCCATTTCTGATGGGTTTCGTTCGTTGTGTTCTCTGGCAGCTCGGTCTTGCCGGCGGCGCGGAACTGCTCTACCCAGATCTGCTCGGCATCAGAGAGCTGTTTTACTTCCTCAAGCGGCGCAGCAAACTCAAGGGTCGCGCGGTAGCTGTTGATCTCGCCCAGCAGCCGCTGCTTTGCCGCTATTTCCTCGGGGGTCATGCTAGCGCTGCCGCCCGGCGCAGCACCGCAGGCGGTCAGCATCAGCAGCAGCGCACCGGTGAGCAAAAGGGCGGTCAGTCTTGCCAGTTTTTTCATAAGGGTCATTCTCCGTTCTTTGTTGTAGCGTGGCGTTGCTTTCTTCGTGACTATAAGTTTAACAGATGCTACCCCCTCCCCGCAAGTGCGACTTGATGCAAAATAACCCCCCATTCCCGCAGGGGGGCAGGGGGAGAGAAAAATATTTCCCGCCTTTTTGGGCAAGGTGCGCAAAAAGGGAGCCCCCTCCCCGTGAAAAAGTAGTTCCGAAACGCCCGCAGGCGTTTCGGAACTACAAATAAAAATAATTCTTCCGCTGATAATGGCTAGAGCGAAGCGAAAGCCATTTCAAATCGTCTCGCTTTGGGTGGTGTCTACCACAAAATCTGCCGTCTCCGCAATGTGGTACTGGGCAAAATAGCCCTCCTCCAGCGGCATCCACCGGGCGGCAAAGTTTGCATATCGCTCCCCCTCCCGCGCCTGCAGGCGGCGGGTCTGCTCTTCTTTTGCGCAGGTCAGGAACACCCGCAGCGTTTCGTAACCGGTCAGCAGCGGGTGGTGGCTGTAGCTGCCCTCCAAAATCACCAGCGGCTGCGCGGCCAGTTCCCGCGCGGGCAGGTGCGCACCCTCGCGGCAGGAATAGGCACGGTACTGCACCGGCTGGCCCTCGTAGGCTGGGCGCAGGGCTTCGTCCCGCAGGCGGTCAAGGTCCATATTGGCGCAGGGCGTTTTCTCCCAGCCGCGGATGCGCTGTGCAGGCGGCAGGTAAAAATCATCGGTGTGCAGGGTGATGCTGGCCGGGAACTGCCGGGCCAGCGTATTTGCAAGGGTGGTCTTACCGCTGCCGCAGCGGCCATCCAGCGCCAGCACCAGCGGTTTGGTGGGGTGCTGGTCCAGCGCGGCGGTGAGGATGCTGCAAAGTGTCTCGAGTGTAATGTTCTGCGCCATAGTGGGAAAGCTCCTTTTGTTCGGAATGGAACCCTCTCAGTCATTGCTTCGCAGTGCCGGCTCTCCCGAAAGGGAGAGCCTTTTGGACACACGGGAAAAGCTTCCCTCGGGCAGCGAAGGCGGCACAAAGTGCCAGAAGGGGAACAGCGGACACGTCCGCGCCTGAGAAGGGTTCAAACGCATTATACCACAACCGCTCCCGGCGGTACAACTGCCGAAAAACTGGGCCCGGAGAAGATACGGTTTGTCATAAATAACTTTTTTCGAAAAAAGTGTTGACAGACGGCCCCGGCTGTGGTAAGATACAGTCACGTTAGAAATAACTAACCGCAAGAAACAGATCGGCAGGCCGAAGCCTTGAATGCTCCGCGCAAAGCTGCTTCTTTTTTGGAATCGGGGTTAGAAATATCTAACTTATAAACACGGCGCATCCGGGGAACAATAGCCCGGAGAAACAAGGCGGGAGGGCACAGACATGGAGCGCAATTTTGAAACGGTCATGATCGAACAGTGTGCCCCGGTGCTGGCAAGCCTGAAACCGGCAGGCCTGTTCCGCTATGAGACCCGCGACTGCGCCGACCTTGCGCGCCGGGTGAAAAACTGGAACACTCAGCTGAACCCCAAGGGCCTGCGTGTGCGGGTGCTCAAGGGCTGCGTGCTCAACCACCGGTATCTTGTGTATGTCTACCGCGAAAGCAAGCTGGCGGCCGTGCTGGCAGATGAAAAGGTGCAGAGCTTTCTGCGGCAGGAGGGCTACCGCCTGCCGGAAGCGGGCGAAGCACCGGATGTGGGCAATATGCTCACTCAGCTTTCCCGCAAGCTGTGCTGTTCGGCAGAATTTCCGCATGAGATCGGGGTGTTCCTCGGCTATCCGCTGGGCGATGTTGTGGGCTTTATCGAGAACCGCGGCAAGAACTTTACCTGTTGCGGCTGCTGGAAGTCCTATGGCGACCCGGATGCAGCGCAGAAGCACTTTGACCAGCTGAGCAAGTGCACAGCAGTCTATCTGCGGCTGTTCCACAGTGGAACGCCCATTCTCCGCCTTGCCGTGGCGGCTTAAAATTTGTCATTCTCTTTTCAAATACTCTCTTTTTATCCTGGCACCTGCTGGTGTCCACGCGCTGGCAGGAAAGAAATCCTCCTTTTGACACGCGGCCGCGCGGTGCAGACTGACCACTGTACCGCGCGGCTGTGTCATTTGCTGCAAAAGAGCACAGCAGAGCAGAAAAAAGCTTTGTGATAGTTTACAAGATGCCGCCAAAAAAGAACAAGAAAATGTAAACAATGGCTAACTTTGATTCAATAATTTGAGTTAGTTGTTGTTGATTGTGGTGAAAAAACGGAAAAAATCGGGCAGAAAAATTGTTTGTTCATATGAACTAACTTTTAATTATGAAAAAACTATTGACATAAAAGGTTAGTGAGCGTAAACTATCCACGTTGGTAGTTGCGGCTGACTAACCGCAGCGATATCCCAGATTCAAACAGGAAGGGAAGCGGAAGTATGATGCCTTTGACAATGGCAAAAGCAGGGGAGACCGTCACCATCAAAAAGATCACCGGCAAGGACGAGATCCGGCTGCATCTGGCAGAGCTGGGTTTTGTGGTGGACAGTGAGGTAACGGTCGTCAACGAGATCGCAGGCAACCTGATCATTCAGGTCAAGGAAAGCCGCATCGCGCTGGACAAGACCATGGCAAACCGTATCATGATTGGCTGAACAGTGCCCCGGCGCTGTTTGGGAGCTGCTCCGAAACTGGAATAGTCTCTCTATAAAGACAAGCAGAGGAGGATGGTTAAGTATGAAAACTCTGAAAGACGTAAAGGTCGGCGAGACCGCTACTGTGGCAAAGCTGCACGGTGAAGGCCCGGTCAAGCGCCGCATCATGGACATGGGCATCACCAAGGGTGTTGAGATCTATGTCCGCAAGGTGGCACCTCTGGGTGACCCCATGGAGCTGACCGTGCGCAACTACGAGCTGAGCGTGCGCAAGGCCGATGCTGAAATGATCGAAGTAGTCTGATCCCAAAGGGAGGAAGGATTAAGCAATGAGCATTAAAATTGCACTTGCCGGCAACCCGAACTGCGGTAAAACGACCCTGTTCAACAATCTGACCGGCTCCAACCAGTATGTCGGCAACTGGCCCGGCGTTACGGTGGAAAAGAAGGAAGGCAAGCTGAAGGGCGATAAGGATGTTATCATTCAGGATCTGCCCGGTATCTACTCGCTGTCTCCGTACACGCTGGAAGAAGTGGTTTCCCGTACTTATCTGGTCAAGGAGAAGCCCGATGTCATCCTGAACATCATCGATGGTACCAACATTGAGCGTAACCTGTACCTGACCACCCAGCTGATCGAGCTGGGCATCCCGGTGGTCATGGCTGTGAACATGATCGATCTGGTGCGCAAGAACGGTGATAAGATCGACCTGAAGAAGCTGAGCGCAGAGCTGGGCTGTCAGGCTGTTGAGATCAGCGCACTGAAGGGCGAGGGCACCGAGGCTGCTGCAAAGGCTGCTGTGGCTGCTGCAAAGGCTACCAAGGCTGCTGAGCTGCCCCATGTGTTCACCGGCAGCGTGGAGCACGCCATTGCCCACATCGAAGAGTCCATTCAGGGCAAGGTGGATGACCGCTTCCTGCGCTGGTATGCCGTCAAGCTGTTCGAGCGCGACGAGAAGGTCATGGACGAGCTGAAGCTCGACAAGAGCCTGATCGACCACATCGACCAGCACATCAAGGACTGCGAAGCTGAGATGGACGATGACGCTGAGAGCATCATCACCAACCAGCGCTATGCATATATCAACACCGTCGTGGGCAAAGCTGTTAAGAAAAAGGCCCGCGTGGAGCACCTGACCGTTTCCGATAAGATCGACCAGATCGTGACCAACCGTATTCTGGCTCTGCCCATCTTCGCACTGGTCATGTTCCTGATGTACTCCCTGTCCATGGGCACCTCCATTGCAGACGGCGGCTGGGCCATTGGTACCTTTGCCACCGACTGGACCAACGATGTCCTGTTCGGTGAAATTGTTCCCAATGCTCTGGGCGGCTTGCTGGAGAGCATCGGCGTGGCAGGCTGGCTGTACGGCCTGATCATGGACGGCATCGTCGCCGGTGTCGGCGCAGTTCTGGGCTTCGTTCCCCAGATGCTGGTGCTGTTCTTCCTGCTGTCCATTCTGGAGGATGTGGGCTATATGTCCCGTGTCGCCTTCATCATGGACCGTATCTTCCGCAAGTTCGGCCTGTCCGGTAAGAGCTTCATCCCTGTTCTGGTGGGCACCGGCTGCGGTGTGCCCGGTGTTATGGCTTCCCGTACCATCGAGAACGAGCGTGACCGCCGCATGACCATCATGACCACCTGCTTCATCCCCTGCGGCGCAAAGATGCCCATCATCGGCCTCATCGCAGGTGCGATGTTCGGCGGTTCTTCTCTGGTGGCTGTCTCTGCTTACTTCATTGGCATGGCTGCCATCATCTGCTCCGGCGTGATCCTGAAGAAGACCAAGCTCTTCGCAGGTGATCCCGCTCCCTTCGTGATGGAGCTGCCCGCATACCATGTGCCTGCATGGGGCAACGTGTTCCGTGCAACCTGGGAGCGCGGCTGGTCCTTCATCAAGCGCGCAGGCTCCGTCATTCTGGCCGCTACCGTTGTGCTGTGGTTCCTGCAGGGCTTCGGCTTCGAGAACGGTGTCTTCGGCATGGTCGAGGATCAAGACAACTCCGTGCTGGCTGCGATCGCTACCAAGGTCGCATGGATCTTTGCACCTCTGGGCTTCGGCAACTGGCGTGCAACTGTCGCTTCCGTCTCCGGCCTGATCGCAAAGGAGAACGTGGTTGGTACCTTCGGTGTTCTGTATCACTTCGGCGGCGAGCTGTCTGAGAACGGCGATGAGATCTGGGCTGCTGTTGCGCAGGACTACACCGCTCTGTCGGCTTACGCCTTCATGATCTTCAACCTGCTGTGCGCTCCCTGCTTCGCTGCTATGGGAGCCATCAAGCGCGAGATGAACAACGGCAGATGGACGGCCATCGCCATTGGCTATATGTGCGCTCTGGCTTACTGCGCAGCTCTGGTGGTTTACCAGCTGGGCGGCATCATCACTGGTGAGGTCGGCTTCAACTTCTTCACCATCGTGGCTGCTGTGGTTCTGGTCGGCTTCATCTACCTGCTGGTCCGTCCCAACAAGTATGCTGGTGACAACGAGGTCAAAATCGACATCTCCAAGATCTAAAAGAACGCTTTGCACGGAAAGGGTGTGTTTTGTATGATGGAATTCCTCGCTGCAAATTTTAATCTGCCCACGATCATTGTGGCAGTCATCGTGTTTGGCGGTGTGGGCTGGATCACATGGCACTCCCACAAGCATGGCGGCGGCTGCAGTGGGTGCAGCGGCTGCGGCGAAGGTGGCTGCAATGGCAGCTGCAGCGGTTGCAGCGGCTGTCACTGAGCATTGAAATGATCCGCAAAGGGCGCGGGCTGGAACATTCGGCTCGCGCCCTTTTTTCAAAAACAAAAAGTTAGCTTTGGATAACATTGGAAATTCAGAACGAAAGAGAGTGATCGGGATGGAACTTACGTCGGCACATCTGCGCTATCTGCTGGCGATCTACGAAGTCTCACAGACCCATCTGGATATCAGCTCCCGCAGCATTGCCGAAAAGCTTGGCGTGACCAAGCCCTCGGTGGTGCGTATCATGAATCTGCTCATGGAGCGCGGCATGATCGTAAAGGAGCACTACGGCAAGATCTATATGACAGACCGGGGCATCTGGGTGGCAAAACAGGTGGATCGGGAGCTGAAAACGATCCTGACCCATTTCCCACCGGTCAGTGAGCCGCTGAGCGAAGAAGAGCGCTTTACCGCTGCCCTTGCCATGACCAGTGCACTGCCGGAGCGCATCTTTACCGGCGAATATGAGCGTCTGTTTGGCAGTGATGCAGAAAAAGCAGAAACGGAGAAAGCCCAGTGATCAACAAAAAATTGCTGTCCTTTGACCGCGGTGCGCTGCGGTATGTGGGAGCCAATGTGGCTTTCCAATGGCTGGGGATGCTGTGCAACGTGATCTTTGTGCGGGCCATTACCCAGCTGGTGGGCGCAGCCTTTGCGGGCAGCCTGACCAGTGCACAGCTGTGGCAGAACCTTGTGCTCTGCCTTGCCACGGTGCCCATGCGCTTTGCCTTTACCATGCTGGCATCGGCCATGAGCGATCAGGCTTCCAAGGATGTCAAGCGCACCCTGCGCAGCAGCATCTACGCAAAGCTTGCCCGCCTTGGCCCCAACTACACCGAGACGGCGGCCACCAGCGAGGTGGTGATGCTGGCCAGCGAAGGTGTGGAGCAGATCGACACCTACTTTGCAAAATACCTGCCGCAGCTGTTTTACAGCCTGCTGGCACCCGTTACCCTGTTTGTGCTGCTGGTGGGTGTGCACGCACGGTCGGCCATCATCCTGCTGTGCTGCGTGCCGCTGATCCCCATGTCCATTGTGGCAGTGCAGAAGTTTGCCAAAAAGCTACTGGCAAACTACTGGGGCGAGTACACCACCCTGGGCGACAGCTTCCTCGAGAACATTCAGGGCCTGACCACCCTGAAGATCTATCAGGCCGACGGCTGGAAGCACGAGCAGATGAATGCGCAGGCCGAGCGCTTCCGTAAGATCACCATGAAGGTGCTCACCATGCAGCTGAACTCGGTGACACTGATGGACCTGATGGCTTACGGCGGTGCGGGCCTTGGCATCATCAGCGCGGTGGCTGCATTTGCGGCAGGCCGGCTGGCCCTGACCGCCACATTGACCATCGTGCTGCTGGCGGCGGACTTTTTCCTGCCGCTGCGGCTGCTGGGCAGCTACTTCCACATTGCCATGAACGGTGCCGCTTCGGCAGAGAAGATCTTCAAACTTCTGGCAGCGGAAGAGCCTGCCGATGGTGACCGCGTGCCCGGAGAGAATACGACTCTGAAGCTTGAGCATGTCACCTTTGGCTACGAGAAGGACCGCACCATCCTGAACGATGTCTCCTTTACCATTCCGCAGGGGAGCTTTGTCTCGCTGGTGGGTGAGAGCGGCTGCGGCAAAAGCACCATCTTCCGCCTGACCAACGGCCTGCTCCAGCCCAAGTCCGGCGCCATTCGGGTGGACGGCGCGCCCATCGGCGGCCGGAAGCGGTACTGCGGCTACATGCCTCAAAAGGATCTGCTGCTGCCCTGGCGCCCCGTGGGGGAAAACGCAGCCCTTCCCCTGGAGCTGGCGGGCGTGCCCAAGGCCCAGGCGGAGGCCAGGGCACGGGAGCTTTTGGAGATCGTGGGCCTTTCCGATAAGGCCGACGCCTATCCC
>OQWD01000826.1_pt1 | contig 11566 bp, 10 predicted proteins | sample 1691631 | NCBI WGS metagenome assembly OQWD01 (sample SAMN03418283, study PRJEB22391) | human gut metagenome | biome: human-gut; feature: organic feature; material: feces | host: Homo sapiens | place: Italy | collected 2013-04 | reverse complement strand
GCCATCGGGTGCTCGTAGACATACGGCAGCAGCGGGGGCAGCAGCTCCATCCGAATCAGAATGTCCCAGCCGATGCCGTCGGGGTGCCGGAGGACGGCGTGATCCTCATAGCTGACAATGTTGCCGGTGCCTTTGAGGCGCGACATGATGGCGCACTCGCGGCCGATGTCCTCCACGACGCTGTAAAAATACTGCTTTGCCTGCGGCGGCGTCATGCCCTCGTCCAGCACGCTCTGCAGCTCCGTCCTGCTCTGCGGCACGGTAATGACCTTCAGCGCAGCTTTGTAAACGCCGCCGAAGTCCTCCCGCTGGATCTCATAGACCGTCCCATAGCTCCCCTGCCCCAGCTCCCGGCAGATTTTCCATTTGTCAAACACAATGGAGCCGATCTCATATGTAGACATAGTTTGTTCTCCGTTTCTTTTTGCTACTCTTCCGGCGTATCGCCGACAACATGATATTCCCACTCGCCAGCATCATTCAAATCCACATAGTACAGCAATTTATCATCTTCATAGAATTGGAGCATCACTTTTTCTCCATTCTCGTTGTACGTATACACACACGTTTGATGCGGGCTACCTGAATTGTACACATCCTCCATAGTGCAATTGCCATTCGAATCATATTCGTAAAGCACATAACTTTGAAGAGAGTTATTCGAATCGTAATTTTCCTCCCTGAGCAGTTTTTCGCTCGAATCGTATTGATTCTGGGTATAGTATTGAAGAATGCCGTCCGAATCGTAGTATTCATCTTTCGTCCTGTTTCCATCTGAATCGTATTCGTACAGGACATACCCCAGAAGCGTACCATCTGAGTTGTAAAGTTCATTCCGTACACAGTTTCCTGCTGTATCAAATATCTGCACGGAATCAAGTTCTCCATCTTCTCTGTAGGCTACCACTTGGTAGCCGCTTAGATTCCCGTTTTCATAAAGTTTTTCCAGCGTACCGGCTTCTTCATATTCCCGCAGTGCCTCCGGAATTGTCTGCGGCACGAATATATTGTGGATAGCAGCAGGAATCGGAATTGCCCCAATCACGCATAGCACCACCGGCACAAGCAGAGCCGCCGCGACTATCCCAATGATCAAACGTCCTATTTTCTTCCGCTTCTTTTTTGTGCCTGCGCCTTTCGGCTCTTCCGAACCAAAGGCGGACTGTGTTCGTTCTTCACTGGTTGCCTCGGCCTTTGTGTGGTAATCGCCGGTAAAGACGCCCTGCGTTGCACTCGCTGATTTGGACGTGCTAGTGCCGAATGCCGCCGCATATCGCGCGGAAGCATACGACTCACGATCCATCGTCAGCTCGTCGCCGTCGGGGTAGATGACGGCTGCGTCTGTCTGGGTGTACAGGATGGCTTCCAGCTCCTGCCGCAGCTGCTGGGGGCTGGAATATCGGTCCTTGGGGTCAAATGCGCAGGCCTTTAAGACAATTTCGCCGAGGCGGCCTTCGCCGTAGAACGGGCGCGGCAGCGCTTCGCCGGACATCCGTCTGGCCAGCGCCTGCTCGCGGCTGCTGAACGTGATCGCCTCCGGCGGCTGCGGAAGAAATGGACCCCGGTTCTTGTTCAGCATCCGGTACAACACCAGTCCGAGCGAATACGTATCAACGCTGAAGCCGTATTCCTTCCCGGCGTAGACCTCCGGAGCCATGTAGCTGTACGTGCCCTTCTTGGACAGGCCGGAGCTCGTCCGTTCGATCGTGCGCGCGATACCGAAATCACCGAGCTTATAGTCTCTGTTGTCCGAAATGAAGATATTTTCCGGCTTGATGTCGCGGTGGATGATGTTGTACCGCTGGCACAGCTCCAGCGCCTTGCAGATATCGATGCCGAGCCTGATGATGTCCCGCCGCGCCATCGGGTGCTCATAGACATACGGCAGCAGCGGGTGCAGCAACTCCATGCGGATGAGAATGTCCCAGCCGATGCCGTCCGGATGTTCGAGCACCCGCAAATCTTCGCAGCTTACAATGTTCGCCGTGCCCTTGAGCTTGAACATGATGGAAAACTCGTGCATAAGCTCCTCGACGATGCCGTGAAAATATGCCTCGGCCTGCGAAACGCTCATACCCTCGGAGATCACGCTCCGGACCTCCGCGCTGCTCTGCGGGACCGTGATCACCTTCAGCGCCGCCCGGTACGTCTGCCCGAACTCGCTGCGCTCGATTTCAAATACTTTTCCATAGCTGCCTTCGCCAAGCAGCCTTATAATTTTCCAGCCGTCTAAAACGACAGATCCCATTGAAAATTCCATATCATTTTCCTCATAGTCTCTCGCCCACTGTTTGCTTGGCGCACCGGTCTTGCAGTGCTGTGGATGTCCTAACGATCCGTCGGAATCCGGATGTTCGCCCAGCCAGACACATCGCACTGACCACTCCCATTATTCCCCACCGCCACGACCGTGCCGTCTGATTTCAGGCCAACGGTGTGAGTGAATCTTGCTGCAACGGCGACAATATCTGCCCAGCCGGACACATCGCACTGACCATACGGATTGTTACCCACCGCCACGGCCGTGCCGTCTGATTTCAGCCCGACGGTGTGAAAGCTTCCTGCCGCAACGGTGACAATGTCTGTCCAGCCGGACACATCGCACTGGCCCTCCCAGTTTTTACCCGCCGCCACGATCGTGCCGTCTGATTTCAGCCCGACGGTGTGAACGCTTCCTGCTGCAACAGCGACAATGTCTCTCCAGCCGGATACGTCACACTGACCCCACGCATTGTAACCCACTGCCACGACTGTTCCGTCGGCCCTCAGGCCGACGGTGTGACTGCCTCCTGCCGCAACGGCGACAATGTCTCTCCAGCCGGACACTTCGCATTGACCATCAAAATTCCACCCCACGGCCACGACCGTGCCGTCTGATTTCAGCCCTACAGTGTGACCCTCTCCTCCTGCAACAGCGACAATGTCTCTCCAGCCGGACACTTCGCACTGACCATACTCATTGTCACCCGCTGTCACGACCGTGCCGTCTGCTTTCAGGCCGACGGTGTGAAAACCTCCTACCGCAACGGCGACAATGTCCCTCCAGCCGGACACATCGCACTGACCATCCTCCTTGTATCCCACCGCCACGACCGTGCCGTCTGATTTCAAGCCAACGGTGTGACCGTCTCCTGCCGCAACGGCGACAATGTCTCTCCAGCCCGACACATCGCACTGACCATACGAATTTTCACCCGCAGCCACGACCGTGCCGTCCGCCTTCAGGCCGACGGTGTGCTCCCATCCTGCCGCAACAGCGACAATCGGTACGCTGCGCTTTTCCTCTGCGCGAGCTGCCAGCGCACGGTCACCTGTGGCTGCTGCACCATCGAGCAGTGTCCGCAGGGCCGCCTCGTCATCGCCAGCCAATTCGTATGCTGTGGCAAGTCTATCATAAATCTTCGGCTGCTTCGGGTCAATCTCAATCGCCGCGGTAAATGCAATGATGGCCTCTTGATAATTGCCCTCGGACAGGTAGCGCACGCCGAGGTCATACTTTGCCTGCCAGCCGGGGGCTTCGTCCGCCGGTTCGGCGGCTTCCGGGGCTTTCTGGCACGCGGCAAGCGTCAGCAGCAACAGCGCTGCCAGAAGGATATAAAAGAAGCGTTTCATATCGATTCTCCTATTGCATACCGTTTTCCCGTCCGCGCAGGATCACGCGTACCGGATCTCCACGGATTCTATCATGTAATAAAACGGGATCTCGCCGTCGAGATTTACATTCGGGTTAACCCGCAGCTTTGCCAGCGCGGTCATGTATAGGCCATCCATGGGGTAAGAATAGGACAGCTTGAGCACGGCGCTGCCATCCTCCGAGCGTTCGAAGCCGTCCAGCGCCACCTGTACCGCGCCGCGGTCGCCTATGCCGAAATAATAGCATGTATCACTGTCCTTCGGACAATAGCTAGGCACATAATCACGCGGCGGCAACTCTACGACATGTCCATACATCGCATTTGCAACATCCTGCACATTTTGACAGCTATCCATCCGGTAACCTTTGTACATCCAATAATTGACGTCATCGGCATCAAGGTATCCCCTCTGATCGATTTCGTAGTTATAAATTGCCGTCCAGAAGCGGTTGGCATCTGTTTCGTCCGGATAGAAAATTCCCTTGCCCGAATCGGTGCTGTTCAGCATATCCGCGTATGCGTCTACAAGCTTCCGCGCACTGTCGGCAATGGTGTCATATGGCAGCGTATCAATGTAGGTCAGCAAGGCTTTGGTGTTTGCGTCGTCCGCTGCGTCAGATGGCTGTGCTGCGGTTTTCTTTGAAAAATCCGGCGTGCGCGGTTCGCCTCGTATCTCTTTTTCGTAAGCTTCCAGCTCCTCCGCGGTCCAGTAGCGGCGGCTGTAGCGCCACTCCGCCGCGCTTTCGCCGCCGGAGATCCACGATTCGCATTTGAACATCCAGTAGGTATACGGCAGCGTTTCCCGATTCATGATCTCCTCCTTCAGATAGGGCCACCCCGCACTGCTCATATCGGAAACAGCATTTCTGTGCTTTTCATCGTCCCATTCGAGCCAGACCTGATCCCAGCGCCGGTACAGCCTTGCCCCGGTATCATCCAGTATGTATGTCGTTGCATAGTACCCGTTTATTCCCGTATACGCCAGCGAAATGTCGTTCAGATACGCGCAGCAATAGGCGCCCATACGTTCATTGTAATACAGCATCAGCTCCGCGCAGCTGCAATAGTCCAGTCCCAGCTCCATTTGATACGCGGTGTCCTCGATCTGCCCATCCGGCAGCACGCAGTAGCGGTGCAGCGTGAACTCTGACCGCACGAACCGGAACACAGCCGGCGTCACGTCATCCAGCGCAAGAAGCACGCTCCGCGTATATCCCTCCGGCACGACTTCGCAGTAAGGGTCATCCAGCGAAGGGTCATAAACCACTTCCTCCGCCGTGCCATTGAGCGCAGTTCCCTCTATCGCGCCCGGCTTTTCCAGCAGGCTGACCTTGACCTGCCATATGTACTCCCGCAGGCGCTGGTCGTCCGTCTGTTCCAGACCAGCCTCCAGCGTCTGGAGCGTTTTCGCATAATCCTCCCGCTGTTCGCAGACCTGCGCCAGCTTGAGATACGCGTCCGCATTCCTGGGGTCAATTTCAATCGCCGCCTCAAAGGCCAGAATGGCCTCTTCATAATTCCCCTCGGACAGATAGCGCACGCCGAGGTCATATTGGGCCTGCCAGTCGGGTGCTTCGTCCGCCCGGTCAGCTTCCGGTGCTTTGCTGCACGCGGCAAGCGTCAGCAGAAGAAGAGCTGCCAGAAGGATGCAAAAGAAGCGTTTCATGTTGGTTTCTCCTCTTTTCTGTTTTTTTACTGCCCGCGAAGCGCGGCGCACATCTCCGAAGGGCTGCTCCACGGCGCAGGGATAAAGCCGATTGGCGTCGACAGCTGGTAGCATACATATGCAGATGCCTGAAAGCTCCCTTGTATGCGAGCGTATTCATCCATCAGCCGCTCATAATCCGGGTCATTTCCACTGATTATCGTACCGTCCAGCTCGTATCTGGTCAAATAGCTCCAGTCACCATACGTATTTTCAAGCACCCACCCATCATCCAGATAATCCTGCATGGTAGCTTCCTGCCCTTGCATCATTTCCGGGTCATTGCCGCTGTAAATATCCTTCGACGCATACCACAGATGGTGCTGCAGCTCCAGCTGATATTCAGACACCGTATAATAGATACCGCCCTCCGACCCGCCAACAGCCAGAGACAAGCCATCATGCACGTAAATTCCCGGCTTTCCTTCAAAGGTTCCGAACTGGATGTCCGTACCCCACATATCTCTTGTTTCTTCTTCAAATGGGTAGCGCTCTGCCGTTTTCCCGTTGAAGGTCCAGACCTGATATGGCAGAAGATGCTCGCCCAAAACCGGCCACCCCATGTTATACAGGTTTTCACTTCCCGCATAGCACGTCACCAGCAGCGGGTACCCGTCGCCGGGATCAAACAGCGCTGCTTGCAGGCTGTAGCTCTCACCTGCGTCCGTTTTCATCTCCGGCAGCTGTTCGAGCACGGCGGCGTAGGCCTCAGACGCTTCGCGGCTCATGCGGCAGTTTGATATGTCGCCAAAATATACGACGTTGCTCAGCTGCGAGGGCCAGTCGGGCGCTTCCGGTTCTGCCGGTTCTTCCGGTTCATCCAGCGCGTCCGGCTGTTCGGACTGCTCGGGCTGTTCGGACTGCTCGGTCCGTTCGGGCTGTTCGGGCTGTGCGTCAAGCTCCTGCCGCTTTTTCCCGGCGAGGTCGGCCAGCTTGCGGTCGCCGGTCGCTTCTGCGCCGGTTTCGAGCGTGCGCAGCGCGGCGTCCTCGTCGCCGGTCTTTTCATATGCTTCGGCCAGCTTGAGATACGCGTCCGCATTCCTGGGGTCAATTTCAATCGCCGCCTCAAAGGCCAGAATGGCCTCTTCATAATTCCCCTCGGACAGATAGCGCACGCCGAGGTCATATTGGGTCTGCCAATCGAGTGCTTCATCCACCGGTTCAGCTTCCGGTGCTTTTTGACACGCAGCAAGCGTCAGCAGAAGAATTATTGTTAAAAAAACACAAGTGAACTGTTTCATTTCCATTTCTCCTTTTATCATATTCACTGTCCATGCGGCGCGGCATGCAGTGATGAAGCATCACCAAGCACATAAAACTTTCCGCTGTGCGTTTCACATTTTCTGTCCGACATACATGTATTCTCGATTTGGAAGCTACCTCTGACACGAAGTAGATCGTCATTTAAGCTTGCACCATTTGTGCCGTAACTGTGATTTTCCGCCCCATTCTCCAGCCGTCACCACAACATCGCTCCGCTTTACTCCCGGAGCAGCCATTCTGTCTCGGCAGCCTCAAGCTGCTGCAGCGTGTCGGCATCGACAACGCCCGTTTGGGTAAGTGAATGGTTCTTTTGCCAGCGCATCAGCGCCGCTTCCGTAGCCTGGCCAAAATCGCCGTCCACGACCACGCCGTCATAGTTCATGACGGCCAGCATGGCCTGCACATACTTGACGTCCTCACCCTGGCTGCCGCGCTCCAAGGTGCGCTCCGGGCGGGGATAGAGGCTGCGGTCCGCTCTGGTTTCTGCGGTGATGGTATAGGGATCGGCGCCGCTTTGGGCCTTTGCCACGTGCGTGATGATCCACCGGCCATTGCGCTTCTCAAACGAAATGGTCTGGACAGAATAAAACTGTTCAAAGTACAGCAGATCGCATTCCGCCTCGCAGGTCGTTTCGTCGAAGCCGACGATTTTCAGCGTCTGCGGATCGTAATCATATACGCCATATCCGCGTGCACCGGTAACCATATACAGCCCGCCGTTAAATTCCATAACATTTTCGTCCAATGTATCCGAAACCGTCGCATAAGGGCTTTGCATAATACCCAGACTGTCAACATCCATGTATTGGCGCAGAAGGTTCAGTATCTGTTCTTTGCTGGAATAATTTGTAATCGGCGAAAAGGAGCGATACGCCGGGTCGATGGCTTCGTCTTCTGCGAGTGTACTCTCAAGCTCCGAGGTGGTCGCCGGAGACGGCACAAGGCGCTTGATTCTTCCGTACTGGCCGTTTTCATAGGAAACGATCGCCATATACGATCCCTGGCCCTCAACAAAAAACGTCTCACCCTCGACTGCGTTCAGCCATGCCAGATTCTCCTGCAAAAGCGCCAGAAGCTCCTGCTCGTTCAGCTGCGGCTGTTCCGGCTGCCGGCTGGCCTGTATGGAATCGCGCAGGTACTTTCTGCAATTTTCCGGCGTGTTGGCAAGGAAGTACAGCACGTATTCGTCGTCAGCTGTGCAGGCTGCAAGGCGCTCGTCGAAAACAGCCTCGGAAACCTCCACGTCGTCGAGATAATATGCCCGATCGCCGGCCAGGTCCTCGGACTTGGCGTAGCTCCAGAAATCATGATGCTCGATCTGCACGCCGTCCCAGCGGACATACTGCAGCTCGTAACCGGCAGACGTGCCGTGGCCCTCATTGACAATGGCTCCCGCCGCGGTGACGCGGACATCGGGATTGATCCAGGTATCGACAAAGCCGTGGTACAGCTCCGTCACCTGATCGTTTTTCCATGTATAGAGCGTATAATCGGTCAGCGCGATCTGCTCAGACTGCCCCTTCGTATCAATTTCGCCGCAGATCAGCTCCGGCGTGCCGTCTTCGTCCAGATCGACAAGCGCAAAGCCCATTGTGCCGTCTGTGCCGAGCAGCGCGGCATAGGCGCGCAGCGCCTCCTGCGGCCAAAGCTCGCAGAGCGCCTGCAAATATCGTTCTTCACCCGTCTCGAGATAACGCGCCTGCAGCCGCTTCGCAAGCTCCTTCCCGGTTCCAAGCGCCTGGCTGCATTCGATCAGACGCGCAAGCACATCCTCGTCCTTTTCGAGCAGCTTTTCATAATAGAACTCCGCCTTTTCATAGTCCTGCGCACCGTAGTACGCATCCGCCGCGCGGCGGTACAGCTCGTCCGTCTCGCTCCCCCACTGCATTGCCGATTCGTAATCCTCCGCAGCGCTGCGGTATGCATCCGTCTGTTCGCTGCCCTGCGCGCTCTGCGCCAGCTCCCAGTACGCGTCGCCTCGCTGCTCATACGCCTGCGCGTTCTTCGGGTCGATCTCGATGGCTGCGGTAAAGGCCAGAATCGCCTCTTCATACCTTCCGTCCGACAGATAGCGCACGCCCAGATCGTACCGGGACTGCCACGTCGGCGCGGACTGCTCCTCAGCGTCAACGGAATGCGCGGAACAGGCGCTCAGCAAGCCGAGCAGCGCCAGCAGGAAACACATCATCTTTAATCTTTTCATACTTTTCTCCATTTTTTCCAAATATCTATAACGCAGACAAAAGGGGCAGCGTGGAAGCACTGCCCCTTTGTAATTCTGTCTTAGTTGAAGCTGCTCTGCATGGTCGCCTTCAGGCCCTGATCCGTGTTCTGCAGCTCGCGGGCCGCCGTATCCATCAGCGTTGCGTAGCCCTCCAGCATTTCAGAGAAGCTTGTGAAGCTGCTCTGCATACTCTCAAACTTTGCAACAAACGCAGCCTGTGCCTCGCCCTTCCAGGTCTCGTTCAGCGCAAGGATCAGCGAGCGCAGCCGCGCCATCGTGTCATCGTGCTGACTGCGGAGATTGCGGACCTCTGTCGCCTTGGAATTCAATACCTCGGGTGTTACCTGAATCAATGCCATGATCATTTCCTCCTATTTATATTTTATAAATTTTAAACTTCAAATTCAGCTGTCTGCTTTTTCTGCGTTTTTCTCCAGCTCTTCTCTCACGCTTGCCTGATAGCTCTGCACCTCTGCGTTGATGTAGCCCAGAAAATGAACCGAATCAATATCCTCATGCTGGAACAGGAACATCGTTTCCGCATCGATATACCCCTCCGGGAACGGTTCGCCAATGTAGTCATACGTGGTGTTTGTCTGCTCGTCATGAACGATTGTGCCGATAATGAGCAATTTCCGTGTGGCGCCCTGCAGAGCGACCACGCTTCCGATCGGAAGCAGATCCTTATACATAATACATATCCTCCCTTACTGGTGTTTACCGGAACGCAAATTCCAGCATCTCATCCACATATTTTTTGCTTTGCTTATAGAAAGACTTCACATTTTTCGCCGCTTCGATCACGAAATTCGCCGTCGAATCAGCGTCCATGAACTTACTCCGGAGCCATTCATCCGGCTTGTAGCATTTGAACTCATTCCCGATGACGTCGTCAAACGAGGTTTTGCCCCACACAAAGGAATATCCGGTCTTGCCCGTCAGATCCGTATTGATCTTTCCGAACGACTTGAGCATTTTATCTGCGCCGTCCAGGAACGACACTAGATCCAGTCCCGTATAAGCCAGCTCACCGAATTTCTCACCGGCGTCCCGGTTTCCAAGCATTCCGCCCAGCTCCCCGCCGTTCTTCTTCAGCAGATCCTTCAGGTAATTTGTTTTCCCAACCTCGTCATACTGGTCAAGCGCGATGTTGGCTATATCTGTTCCCGCGTTTATGATATCGTTTCCTGCGCTGATAATGCCGCAGATTGCGATCGGAATGCCCACACCGGTAGAGATTGCGGCAACTGCTCCGGCAATTTTGACAACGCCCTTGCCGATTTTGAGCGCGGCCTTGCCGTATTCCACGACATCATACATGGTCCCGTGATTCTGATAGCTTTCCTTTGCCGCGCTGACGACGTTCGAAACAGAGGTTTTGACCGCGCTGCCAAAGTCCGAGACATCGTCCTTGAGCTTGGAGAACCACCCCTTCTTTTTGCTGACCACCGCCTGCTTGACGCCGTCGCACAGGGTTTCGGAGGTCCGAAGGCCAAACGTCTTTCCCAGCTCGTCCGCGCATTTCTGCCTGTCGATCCCCCGCAGCGCGACAGCCGGCAGCGTTGTGGCCGCGAGGCCCGCGCCAATGGCGTCGGCGGCTTCGCCAAGCCCTCTTGCTCTGTGGCCGAGCTTCTGGTCCGTCTGCGTGAAGCGGTCGCTTGCGGCAAGCAGCATCTGCGTCATTGCCTCCAGCTGGGTCTGCTCTGTCGTGCATCTGCGGGAAAGCGCCTCCAGCGACTGTCTGATCTGCTGCGTCGCCGCGATCTGCATATCCAGTCCGTTCAGGACGCTGGAAACATTCACGGCGACCGCGCGCATCGCGCCCGACTGCTGTCTCAGCCGTGCCTGCGCCTGCTGGACGACTGCGGATTCAATTTTGATCTGCACCGGCACAACCTCCTTACCATTCGCCGCCTCCGCCGGAGCCCGTCCCGCCTGACGCGGACATGGACGCCTTTGTTCGTGCTTCTGCGGCTTCAAACTCATCTGCGGCCTTGCGGATCGTGTGCGCAAGACGCGACAGCTCATCCTGGATCTTTCGGATCTCGCGCAGCCGGCGCTCGGCTGCCTGATCGTATGTATCGGCGGCTTCTCCGGCCCACACGCCGGCAAGCTGCTGCCGGAGCGCCTGAATGCTCTGCGCGATCTGACTGCATTGCTGCTCGCTCTGTTCAAGCTGTCTTGCCTGCGCACGCGCATTTTCATAATCTATGCGGATCAGGCTCATTTCTGAAGCTCCTTTCCAAGGGTGTGTTTCAGGATGGTTCTATCTTACACTATGTAAAATAATTTGTCAATATGTTAATTCAAATACGTTGTAATATACAAAAACTGGCATTGCAATTTGTTAAAAACAGCAAATTACTCCAATATAGCGCGGCCCTGCAGGCTTGCGCCGTCCCAGATCCCGCAGGACGCAAGCGTTCTGGACTCCGCAATGGGCGCTCCCTGGTCGTACAGGCGGATCGCAGTGCAGCTGCCGTAAACCTGCGGATACAGGGCGCGGAGCATTTCCAGAACACGCGCATTCACCTCCGCGACCGGCAGGAACGCCGGAAGCTCCACATCCAGCTGCTCGTCTCCGATGGTCAGGGTCACGATCACATTCTGACAGGCCTTCATTGCGGCGCGCCCTCCCGTACCAGCGCACGCAGCGTGCGCCGGATCTGCTCCGGCGTGCTCCTGCGGACGATCCAGTCCTCCGTCTCCTCCTCGCCGGGCTCCAGCCGGAGCAGCATA
>OQWD01000817.1_pt1 | contig 11635 bp, 5 predicted proteins | sample 1691631 | NCBI WGS metagenome assembly OQWD01 (sample SAMN03418283, study PRJEB22391) | human gut metagenome | biome: human-gut; feature: organic feature; material: feces | host: Homo sapiens | place: Italy | collected 2013-04 | reverse complement strand
GTCGTCGCGCTGGTCAGATTCGGACATGGCCGTCGCGTGCTTCCGCGATATTTCGCACGTCGGTATGAAAGACTATGCGACGAGATCGCGGGAACGCCAACCACTGTGCTCGGCATTATGTTGCGACACCTGCATGATGCTGCGCATAGTCGCCCAGGGCGTGCCCTTCATGCGATGATCGTATGGCTTGGGCGCAAACTGACCCGTTGCACCGACTGCTGGTGGAAACTCATGCTGGTGTTCGTGATCGGCTGGCTGTGGGTGCCGACCACGCTATTGGCCGCATTCGGCGCCGACATGCGTTCGCAAATCCGCGAATTCAGCTGGGCGTTGAACCAGTGGACGGGCCTGAAGCAACCGTATATCGGCTTCTTCTCGTTCGTGCCCATGGATATCTACCCGACCGCGCATTACATGTGGCCGGATGATCCCACGTACCTGACCGACCAGCATAACGTTGTGCTCACCGTGTTCTACGGCGCGGTGGCGGCGGTTTCTCGCTATATCACCGACTCCAACGATGCGGGCATTGTGGTGCTCGCCGCATTGCAATGGCTGTTCGCTGCATTCTGCTGTTCGGCGACCGCCAACCGATTCTTCAACCTGCCATGGCGCAGGCTCGGCGTCGGCACATTCGACTTCTCACATCCGGAACGCCACGATTGCTGGAATATGCGCGATTACACGCATCCCGAAGCGGGCGTCGTGGCCCGTCCTTCCAGACTGCGGGCCGGTGCAAAAACCCGATTCGTGATACTTCTGTTCTTCATGGTGTGCCCCCTTGCAGTGTTCGCCACGATTTCCCTGACGAAATCGCCGCTGTTCGCTTTCGCATTCGTATGGTGGTTCGGCGTGTGGTACGAACTGCATATGACGCACATCAAAGCGTTGCCCACCATCAACAGCAAGCCGACTCGTCTGCGCAAACGCTCGATCATGGCGCTCATCATCTCAAGCTGCGTGATGCTCATCAGCGCGAAATACGCATGGTACATCATTCTCTTCACCCTGATCCTGGCGCTCATCAACGATCGAAAACGTTGGAAAACCTATCTTGTGGCACTGCTGCTGCCGACCATCCTCATTCATGGCGGCATCGTATTCCTCACCAACACGGGTGCCATCATCGGTGGCGACCCGATCGAAAGCCGGGGCATCCAACTGCAACAGATCGCGCGCGTCGCCAAATACAATCCAAAAGGCATTCCGGCAGACGCGGCGGAAAAGCTCGAACCCATCTTCAACCTCGACCAAATGGCCGAAGCATACTCCTGGCAGGACGCCGACCCAGTGAAATCCTCCGGCATCCAATCAAAAAAAGTCAGCTACAAGTGGCGTACCGTCACCGAAGACGACATGAAGAACTTCAACAAGGCATGGCTTGAAATCGTCGTCACGAATCCCGTGATCGCACTCGACGCGTTTTTCGCGGAGTGTTTCGGCTATTTCAACGTGACTGACCTGCCGTACGTGTCGATGGACTACTACGTGAACAACGATTACGTGCAGAGCGGCAATGTGTGGATACACCTGTACAACCACGATTGGCGCGATGCGGTGGCTGGTTTCGCCAAAGGATGGGGCAATATTCCCGTGGTCGGCTGGGTGACGCACGGCAATCTGTACGTAACGCTGATGCTGCTGGTCGGCGCTGCCGAAGTGGTGCTGCGACGGTGGCGTTCGCTGTCGTGGCATTTGCCCTTGTTGCTGCTCATGGGCGTGATGATCACCGCTCCGGCCAACAATTTCGAACGGCATATGCTGCCGGTCGCGTTCGTGTTCGGTTTCGTATGCCTGCAATTCTGGCGCGAGTCGCGTAATGCGCGGCTGGCGGCCAATGCGAACGTGGTCAGCGAGCATGAGGCCAGCCAAGTGCGGCAGGACGAATAGCGGCTGCGTGGTTGTTGTGCTGGCCGTTACGTTGCATCGAACATACCGTAGTAGATAGGTAATGATGGCGATTTTGGATTCGGCAATGATTATGCCGCGTACTTGTGTTGCGGCGGATCAGGTGCTGCTGCTCGACACCGTGGGATCCACGAATACGTATGCTGCGAATTTGGTGCGCGAGGGAGTGCTATTCGGTGCGAATGGTGCGGATGGCGTGAATGCAGGGAAGTCTGCGTGGAGCGGGCATGAAATCGTGGTCATTGCGGCGAATGAGCAGACAGCAGGCCGCGGGCGTCTCGACCATACGTGGACGAGCGTTCCGGGGGAGTCGTTCATCGTGTCGCTGGTGGTAAGCGTGCCCGTTTCGATTATGCGCGATTCGTCCGTCAGCGGTTGGCTGCAAATGATCGCCGGTTGCGAGATGCGTGAGGCGATTGTTGGCGCGGTACGCGATTGCGGCGGCGATTTTGACGGGAAGATTGGAACCATTGCGCTGAAATGGCCGAACGATATTTTCGTGGACGGACGGAAACTCGGCGGCATTCTCGCCGAAATGGTGCCGATTATGGGTTGTGGGAATCGCGTCGCCATTGTGATCGGCGTCGGTTTGAATCTTGCCATCGCGCAGGAACGATTGCCGATAGACAAGGCCACGTCATTGCAGTTGATTGCGCATGATCTGCCGGATGCTGCCGTTATGCGCGATGCAATCGCCGCACGTTGGGTGCAAGGATTGCGCTCGCGGTTGGCTGAGTTCGAGGAAGATCCCCATCGTGAGGCCGTGCGTGCCAGAGAGGTCATGATTCCGATCTGTTGGACGCTTGGCAAATCTTGCGAAGCGCATTTCGTGGACGGAACCACCCTGCGGGGCAAGGCTATCGCTTTAAACGACGACGCCTCCCTGACCATTGAGGATCAGGAAGGCGTGTTGCATCGGGTGAGCACGGCCGATGTGGGCGTGCTCGGCAAGTGAGGAAAACGTTCGTAACGCGTTCCACTCACTTCAGCTTGGCAAGACCTGCGACCACGACGGAAGCGACAACGGCCTTGACCGCGTCGCCGGCAATGAATCCCATGGAAGCCACCGCGACGATCGGCAGCGCAACGCCGGTAATGGCGGACTGCACGATGAAACCAAGCAGATAGTCAAGCACAATGCAGCCGGCGACGCAGGCGAACAGATAACGTGCGGCGGTCAGCGCACCGTGCTTCAGCGAATCGGTGCGGGCTTCGCCCTTGAGCAGCGAGGTGACGACGGCTGCCGGCAGGAAGCCGATCAGGAAGCCGGCGCTCGGGCCGACCAATGCCATGGTGGAAGCGCCGCCTGCGAACACCGGCAGACCGACCGCGCCTGCCGCCAGATACATGAGCATTGCGGCGCCGGCCTGCTTCCACGGCAGCATCAGCGCGGCCAGCATTACCACAAACGTCTGCAAGGTGATCGGCACGGGCGTGCCTGGAATCGGCACGGCACCGGCCGCGGAAGCTGCCCACATGAGTACGGCGAACAGCGTGGGCTTGAGCACGGATCCGAGAGTGCCGCTGGTAGCGGTTTTCAGTGTGGTTTTGAGCGTCAGCATTGCGTTACGCACGATAATTCTCCTTGAATCTGATTGCATTACTGTTGATGAATCGACGATTGTTGACGGCCGAAATGACGGCAATCGCAAAAGTGACGAAAATGCATGGTTTGTCAACTTATGCCCCCAATCGTAGGTTGGCTAAGTTTCGGTAACGTTTGTGGAGCCTTACAAAAAGATCGCGTGTCTTTTGTGGGAAACGAGTTCCCGATTTTTCGTTCGTTCGGCCAAACTTGACGTTATGCCTAAAAATGTCAACAAACTTCTGGTGGCGAATCGCGGCGAAATCGCTCTTCGCGTAGTGCGCACCGCGCGTGAGATGGGGATTCCCACGGTTGCGGTGTATGCGGAACAGGATCGTCATGCGCAATATGTGCAGATGGCTGACGACGCATATCTGCTTTCCGGAGACACATACAAAGACACATATCTCAACGAGGATCTGCTGATCGACATTCTGCAGCGCAGCGGTGCCGACGCAGTGCATCCGGGCTATGGATTCCTTTCCGAAGTCGCTTCATTCGCACAGAAAGTGATCGACGCGGGCGCGGCTTGGGTTGGTCCCAACCCGGAAGCCCTCGTGGATTTAGGAGATAAGATCACCGCACGTCGTGTGGCGACGTTTGCGAAAGTTCCGCCGGTTCCCGGTATTTCCCAGTCGATTTCCGACATGCGATTGCTGCTTGATTTCGCACACACGCACGGTTATCCGCTGATGCTCAAGCGCACCGATGGCGGCGGCGGCCGCGGCATCACGCTGGTGCATAATGATGATGAGCTGCGCGGCTTCTACATGAATCATGACGCGCTGCAGGGCGGCGATCTGAACGAATATTTCGTTGAACGATTCATCGACAAAGGGCGTCACGTCGAAACGCAGTGCGGCCGCGATTCGCACGGTAACTTCACTGTGTATTCCACGCGCGACTGCTCCGTGCAGCGCCGCAATCAGAAGCTTGTTGAAGAGGCTCCCGCACCGTTCCTTCCTTCCGATGTGACCGACCAGCTGGAAACCTACTCCCGCCGACTGTTCGAAGCGGTCGATTACGAAGGCCTTGGCACCTGCGAATTCATGGTGACCGAGCAAGGCAAAGTGTACTTCCTAGAAGTCAATCCGCGCCTGCAGGTGGAGCATACCGTCAGCGAGGAGGTTTGCGGACTCGACCTGGTGCGCGAGCAGCTGACCATCGCCAACGGTGGGGAATTGACCGTGAACCATCCGCTTCGTGGGCACAGTTTCGAACTGCGTCTGACCTGCGAGGATCCGGCAAAGAACCTTGCGCCAAGCTCCGGCACGCTGACTTCGCTGCGTTGGCCGTCCGGACCGGGTATCCGCGTGGATTCCGGCGTCGTCGAAGGCGACACCATCTCGCCGAAATTCGATTCGATGATGGGCAAACTCGTGGTCACCGCATCCGACCGCGCCGCGGCCGTGGCACGTGTGCGCCGAGCATTGAGCGAACTGAAAGTGGAAGGCGTGCCAACTCCGGCAAGCCTATTCGAACAGATCTTCAATGACGACGAATTCACCGCCGAACACGGTGCCGCATACGATGTCAGCACCAAATGGCTGGAACGCAAGTACCTCAACAAAGAAGCCGCATCGTCCCAAGGAGGGCAGCCGGCATCCGTGTCTGGCACGACGGGCTCTCTTGACGTCGACAAGAAGGAATCCAGCGAAACCTTCGTCATCGAAGTCAACAATCGCAGAGTGTCGCTGACCGTGCCGAACGACATCGTCGCCAACCTGACGGGCGGTGCCAAAGCACGTGACGCGAAACGCGCCATCCAGCCTCTGCGCGGGCAGGGACTGCATCATGCGCAGAAAAAACAGCAAAGCAACGACGGCCAATCCGGCGTGATCGCAAGTCCGATGCAGGCCGTCGTGACACGCATTAACGTGGCCGAAGGCCAGCAGGTGGCCAAGGGCGACCTGCTCGTCGTACTCGAATCCATGAAGATGGAAAACTATGTGTACGCGCCGGTCAAGGGCGCCGTCACCAAGATTTTCGTGGGGCCCGCGGCGGGCGTGGAAGCCGGCGAAACATTGATGACTATCGATGTGACCGGAGCGAGCGGTAACGGAAAGCAAGCTGACGGAACCGCTGTTGGCGACACTACGGAAGGGGGTAAGTGATGACCGATATCATCGCAAGCCCGGCCGTTAAAGAAGCCGTGAAAATCGTGATGGAACAGCAGGAACGACTCGGCAAAAACGCAGCCGAAGCCGTCTCTGCGGCCGCAACCGCCTCCGCAACCGACGTGCCGGGCGCGTCCCAGCCAATCCGCGCATCCGTACTGCGAGCGGCACAACTCGCGCACGAAGCGGAAGATCATGCACGCAATCGCCAGCACGTTAAAGGCAAGCTGACGGCACGCGAACGTCTCGACCTGCTGCTCGATACCGGTTCTTTTGAGGAAATCGGACGATTCTGCGGCGGCGACATCAACGGTGGTCGTGCGGGAGCGGCGGTCATCACAGGTTTCGGCGAAGTGTTCGGGCGCAAAGTCGCCGTCTATGCGCAGGATTTCTCCGTGCGTGGCGGCACTTTGGGAGTCGCGGAAGGCCGCAAGATCTGCCGGTTGATGGACAAGGCGCTCGATCTGAAAGTGCCGATCATCGCGCTCATCGATTCGGGTGGCGCCCGCATTCAGGAAGGCGTGGCCGCACTGACGCAATACGGGCATCTGTTCCGCAAAACCTGCGATGCCAGCGGTTTCGTGCCGCAGCTTTCGCTGATTCTCGGCCCTTGCGCGGGCGGAGCCGTGTACTGCCCGGCACTGACCGACCTGATCATCATGACCCGCGAGAACTCCAACATGTTCGTCACCGGCCCTGACGTGGTCAAAGCGGCCACCGGCGAAGTGATTAGCATGGACGATCTCGGTGGCGGCTATGTGCACAACGCCACCTCCGGCGTAGCGCACTATTTGGGCGAAGACGAAGCTGACGCGATCGACTACGCGCGAACCGTGCTCGCCTACCTGCCGTCCAACTCCGACCTGCAGCCTCCCACCTACGCGTACGCCGCAACCCGCTCCGATCGTGACGTAGCCAAACGACTCGCCACCATCGTGCCCGACAACGACCGCCAGCCATACGACGTGCTCGACGTGATCCGCTGCATCGTGGACTACGGCGAATTCGTACAAGTGCACGAGCTGTTTGCAAGCTCCGCAGTGGTGGGATTCGCCTGCGTGAACGGGCATCCGGTCGGCATTGTGGCAAACCAGCCGAACGTCAACGCGGGCATCCTCGACGTGGATTCCTCCGAAAAAGTGGCACGATTCGTGCGTCTGTGCGACGCGTTCAACCTGCCGGTCGTCACCTTGGTGGACACCCCCGGGTACAAGCCTGGCGCCGAACAGGAACATGCGGGCATCATCCGCCGCGGTGCGAAAGTGATCTACGCCTACGCCAACGCGCAAGTGCCGCTGGTCACCGTAATCCTGCGAAAAGCCTTCGGCGGTGCCTACATCGTGATGGGATCCAAAGCCATTGGGGCCGACCTCAACTACGCTTGGCCATCCAGCCAAATCGCAGTGCTCGGCGCAGCCGGAGCGGTGAACATCATCCACCGCAAAGACCTGCAGAAAGCCAAAGACGCAGGCAAAGACGTCGAAGCGCTCCGGGCCAAATATGTGGCCGACTACGAACGCACCACCGTCAACGCGAATCTTTCGCTGGAAATGGGTGAAATCGACGCCATGATCGACCCCGAGCAAACGCGCGAAACCATCATCGAATCGCTCAAACTGCTCTCCAGCAAGAAGCGTGTGCGCAAAACCACCAAACACCATGGCAACCAGCCGTTGTGACGGGTGCAAAGTGCGCGGATGAATCGTAAGCAAACGTAAACGCAAGAATCAATCGCAAGAACACATCGCAAGATTTTTGAAACAAGTAAGGAACATCATGAACACCTTTTTTCTTGATCGACTGAACGGTGAGCCGCACGCGCTCGCCTTCGCCGGACAATCCACCCCATGGCCGGTGGCGCTCACCGACCAAAGCGCCAATCCGGTGCTCAACGAAGCGCTGCATGCCCATGCCGACGCAGCCCAGGCACTGCTGTACCCGGTGTCAGCCGACCTGCTCGCCACCACCGGCCGCCCGGTCGACCTGTTTGGATTCGAACCGAATCCGGCACGACTCGGCGCTGCCGCAGCGGCTTCCGCAAGCGTTCCGGGCATTGCTCTCGCCCAGTTGGGTGCACTGCTTGACGCTGCTTCTCTCGGCTACAATCCCGCCGTTGCCAAGCCGGTTGCCGTGCTCGGTCACTCCCAAGGTGTGCTCGCCGTGCACATGGTGCAGTCGATTGTTGAAGCGGGTTCCATTGAGGCGGCTTCCGCGCAAATTGATGAAATTCTTGCGATTGCCACGCTGATCGGTGTTGCCGGCACCCGTCAGACGCGTCAGCTTGGTCTTGCCGCACGTCACGGCGAAGCCACGCCGATGCTGTCGGTCAAAGACATCACCCGTGCCCAGGTGGATGCGCTGATCAAGCGTGTTTCCGGTGCCCGCGGCCCGATTGCCGTGGCCGTCACCAATTCCGCCACGCATTATGTGCTCTCCGGCTACCCGGAGGATCTGGCCGCGTTCGGCGTGGAAGTGGCCAAGGAGCACAAGCACCAGGCCAAGCTGCGCGAAGAGAAGGTGCGTGGCGGTCGTGTGTTCGAACCGGTGCTCGAATACCTTGACGTGACCCTGCCGTTCCACAGCCCGCTCATGGCCGATGCTGTTTCACAGGCTGTTTCATGGGCGGAATCCTGCGGAATCGACGCCGACCACGCTCGTGAGCTTGCAGCCGAAGTGCTGCTCAACCATGTGGATTGGGCCGCCCGCGTGCGTGCGCTCATGAAATCCACCGATCCGAGTGCCCTGTGGGTGTTGGACTTTGGTCCGGGAACCACCGTTGGCAAACTGTTCTCCACTGTTGCCCAAGGCACTGGTGTCGGTGTGGTGGAAGCCTCCACCGTGGCTGATCGCGGCGAGCTCTCCACACTGGAAACCTTGCCGGAGCGCACCCAGAACTGGACCCGCTTCGCACCAAGCATCATCCACACTTCCGCTGGAGACAAGGTGCGCACCGCATTCACCGAACTGACCGGCAAGGCTCCGGTACTGCTCGCCGGCATGACCCCGACCACCGTGGAACCGGAAATCGTGGCCGCGGCCGCCAACGCCGGCTACTGGGCGGAACTTGCAGGCGGTGGCCAGGTGACCGCCAGCGTGTTCGACCGTCATGTTGCCAAGCTAGAAGAAGAGCTTGAAGAAGGCCGTACCGTTGAATTCAACGCGATGTTCATGGACCGCTACCTGTGGAACCTGCAGTTCGGATCCCAGCGTATCGTGCCGAAGAAGCGTGCCAGCGGCACTCCGATCGACGGCGTGGTCGTGTCCGCGGGTATTCCGGAACTTGACGAGGCCGTGGAACTCATCCACAATCTCAACGCCGACGGATTCCCGTATGTGAGCTTTAAGCCGGGCACCGTCGACCAGATTCGTCAGGTGGTGCGTATCGCCAAGGCCGTCGCTCCGGTCAAGGTGCTGATCGAAGTTGAAGGCGGTTCCGCAGGCGGTCACCATTCGTGGGAATCGTTGGATGATCTGCTGCTCAGCACCTATGCCGAAGTGCGCGAACAGTCGAACCTTGTGCTCGTGGTCGGCGGCGGCATCGGTACGCCGGAACGTGGCGCCGACTACATCACCGGCGAATGGTCCGCCGAATACGGTCGCCCGCTCATGCCGGTGGATGGCGTGCTCGTCGGCACCGCCGTGATGACCGCCAAGGAAGCGCACACCAGTCCTGAAGTCAAGCAGATGCTCGTCAACACCCCAGGCATTCCCGCCAAGGGAGCAGACGCCGATCCGTTCGCTCCGCTGGGCGAGCAGTGGGTGCCGAGCGGCCAGGCCAAGGGTGGAGTCACTTCCGGCCTGAGCCACCTGCATGCCGACATTTACGAGCTGGAAAACTCTTCCGCACGTTGTGGACGCCTGCTGGTGCGCGTGATGAAGCATCCGGAAGAGCTAGAAAGCCGTCGTGAGGAAATCATCGAAGCGTTGAACGCCACCGCGAAGCCGTATTTCGGTGACCTGAAAGCCATGACCTATCTCGCATGGGCGCAGCGTTTCGCCGATCTCGCTTTCCCGTGGGTCGACGAAACCTATGCCGATCGCTTCCTGCACTTGCTGCAGCGTATTGAAGCTCGCGTCACCACGCAGGAAAGCGGCGAATTCGCATCGCTGTTCACATCCCGTGCCGATGTGGAATCCGATCCGCACGCGGCCATCGCCAAGCTTGCCGAAGCCTATCCGCAAGCCGACGAACTGACCGTCACCCCGATGGATGAAGCTTGGTTCCCGGTGCTCGTGCGTGAATATCCGAAGCCAATGCCGTTCGTGCCCGTCATCGATAACGACCTGCTGCGTTGGTGGGGTCAGGACCAGCTGTGGCAGTCCGAAGACTCCCGTTACTCCGCCGATTCCGTGCGTATTATTCCTGGTCCGATCTCCGTTGCGGGCATCACCACTGTTGACGAACCGGTCGCCGATATTCTTGGCCGTTTCGAAGCGGCCATGGTCAAGCGCGTTTCCGCAGAATCGCCGATCGCAGCTAAAACCGCGTTCGCCCAGCTCGGCGCGGCATCTTCCGCAGAAGAATTCATTCGCAAATCCCCGAACATTTCGTGGGTGGGCCATCTTATGGCAAACCCGGCATACGGCACCAGCAACGGTGACGCCAACTATGAGATTCGCAAGATTTCCAGCGAAGGAAGCGTCGAAAAGTACGATCTCGACATCCATCTCGATACCTACTGGGACAACGATCCGGACGGTGGCAAGTCCAAGCATGCCGTACGAGACATCGTCATCCCGCTGAACGTAGACGGCAACGAATCCGGGCTCTTCCCGGTGGTCGACCGTGACCGCCTACCGGAACACGTGTACCGTATGCTTGCAGATACTGCCGGCATTGGTAACACCGCCATTACTGGAGACAAGCTCACCGCCATGCCTGTTATTGAACAGGTGGCTGACAAAGCTTCCTATCCGTTCGGCCAGGCGCATGCCAGCTACACGCTGTCCGCCAACCTCGGCTTCGACCATGAAGCGGCCACCGGCGGCGCGCTGCCAAGCAACCTGGTGCCGTCCCGCATCGCACCGGACGCGCTCGTCGGACCGGCATGGCCCGCCATCTACGCGGCCCTCGGATCCGTGTACGTCAACGGCTTCCCGGTGATCGAAGGCCTGCTCAACGCAGTGCATCTCGACCATCTCATCGAACTGGAAGTCAGCGAAGACGAACTGCTCAAGCATATCGGCGAACAAATCGCGCTGACCAGCTGGGCCGAAGACTACTTCGAATCGGCATCCGGCCGTGTGGTGACCATCCACGTCACCCACAGCACGCAAGACGGCACCGTGCTCGCCAACGAAACCGAACGTTTCGCCATCCGTGGTCGTGCATACTCCGACGCACTGCCGCCGGAAGCACCAGACTATGGTGGAATCGACGCGGAAATCGAAAGCACTCCGCGCCGACTGCTGCGCCGCGTCAAGGTGACCGCTCCGCACGAGATGACCGCCTTCGCACGTACTTCCGGCGATTTCAACCCGATTCACACCTCGCATCGTGGCGCTGCTGTTTCCGGTCTTGCGGCACCGCTCGTGCACGGCATGTGGCTCTCCGCAACCGCACAATACGCGGTGCAGGCGCTTGACGGCAAGGGTGCGCACTATGAAATCGCAGGCTGGACCTACAACATGTACGGCATGGTGCAGCTCGACGACGAAGTGGAAATCTCCATCGAACGCGTCGGACGCGTAGCTCACTCCGGCATGGTGCTCGAAGTGACCAGCCGTATCAACGGCAACATCGTGTCTCGTGGCACCGCCATCGTGCGCGCGCCGAAGTCCGCGTTCGTATACCCGGGCCAGGGCATACAGCAGCAGGGCATGGTGCTCGACGAGCGTGCCAAGTCCCCGGCCGCACGAGACGTGTGGAAGCGTGCCGACAAGGTGACCCGCGAGAAGCTTGGATTCTCGATCCTTGCCGTCGTGCGTGACAATCCGAAGGAACTGACCGCCAACGGCGTGACCTACCGCCATCCGGAAGGCCTGCTCAACCTGACCCAGTTCACGCAGGTGGCGCTCGCCACCG
>OQWD01000813.1_pt1 | contig 11661 bp, 9 predicted proteins | sample 1691631 | NCBI WGS metagenome assembly OQWD01 (sample SAMN03418283, study PRJEB22391) | human gut metagenome | biome: human-gut; feature: organic feature; material: feces | host: Homo sapiens | place: Italy | collected 2013-04 | reverse complement strand
CGCAGATGATAGCCATGCGCTACGGCCCCCTGCCCATCGTGCGCGAGACGGGCGGGCTGCGCGACAGCGTCGTGCCCTACAACCAGTTCACCGGCGAGGGCACGGGCTTCTCCTTCGCCAACTACAACGCGCACGAGATGAAGGACGCCGTAGAGCGCGCCGTCCGCGTCTACCTGGAACAGCGAAGGGTCGGCCCAGAGGTCGGAGGAATCCGGCGAAACGTAGATAGGAATGTCACCGATGAACTCCACGCCCTTTGCGTTGGCGTAGGCCTTCAGAGCGGCCCACTGCTCGTAAAACAGGTATTGCACCACCTGCCAGAAGCGGACCTGCCCTGCCAGACGCGCCCGTGCTGCGGCCAGCGCCGCGGGCCTGCGTGCGCGTACGTCTTTGGGCCACAGCGAAAAGGCGCGCATGCCGTTTTCCGCCTTCAAAGCCATGAACAGCGCGTAATCGTCCAGCCAGAACGCGTTGGCGGCGCAGAAATCGCGGAATGCGTCCTCCCCGGCATCAAAGCGGCGCACGGCCAGCTCCAGCACGGCAAAGCGCGTGCGGAACAGGGCGCCGTAGTCGATGCCTTCGGGCGCGTCAGGGCCGAAATCAAAGCGTTCGATTTCGTCGTGCGTCAGCAGGCCGCGCTGCTCCAGCGCGTCGAGGTCGATGAAATAGGGGTTGGCCGCAAAGGCCGAAAAGCTCTGGTACGGGCTGTCGCCGTAGCCCGTGGGCCCGATGGGCAGGATCTGCCAGTACCGCTGCCCGGCCGCCGCCAGAAAATCCACAAAACGGTAGGCTTCCGCCCCCAGGCTGCCGATGCCGTAGGGCGAGGGCAGAGAGGAGACAGGCATCAGGATGCCGCTGGTGCGCATCAGCCTTTCACCGCCCCGGCCACGACGCCCTCAATGATATACTTCTGGCACGCCAGGTACAGAATGATGATGGGCAGCACCGTGAGCATGATGCAGGCCATCATGGGGCCCATCTCCACGCGGCCGTAGCTGCCGCGGAAGTACTGGATGAGCATGGGGATGGTGCGGTATTTTTTGATGTCCAGCACCAGCGTGGGCAGCAGATAGTCGTTCCACACCCACATGGCCTCCAGAATGGCGACGGAGATCATGGTGGGCTTGAAAATGGGAAATACGATGCGGAAATACGTTTGGATGGGGTTGCAGCCGTCGATCATGGCAGCCTCTTCGATCTCCAGCGGGATGCTTTTGACAAAACCGCAGAACATGAACACCGCCAGCCCCGCGCCGAAGCCCAGGTAGATGATGGCAATGTTGGAGGGCTTGTTCAGGCCCAGACTGTCCGCCGTCTGGGAAAGTGTAAACATCACCATCTGGAACGGCACCACCATGCTGAACACACACAGATAGTACATGGCCTTGCTCATCAGAGAATTGACGCGGGTGATGTACCACGCGCACATGGAACAGCACAGCAGGATGAGTGCCACGCTGGTGACGGTGATGAGCGTGCTGTACCAGAAACTCTGTAAAAAGCCCTTGGAAGAAATGGCGTTGACGTAGTTTGCCGCGCCGGCAAAGGTATCTGCCGTGGGCGGCAGGAACGCCGTAGAAGTACTGATGGAGGTCTCCTTTTTAAAGGAGTTCAGCAGTATCATGAGGATTGGGTACACATACAGGACGGACGCTACGGAGAGCAGCACCGTCCAGAACAGATTGAAGCCTTTTTTTGCCTTGACCATTACTGCTGCACCTCCCTGGAACGTGTTGCCCTGAGCTGAACAAGGGCTATGGCTACCACGAGCACGAAGAAAATGACGGCCTTTGCCTGGCCGATGCCCTTCCACTGCGGGCCGGAGCGGGTATAGAACGTGTTATAGATGTTCAGGGCCAGCATCTCGGAGGCGTGATTGGGTTCGCCGCCCGTCAGCGAAAGGTTCTGGTCGAACAGCTTGAACGAGTTCGTCAGCGACAGGAACAGGCAGATGGTGACGGAGGACATGACCATCGGCAGCTTGATGCGCACCAGCGCCTGCCAGGGGTTCGCGCCGTCGATCTGCGCAGCCTCGATAAGGTCCCCGGGCACGTTCTGAAGCCCGGCGATATAAATGATCATCATATAACCCACCTGCTGCCAGCACATCAGGATGATGAGCCCCCAGTAGCCGGCCGCCGTGTTGAGCTGCAGCAGCGGCTGTTTGACCAGCGACAGCACGCAGTTGATGAGGATCTGCCAGATGTAGCCCAGCACGATGCCGCCGATGAGATTCGGCATAAAGAACACGGTGCGGAATACATTGGTGCCCTTGATGCCCCGCGTGAGCAGCAGCGCGATGGCAAAGGCCAGCACATTGATGAGAATGGTGGACACGGCTGTGAAGCCCAGTGTGAACCAGAACGCGCTGCGGAACGTGGCGTCCGAAAACGCTTTGACATAATTGGAAACGCCCACCCAAGAGGCGTTGCCCACCGTGGTGAATTTGCAGAAGGAGAGATAGATGCCCTCTGCAAAGGGGACGATGAACCCGATGATGAACGCGGCCAGCGTCGGCAGCACAAACAGCGGGAAATATTTTTTGAGCGTCTTTTCCATGGCGGCTGCGGTCCCTTCCTTTCCTTTTTCTTTTGCTTACTTATAAAATGGGGGAGCCAAGCTCCCCCATTTTGCTGCGGTATTCGCTTACGCCGCGTTCAGCGCGGCCTCGCTGGCCCAGCCGTCCACGAAAGCGGAGACAACGCCGTTCCAGTCGCCCGTGCCGGCGGCATACGCTGTCAGCGCAGAACCAACGCCGTTTTTCCATTCCTCGGAAGGCATGGTGGTGAAGTTCCACGACACCGGGGTCTTGCCCGCGGCGGTCATCTCGGCGTCCTGCTTTACGAACAGGTTCGGGGACTCCTGCGCGGTTTTGAACGGGATGACAAAGCCCATGTCGTCGGCCATGGCCTTGGTGCCCTGCTCGGAGGTGACGCACCAGTTGATGAAGTCCAGCGTGGCCTGGATGTCGTCCTCGGAGGCTTCCTTGTTCACGCACCAGTAGTTCTCGGTGCCGGTGCACAGGCCTTGGTTGGCCTCGTCGCCCACGCCGATATAAATGGGGATCATGGCGAGGTCGTCATCCGTATATTTGCCCTCGCCCGTCAGGTTGCCGTACTCCCAGGAGCCGTTCTGGAAGAACACGGCCTCGCCGGCCAAAAACTCATTGCGGGAGTCGTCGCCGGTTTTGGCGGACAGCTCACTGGGCTCGCAGGTGCTGTTGTTGATATACAGGTCCCAGATGGCCTTGTAATTATCCAGATATGTGCCCTTGATGGCGTCGGTGGTGCTGATGCCATCTTCCTGATATTCAAAGTAAACGGGCAGGTTGGCCAGATGGGTCTTGAAACGCCAGTCGGAGCTGCCGTCCATGCCCGCGCTGGTAAACGCGGCAAAGCCCAGCTCGTCCTTGCGGGAGGTAATATCCTCGGCAACTTTCTTCAGATCCTCAAAGCTCTGGATGTCCTCGAGGGTATAGCCGGCTTTCTCCAACAGGGTCTTGTTGGTGATGATGCCGTAGCTCTCGATGACGTACGCGATGCCGTAGACGGTGTCGCCTTCTTTCAGCGCATAGTCATCGCTGGTGAGCTGGGTGTAGATGTCGGAGCCGGAAAGGTCATAGCAGTAATCCTTCCAGTTGGCGAGGCCGACGGGGCCGTTCACCTGGAACAGCGTCGGGGCTTCGCTTTTGCCCATCTCGGCCATAAGCGTCGTTTCGTATTCGCCGGAGGCGGCCGTCACGACGGTTACGGGAACGCCCGTTTCCGCGGTGTAAGCTTTGGCGAGCGTCTGCCAGGCCTCGTCCTGCTCAGGCTTGAAGTTCAGGTAATAAACAGAACCTGCGGCCGTGGGGGTGGTGCTGGCGGCGGGTTCGCTGCCGGAGCCCGAAGCCGCGGGCGTAGAGCTGCTCGAGCCGGAGCCGCCGCAGGCGGCAAGGGAAAGAGCCAGGCAAAGCGCAAGTACAAGTGCAAGTACCTTTTTCATATTGGTCCTCCTAAAAAAATTTATCATTCAACGGCAGAACTGATCGTCTCTAAACAATGCATTTGCGCTTACTTCGGCAGATGCGGCTTTAAAGACGGTATGAAGCTGCCGTCAAATATCAGATGTTACGGAGGCGACAGATTCGCCCTCCAGAAGCCCGGTGCTCACCACGCGCGTCTGCGGAGGAGCAGCCTTTTCGATCTGTCCCAGCAGAAGGGCCACGCTCTGGTCGGCAATCTCCTGCTGCGGCTGGGATACCGTGGCCAGCCGTGGTACCGCGTACTGCCCCAGCTCGATGCCGTCGAAGCCCAGTACGGAGATATCCTGCGGAACGCGGAGCCCCGCATCTGTGAGGGCGCGCATGGCGCCCACAGCCATGATATCCGACATGCAGAACACGGCGGTGAAGCCCGCGTAACGGGCCAGCAGCTTGTTCATGGCACGATATCCGCTGCCGAGATTGTAATTCGCCTTTTGATACAGCGCCTCATCGTGGGAAAGCCCCTCGTCTGCAAAGCCCTGCAGGAACCCCTGGTAGCGTTGGTCGCTGATGGAGGAGACCGCCCGGTTGCCGCCGATAACGGCAATGCGCCGGTGCCCGCGGGAAAGCAGAAAACGGGCCGCGCGCCGTCCGGCGGCGGTATCGTCGATGCCCACGCTGGACAGGTTTCCAAAGTTCAGGTGATCTGCAAGTGTGGTGGCCAGCACGCTGGGCACGGCAATGGCGGAAAAGCGTGCCTCAAAGCTGCAGGTGTTGCCGCCCAGGAAAATGAACCCCAGAGGTTTGCGCTCGCGCTGAAGCTGCTCGCCCACCAGCACCTCATCGGCGTCCTCGTCCAGGTAATGGACCTCGGCGCTGTACCCGGAGCAGGAAATAAGGCTCTGCATCCGTTCCAGAATGGCGGCGAAAAACATGTTGAACGCGCCCTTCACCACAATGATGATGCTGCGGTTCTGCTGTACCTTCAACTGGCGGGCATTGCTGTTGGGCACGAATTTATGCGCCGCGACGATGGCCTTGATCTTTTCCTTGGCCTCACGGGAAACGTCAGGATGGTCGTTCAGCGCGCGGGAAACGGTGGATACGGCGTACCCGGATTCCCTTGCGATGTCCTTGATCGTCAACAGCTGCATCCCCCTTTTTTGAAAGGCTGCAACCGTTATCGGGAACGCTCCCGGAAACGTTTCCAGCTCCTTCTGTTGCTTATCATACACCTACGCGTGAGGAATTTGCAAGAGGGTTTTGGCAATTTCGGCAAATTGATTTAATTGAACTATTGTTTATTGTGCACCTTTACGGCATAAAACAATCGGCCTGTCATTTTGTTGTAATCATTTGCGGGCCGGCCGCTGTACAAACAAAAAATGAGAAAAGATTCACATTCTTGTAATCCTTGTGCGGGTTTGATATAGTATAATAGATGTGCTGTGAAAGCGGCGCCTGGATAGTGTACCGGGAATCCGGTGCAAAAAAGCGCGTTTTCTGCGGTGAAAATTTACCCGTATGCGGGGAAAGAGCGGTTGATATGGGATTTTTTTCAAACATGTATACCAAAGAGGGGCCGGGCGTGCGCAAGGATCAGCCGCCCAAAAAGGGGATTCCGCGCTTTTTTGAAATACTGATGCGCGACTACGGCCATCTGCTGAAGGTGAATTTTCTGTTTCTTTTGTGCTGCCTGCCCATGGTGACGGTGGTGCTGTTCGGCCTGCTGTTCCACCAGTATCTGGGCATGCTGCTCATTGCGGCCGTGCTGTATCTGCTGTGTGCGGTGCTGGTGGGCCCGGCCATGACGTGCCTGCACGGCATCACCGTAAAAACAGTGCGGGATGAGCCCTGCTATATGTGGCATGAATTCAAAAAATGCTGGAAGGGCAACTGGAAGCAGAGCGTGCCCGCGGGTGTCCTGTTCTGCACGCTGCTGGCAATGGAGTGCATCGCGGCCTGGTATTATATGTTCATGCAGTCGGAGATGAACGTGCTGCTGGTGGCATTCGTGGCGTTCAGCCTGCTGCTGCTCACGATCTGCTGGCTGTTCACGACCCTGCAGATGCTGTATCTCGACATGCCCCTGGGCGGTATGCTCAAGAACAGCCTGCTCATTATGTTCGGCTACGCCAAACGCACGCTGCCCGCAGGGCTGATTACGCTGGTCATCGTCATCGGGGTGGTGCTGTTCGTGCCCGTTCCCATCATGCTTCTGCTGTTGTTCCTGGGAATGCCTGCACTGGTGGCCGTCATCGGGGATATGTGGGCCTGGCCCGTGATGGAGCAGGCGTTCCACATCTCTGAGCAGCAGGCGGCGCGCCGTGCCGAGCAGGAGGGCCGGGAGTGAACCTGAGCGTGCATCATGTGGCGGTCATCGTTTCGGATTACGCTGCGGCAAAGCATTTTTATGTGGATCTTCTGGGGCTGCCCGTCGTGCGTGAAAACTGCCGGGGCAACGGCCTGTGGAAGCTGGACCTGCGCCTGGGCGACGGCGAACTGGAGATATTCGGCTGTCGTACCCGGAGGCCGCGGGTCTGCGCCATCTGGCTTTCCGTGTGGACAGCGTGGCTGAGGCGGTTGCAGAGCTGGCTGCAAAGGGCATTGCGTGTGAGCCGGTTCGCATGGATGAATATTCCCGCAAGCCGTTTACCTTTTTTCGTGACCCGGACGGCCTGCCGCTGGAGCTGCACGAGTGACGCGCTGCGCTGGAAGTTTCTATTGATACTGTATGAAGCCGCACACGGCAGGACACCCTGTCTGTGTGCGGCCGTTTTTTGCTCCGCAAAACTTGAAAAATAATTTATATAAATCTGTTGACAAATTATTATATCTGATATACAATAAATTTACACTCAAAGCATGGAGGTGCAGGACCTTGAGCAAAAGCGTATACAGTGTTGTGCTGATGGACGATGTGGTGGACGCTGTGGATCGCCTGGCCTATGAAGCCGGCACGAACCGCTCGAATATGATTAACCGCATTTTGGCGGAATATGTGCAGCTGGCTACGCCGGAGCAGCGCATGCAGGACATTTTTTCTTCCATCATGGATGCTGTCAGCGGGCAGAATGCGCTTCAGCTTATGCTGAATGCGTCGGACGCGATGCTCTCGATGCGCAGCGCCATCCATTATAAATACAACCCCAGCATGCGCTACGTGGTGGAGCTGTACCCCCATTCCACCGAGGAGCTGGGCGAGGTGCGCGCGGGCCTGCGCACACAGAACCCTTCGCTGCTGCTGTACATCGGCCAGTTTTATAAGCTGTGGGCCGGGTTGGAGCGCGCGTATCTGGAAGGCCCGCCGCGCCGCAGCGAGGCGCAGGGAGGGCGGTATACCCGCCGCCTGCTTCTGCCCCGGAATGTCGCCGCCAGCGAGGAGGCTGGCCGCGCTATTGCGGGTTATGTGGCGCTGTTCGACTCCTGCCTGAAAACTTTTTTTGACCATTTGGAGGACCCCGCCGGCGCGCCCCGCGCCGTAGAGGGGTGTTACCGCTCCGGCCTGGACGCAGAGACTGCGGCCCTGTAGCCGCCTGCGGGCCGGAACGTTCATCGGGCAGTGCCGTGCGCCGCACGGCTCTGCCCCGTAGATTCATCCGACAAAATATGCGGATAAGGAGTGAAATGATATGAATGCACAGAAAATGACACAAAAATCCCTCGAGGCATTACAGGCTGCACAGTCGCTGGCCGTCGAGTATGAAAACCAGGCCCTGTGCCCGGAGCATCTGTTCTGCGCTTTGCTGAGCCAGCAGGACGGGCTCATCCCCCAGCTGTTTCAGAAGATGGGGGCCGAGCCGGGCAACCTTGCCGCCGCCTTTGCCAAAAAGGTGGGTGAGCTGCCCCATGTAACAGGCACCGGGCGGGACCCCGAAAAGGTGTATATCACGCCGGAGCTGGACCGTGCGCTGACGGCCGCCGAAAAATCCGCTGCCGCCATGAAGGACGAATACGTTTCCGTGGAGCATCTTGTGCTGGGCATGATGGATGCGCCCAACGCCGCCGTCAAGGAGGTGCTGCGCCAGTTCAGCCTTGATAAGACCCGCTTTCTGGAGGTGCTGGCGCAGGTGCGCGGCAACCAGCGCGTCACCAGCGACAACCCCGAAAGCACCTATGACGTGCTGGCCAAATACGGCCAGGACCTTGTGGAGCTGGCCCGTCAGCAGAAGCTGGACCCCGTCATCGGCCGCGACGCCGAGATCCGCAACGTCATCCGTATCCTTTCGCGCATCGGCGAGCCGGGCGTGGGCAAAACAGCCATCGCCGAGGGCCTGGCCCTGCGTATCGTGCGCGGCGATGTACCCGAAAACCTGAAGGACCGCAAGGTGTTCAGCCTTGACATGGGCGCGCTGGTGGCCGGCGCAAAATACCGCGGCGAGTTTGAAGAACGCCTCAAGAGCGTTCTGCAGGAAGTGAAAAAGAGCGAGGGACAGATCATCCTGTTTATCGACGAGCTGCACACCATTGTGGGCGCGGGCAAAACGGACGGCGCCATGGACGCGGGCAATATCCTCAAGCCCATGCTGGCGCGGGGCGAGCTGCACTGCATCGGCGCCACGACGCTGAACGAGTACCGGCAGTACATTGAAAAGGACGCGGCGCTGGAGCGCCGGTTCCAGCCGGTGATGGTGGATGAACCCACGGTAGAGGACACCATCTCCATTCTGCGCGGGCTGAAAGAGCGGTACGAGGTGTTTCACGGCGTGAAGATCCAGGACAACGCGCTCATCGCAGCGGCAGTGCTCTCGGGCCGGTATATTACTGACCGCTTTCTGCCGGATAAAGCCATCGACCTGGTGGACGAGGCCTGCGCCATGATCCGCACGGAAATGGATTCCGCCCCGGCGGAGATGGATGACCTGCGCCGGAAGATCATGCAGCACGAGATCGAGGAGGCGGCCCTGAAAAAGGAGACCGACAAGCTTTCCGCCGAGCGCCTTGCGGACATTCAAAAAGAGCTGGCCGCCATGCGCGAGGAATTCAGCGCCATGAGCGCCCGCTGGGAGAACGAGAAATCGGCCATCGGCAAGGTGCAGCACCTGCGCGAGGAGATCGAGCAGGTAAACGGCGAGATCGCCAGGGCCGAGCGTGAATATGACCTGAACCGCGCTGCCGAGCTGAAATACGGCCGTCTGCCCGCGCTGCAAAAGGAGCTGGAGCAGGAGGAGGCCCGCGCGGCGGCGGAAAAGGATTCCACTCTGCTGCACGACCGTGTGACGGAGGAGGAAATCGCCCGCATCGTGGGCCGCTGGACAGGCATCCCCGTGGCGAAGCTCATGGAAGGGGAGCGCGAAAAGCTGCTGCATCTGGACGGCATCCTGCACAAGCGGGTCATCGGCCAGGACGAAGCCGTACAGCGCGTGACGGAGGCCATCCTGCGCAGCCGCGCCGGCATCGCGGACGAAAACCGCCCCATCGGCAGCTTTTTGTTCCTAGGCCCGACGGGCGTGGGCAAAACGGAGCTTGCCAAAGCACTGGCGGAAGCGCTGTTCGATGACGAAAAGAACATCGTGCGCATCGACATGAGCGAATATATGGAGAAATATTCCGTCAGCCGCCTGATCGGCGCGCCTCCGGGATATGTGGGTTATGAGGAAGGCGGCCAGCTCACCGAGGCTGTGCGCCGCAAGCCGTACAGCGTGGTGCTGTTCGATGAAATCGAAAAAGCCCATCCGGATGTGTTCAATGTATTACTGCAAGTATTGGATGATGGACGTATTACGGACAGTCAAGGCCGGACGGTGGACTTTAAAAATACCATCATCATCCTGACGTCGAATCTGGGCTCCAACTATATCCTGGACGGCATCGAAAACGGAGAGATCAGCCCCGAGGCCCGCGCCCAGGTGGACGCTCTGCTGAAACCGTCCTTCCGCCCCGAGTTCCTGAACCGTCTGGACGAGATCGTCTATTACAAGCCGCTTTCCAAGACGGAAATCGCAGGCGTGGTGGACCTGATGCTGGAAAGCCTGGTGCAGCGCCTGGCCGCCAAGCAGCTCAGGCTGGCGGTCACGGACGCCGCGAAGCAGATGATCGTGGACGGCGGGTACGACCCGGTGTACGGCGCCCGCCCGCTGAAGCGTTACATTCAGCAGAAGGTGGAGACGCTGGTGGCGCGGGATATCATACAAAACGATCCGGCGCCCGGAGATACCATCACGGTGGACGTGAAGGACGGCGCTCTGGCGTTGGTATAAGCGCAAAAGACGCATCCGCAGGCCGGACATTTCGCCCGGCCTGCTTTTTTGCGTGCCGGGGCCCGGACGAAAACCTTTCTCCGCACTGGATTTTTCAGTGCGGAACTGCTATAATGGGCGAATCAAAAGGCCCGGCGGGAAAGCTTACGGCGGGCAAAAGGAGGGCGGCCTGTGAACCGGCGGAAAAAGGGCGGCTTTGCCGCGGGCTGCTGCGTTGCGCTGCTGCTGATCACGCTGTGCGCGGCAGCGGGCGGCGGCGTACTGTGGTATGTGGGGCGCACGATGGCACAGCCGGGCAGCGCGTCCATGCAGGGCGCTTCCGGTGCGCCGGGCGGCGGAGCGGAGGATACCGGGCGGCAGGAGCCGCTGTTCCGGGAGGGAGACACGGTGGATACGGTCCTTGCAAAAATGACGCTTGCGGAAAAGGTGGGCCAGATGTTCATCGTCCGCTGCCCGGAACAGGGCGCGGCGGAGAAGGCTGCGGAATACCATTTGGGCGGCTATATCCTGTTCCGGGAAAATTTTGAGGAAAAAACACCCGTGCAGGCGGCGGAAATGGTCCGGGCCTGTCAGGCTGCCGCCGCGCTGCCGATGCTGGTGGGTGTGGATGAAGAGGGCGGGACCGTCAACCGTATCAGCGGATATCCGGCTTTCCGCGACACGCCCTTTGCTTCGCCGCAGGAGCTGTACCAGGCGGGCGGCTTTGACGCGGTGCGGGAAGATGCGCTGGAAAAATGCGCGTTTCTTGAAGAACTCGGTGTCAACGTGAATTTTGCGCCGGTGTGCGACGTAAGCACGGACCCGGAGGATTTCATCTACAAAAGGAGCTTTGGCCGGAACGCGGCAGAGACGGCGCAGTATGTGCGCACCGTGGTGGAGACGATGGGTGAGCGCGGCATGGGAAGCGTGCTGAAACACTTTCCCGGCTACGGCAATAACGCCGACACGCACACGGGAATTGCCGTAGACGACCGCCCCTATGACAGCTTTGCAGCGTCGGACTTTCTGCCTTTCAGGGCCGGAATCGAAGCAGGAGCAGACATTGTCCTTGTTTCCCACAACATCGTCAGCTGCATGGACAGCGCATATCCCGCCTCGCTTTCACCCCGTGTCCATGAAATTTTGCGGGAAGAACTGGGCTTTACGGGCGTGACCGTCACCGACGACCTTTACATGGACGGCATCCGGGACTTTGTGGACGTGGAGGGCGCGGCGGTGCAGGCTGTGCTTGCGGGCAACGACCTGTTGTGCTGTACGGATTTTGAGGTACAGATCCCGGCGGTATTGGCGGCGGTGGAGCAGGGAGTGGTGCCTGAGACACGAGTTGATGAAGCCGTGCGCCGCGTTCTGACGCTCAAGCAGAAGCTGGGGCTGTTTGGGTAAGGCGGATGGATGCGGCAATGACTGCCCAAAAAGAAAAAGCGCGGCCTGTCCACCCCTCAATGATATGTACCCCCTTTACTGGACACCCAGTAGAGGGGGTATTATTATGCGGTA
>OQWD01000808.1_pt1 | contig 11715 bp, 9 predicted proteins | sample 1691631 | NCBI WGS metagenome assembly OQWD01 (sample SAMN03418283, study PRJEB22391) | human gut metagenome | biome: human-gut; feature: organic feature; material: feces | host: Homo sapiens | place: Italy | collected 2013-04 | reverse complement strand
TCCCGTTCCCATTGGGTGCGGTATGACCGCTATGAGCTGAAAACTGCCGCTGATGGAAAGCGGTACGTCACACCGGCGAAAGACGCGAAGCCCGATGTGTATAACCCCATGAAGGAGATGCCCGGCATGGTGCTGGATGCCCTGAATGTGGGGATGCTGATGATGGGACGCAAGCCGGAAGCAGAAGTGGAAAAGGCGGTGATGGAGTTCGTTACCCGGTAAGGAAGAATCCATGGCGACAGACAAATACCTGTCCCTGTTTTATCCTTTTGACCAGCTGGATTTGGTGAAGAAAGGCATTGAATCCACATGGAATGTGTCCGGTGACCGGACGATGGTTGCCCTGACCATGACCTTCATGGACGAGCCGATGGCGAAGAACATGAGCTTCCAGCGGGAATATGCGGAACCCTACGACTGGGTTGCCCAGCAGTTCAAAGATTGGGCCTTTACACTGACCACCGCCATTTTGTACTACAATGACTATGATTCCATTGACGAGGACGCACGGGGGCTGTACCGCAAGGCCATGGCCGCATTTGGTGGGATCGCCCCCAGCTACCACATCGAGCTGTTGGATAAGCCCACCATCTATTGGGATTTCCATTCGCTGCTGCTGGGCATCCAGATGATGTTCAGCTTCATGTTGGTAGACGGTGACCAGCCCCTGCGCCTGTGCAAGCACTGTCAGAAGGTGTTCCTGGGCAGCCGGTCCAACGCCGCTTTTTGTAGCCCACGGTGCAAGAACCAGTACAATGTCTATAAGAGTCGTGAGAAGTCCAAGGGAGAAGCAGACTAACGAGGGCACTGTTGCTTCTATTGGGTACCAATACGATTGCGATCTCCCGATCACAACAATTCAAATGGAAATCGTTTATAATGTGGGCTCTCATGACGTGTATAGTTCTCATCTCCAAATCAAAACAGCGCAGACCACCATTTTGGACGGCCTGCGCTGTTTTGGCATTCAGAATGACTCTTGATAATTATATCCCTATTACAAATTCATAATCAAGTTGTTGCTTGCGATATTGCCAATCGGGCATATGAACGGTGATAAAATCGAAAAATTCCTTGTTGTGATATGGATAAAGGAAGTGAGCCAATTCGTGTAAAACTACGTACTCTATGCAGGGAACACTTGCTTTGTATAAATAGAAATTTAAATTGATTTTTTGATTAGTTCTACTGCAGCTACCCCATAATGTCCGCATTTTCTTCACGCATATATCCGGACGCTGAACTCCATGTTTTTCAACTATGGGATACAGTCTATTAAGAACATCTTGAAAATACTCCTTTGATGTTTTTTGCCACCAGTTGTTCACTTGCTTGTCGATAATTTGTTGATCTGTTTCTGGTGTGTAAACATTGAGGACGCTGTCTTCCCTTATAATTTGTTTGCGCCGTGCCTGATAAACTTGGATTGTAAGTTGTCTGCCTAAGATACGAGTAGAAGATCCAGACACAAAATGTTTCTCTTTCTCAATTGCTCGAGTTTGAATAAAAAACTTCAGTTTTTCTTCAATCCAACCGGTCTTATCATTCAGGTACTCAGCGATCCATTCCTCTGGTGTCCCTGTTGGTACAGATAGCTTAATTTCACCAGATGGGAATACCTTGAGGCGGACTTGCTTCATCTTCTTTAAGGAAACCGATACCGGCAATACTGATCCTTTTACAGTTACAAAATAGTCCATATATCAGTACCTGCTCATTGCTGTCTTGATTGCATTTTCAATTATAATATCCATTTTGTCGATGGGTAAGTCCACGCCAAATTCATCACAGAAATCCCACAGTAAATCCTCCACAGCCTGGTTCATTTTCTTGTGGATAGGAGTACTCGTTCTCCAATCCACACGTGCAAGCGACTGTACTGCCTGTTTCATATCCAGTGCGAGCTTACCAATGGCATCATCAAATTCCAGGCTATCCTGGCCATGCTGCTTTAATGTGTCGGAAACGACGCCGTAAAACGCTTTGGCATCGCTGTCATTCGAGATTGCAGACGGATAGGAATGGCCGGTGAAACCTTGTCTAAGATCTTCTGCCATCCTTTTCATACTGGCAAGATAAATATTTTCATCTCTGGATCTCCGGTATTCTGCAATGGTTTCTCTGATTCTTTCAGAAAAGCGTTTGAACAGCATAGGATCTTCATATCTCCGAGATTCGAGTTCAGAGACAATACGAGTATGGATATATGCAGCTTTCGCTTTTTGACCCTCCACTTCTTCAAGTTGCTTATCCATCGCAGCTTTGTCATGAATAGCGACAGGCTCAACAACGATTTCTACAGGCTCAGATGTAACAAAAGTGTTCAGCAGACTTCTGATTCCATCCTCGTATTTGCTGAAATCAACTTTTTCCGCATAAACCATCATCAGGGCAGACCGCAGTTTCTGAAAGAACAAAAGATCTGCTTTATAGTTTTGCATTTGATCAAAACCAATACTCTGGTACAAGGAGTAGTTTCCGACAGCCATGGTCATCATCTTAGAAAAGGCCGCTAACTTCTCATAGAATTCTTTTCTCAGCTTTTCACTTTCAGCGGCATCTTCTTTTTCAAAGAAAGCAACCCATGCTCTGGGATTATTCTGGTCAAAAGTAACATCACCAAAGAAATTCCACAGTGCCTTATGCGCTTCTTTTAATTTTTCCTGGCCTTCAGCTGCTGTTACTATCGATTCAGCAATGTCGGCGGGATCAAAGCCAGACAAGCCAGACTGATCATCACTGTACATTTCCATGGCATTGTTCAGATTGCCAAACAAACCCCAATAATCGACAATTAAACCGAAGTCTTTCCCCGCAGCGATCCGGTTGACACGTGCAATTGCCTGCAAAAGAGAGTGCTCTTTCATAGGCTTGTCAACATACAGCACGCCTAAAGATGGCGCATCAAAGCCTGTTAACAGCATACTTTGAACGATGACGATATCTACATCCTCGCCGCCAATAATATTGTTTTTTACGTATTCCTCGTAATCATCGTATTTTGTGCCAAAACGTGGCTCGACTTCATTCTTGAAGAAATCACGGATGATAGCTTTATCGTTTTTGGTGACAGTTCCTTCGTCACCCTCTGAAGATACAGAATCATCGCAGATCAACGCAGCTGCTTTAACTCCCCCAAGTCCATTAATTGCATGCTCCAGTTGGACAGCAAGCGCACGGGTAGATACTGCCGCCATGGCCTTAAATCCGCGGGGCTTACAATAATTTAGGAAATGCTCGTGGATATCAAAAGCAATCATAGAAAGCCGCTGTTCCGTCTGTGCCAAGTGCATGAAGGAACTCCACTTCCTGCGCATATCCTCCTTCTGCGGCTCGGTCAGCGGTGCCAGAATGCTCTTTAGATAGTCATCAATTTTGTCGCTGGTAACTTTCTGCGGAATCACACGCCCATCGTAAACCAGCGGTACAATAACGCCGTCGCGAATACCATCTTCAAACCGATAAGAATGTCCAATTTGTTTACCAAACTTCAGATAAGTATTGCTCTTATCCTTTCTAAGCAGAGGTGTTCCAGTAAAGCCGACCTTAAATGCGTTTGGGAGAACCTCATTCATCATGTTGTGGAATTCACCGGTATGTGAGCGGTGGCTTTCGTCGATCAAAAGGAAGATATTTTCGTTCAGAATCTTGGTGCGGGATTTAGCTGCTGCTTCAAACTTATTAATTGTTGTGGCGATAATGGTATTTCCGTCGTCTTTCAGCAGAGATACCAGGCCACGGCCAGTCGTTGCTTCCACCGGATCCATGCCCGTATGAACGAAGTTATCCCGCAGCTGCTTGATCAGATTCAAACGATCGCAGACCAATACAAATCTTGGATTTGCCACACGCTTGTCAGCGATAATACGCTTTACAAGCATAACCATTGTCAGGGATTTACCGCTTCCCTGTGTATGCCAAATGACGCCGCCCCGGCTGAGGCAATCATCCTCACCGTGGATACGACGCATCGTATTTTCAACACCAAAGAACTGCTGATAGCGGGCAACTTTCTTAATGCCACTATCATACAGAATGTAAAAACGAATAATATCAAGCAAGCGCCGTTTGCTGAGCATGGACACAATAACTCGGTCTTGCTCTGTGATATGGCTGTCATCTACATAGCGTTTGGCAGTATCGGTCTGCCACTGCACATCTTCTTCGTGCCACTTGCAGTAGAACTCCTGCTTTGTTCCGGCAGTTCCGTATTTCACGGATTCCGGATTCATAGCAATGGCCAACTGCGTAAACTTAAAGAGTTGCGGAATATAATCGGGTTGCCAGTTGCGGACATTCTGCTTCACGCCCTCTTCCACATCTACACTGGACTTCTTACATTCGATCACAACCAAAGGAATGCCATTGACGAGCAGAACAATATCAGGCCGAGCATATTTGCCATTATTTCTCTCTACAGAGAACTCGTCTGTAACTTGCCAGATGTTCTTATCCGGCTCATCCCAGTTAATATAGGAAATATCGAAGGACTGAGTGTTGCTGTCATACAAATGCACATCGCAGCTCTTACCATAAATCAACCTGTCATAGATCGCTTTGCTGGAAAACATTAAACCACGTTCCAGAGGAGCATCCAGTTCCCGAATCGCCTCGCCAATGGCATCATCCGGGAAGGGGGTCTGCTTTCCCCGGTAAATAAAAGACTGAGAGGCCAAGAATTCCCGCATAACATCAGGAAAAAGAACATGCGAAAGATGACCGCGCTTCTGCTCGGCCTCCGCTCTGGGAATATACTGGTAGCCCATGGCTTGTAGTTCTTTCAGCGCTCTGTCCTGGGACTCCGGGCGCTCATTAAAAATCTGATGATGCGGCATAGTGAATACCTCCGACCTGTATGATAAAGAGGCACAGCAGGGCGCTAAGGCCCTGCTGGCCTGTTTTGATTACTTCTTGTCCCTCGGCGGACAGGGGTCATTTCCGTGACTGTTGGGGTTCTGAATGGTGCCATCCTTGCGGTGGGGAATCAGTTCCGTTCCCTGGTTGATGCTCATCCTCCTGCCAGCCTCCATAGCCTCTTTCTTAGTCTCGTAATGACCACTGCTGCGCTTTGCGTTTTCACGCTTCACGTCCCAACCTCCCTTGGAATTAGGGACAATATGATGTTCTTTTCTTGCCATGTGCTTACCCCCTATGAGCCTTGGGGCAGCACACTGCGCACCCGTCTGCATCAGAATAGTAGACCTTGGCATACCTTACGGCATCTGTCTCGCTGGCGTGCCAACCGAGGTCAATGGACTCTCTGATTTTCAGCGTATTGGCATGTTCGTGCGTATGAACCTCATGGTGTAACCCAGGGTTCAGTGTTTGGTTTTTATTTACACAATAGTAGGGCATTTGAATCCTTTCTCTTGACGATAGTCAAGCCGGCGTGCTATAGTTAGCACATAAGTTGATGTACGAGTCTGCTTATAATCGAGTGATTAAACTGTTGCCGCGGTTTAATCACTCATTTTTTGTGCCCTCATAGGCCTCACCACCTTTCAAGAAATTCACCTATATTTTAGGGATGCCGGTGTGGTTGACGCCACACCGGCATCCCTTAAGTGTTCACACGCACAAGTCCTGTCAGCAAAAGCTGCATCAGGGCTTTTTTCTCGACTTCCATCGCCTTTACTTCGTCCTGGAGCAATTCGATATTCGTGCTTATTGCATCCAATACATTAGCAATTGCTCTTTGTTCCTCGTGGCCAGGAAAAACTATTTCTACCTTTGCAAAATCCTTTCCACTAACTCCATATACCTTCATGCCGTTTGCATAGTACGCCATTTGTTTCTTGAACAGATATGTCTGGAAGCAGTACCTCTTAAAGTGCAAAGTGAGCCTATCGTCACGGCTATGGCAAGGAACTGTGTGCAGGCCGGAAATAAACGTCAAGCCATCACAATTTTCTATAACCACGAATTTACTGATCCCGTCATAGTCTTCAGATGCGTCTATAAACACGACATCACCACTGTGGAGATGAGTTTTCTCTGGAGAGATTCCCTCATACTTAGGAATGGAATCATATTCTTTCGTGGCGTCGATATAATAGCGTTCGTTTGCATGAATATCCCCGTAGTGAAGATAAAGATCCCCTTCATCCGACAATTCGTCTCTTGATTTTGCCATTGAAGACCCAAAATCAAACAAAGAAGACATTGTCGCTTTTTGCCATATGCTGTTTTCAAAGCCCGGCAGTCTTACGCCACTGCTGGGATCCAGGAGCTTCTGCATCAGCCATTGCTTCTGGCGGCGCTTTTCCTCAAGTAACTTTTGCTTCAGTTCAAGCGCTCGGTCGCAGGTCGCCAGAATCTCAACAATCTTTTTCTGTTCTGCAGTGGATGGGATCGGCATGGTAAACTCGCCAAGACGACTAAAGTACATTCTTGTACGCGTGCTACCCTTTTTCTGTGCACTGCAATAAGCCGTAAACTCCTTCATATTATTCAGATATGCAATAAGCAGATCTTGATGAAGATCATCTGATGTTGTAAAAACAGGATACTCTGGACTGACCAAAACAGCGCAGCCCATCTTGTTGACGTTGAAGCGGAAAATGTCATCATCACTCATATGCCTGTAGGTGACATATCCTTCCGGCACCACATGGAACCCCCCGGCAGTTTCCTCATAACGTTGATCGCTGTAATAATCAGACTGGAGCATAAGCCCCTGTCTTGAGGATGTTGCCAGCGGATATCTATCCGTCTCATTAGAAAATTCGTCGTGTGAAACCAGATATTTTCCTATTTTCTCATACTGCCAGTCTTTAGGACGAAGCTGATGGTTTTCTGAAAGATATCCTTCCGGCACTTCACCGCGGCGAACAGCGTCTATTCTATTCTTGATTGATTCTCTCATAACTCAATCCTCTATCTGTAAATTGTGCAGCGCAGTAGCGAAGCTTGCATCGCCGGTAGAAAATAATGCGAAAGAGTATGCGGCAAATGATGCCGCTTTGGTAAACGCGGGGATAACGTGGGTATTAACAAACTGTGCCATTGGCATCATCTCCTTTGCTCTCATATAGGTCAGTGCGAGCGGGATGCAAGCTGCTGCTGTCTCCACAAACATGTGGTAAATTAATTGTTGTCGCCAGGCTTCAGCTTTCGCTTTTCCTGTTCACGCTCGATCTGAGCAATGCTCTTTTCTGGTGTGGGCAGATCTTCTGGCATGGTGCCGCCCAGTTCCTTAATAGTCTGGCGAACCTTCTTTCCGACCTCATAATGAGTGTCATACGCGGCCTGCTTTCCTTGGATATTCTCCCGACGAAGCTTTTCGTCCGTCTGGGTAGCACGGAAAAGGTTGGCTGCCAGCTCGGTGCTGCCCATATGATCCAGAATCTTCTGGCTCTTCTTCAGCCCCTTCCGGGCATGAATCTCCTTGGCACCAAGGCCACCATACAAGCCCTGATAGCCCTTATTCTGGAAAATGGCATAATCTCTGGGGTCCTCCACGCCGGCCATCTGAGCTGCTTCTGCCAGGGACTTGTTATGAGCAATCATTTCGTTGCGGATCGCCAGACGCTTCTGATCCTCAGAAAGCTGCTCGTAGTTATCGATCAACTCCTGCTGGCGGGTCTTGACGGCAAAGTAGGTCTGTCCAACAGCGATAACTTCTTTATTTGGATCGCCATTCATTACGACCAGATAGCACGCATAGCGCGAAAGCATTACATCATCGATTTCACGCTCGGCTCCAGAACCCAACGGCACCATTTTCGTGACCTCACGAAAATGGTCTTCTACGTCAAAGCCAGTATTCGTACAGGCCTTTTTTGCTCTTTCGATGGCTTTGTTGAAATTTTCCCATCTTGCGTATTCGAGAACACCCTGCAGTTCACGGGCCAGCCAGTATTCTTCGCCATACTCGTTTACATGCTTGATGCTTTCAAATGTCTGCTCGCTGTATTTTACAAGTTCACTCATAAGCCAAGCTCCTTCAAATACTGTGCCATCTGGGCTTCAACCACTGCGATTTCAGCCTTAATGCGCTCGATATTACCCTGTACCTCCTCAATGTCGATCAATTCTTCCTCCTCGAAGGTGTCCACATAGCGGGGAATGTTCAAGTTAAACTCATTGGCCTGGATTTCCTCGAAAGATGCCACATGTGCAAAGCGCTCTACATCTACACGCTCGGTGTAGGCGCGGAAAATGTCATCGATATGGTTCTGATCCAGTTTGTTCTGGTTTTTGTCCTTGCGATATCTCAGGTTTCCGTTTGCATCCTTCCCGGAAGCGTCAATGAAGAGGACATCGCTGGTGGCGCGGTTCTTCTTAAACACCAGAATACATGCAGGGATAGAGGTTCCGTAGAACAGGTTCGCAGGAAGACCAATTACAGCGTCCAGCAGATTTTTCTCAATGACCGTCTGACGGATACGACCCTCCGCAGAGCCACGGAACAAAACACCGTGAGGGACAACTGCTGCCATACGACCGTTGCTGCGCAGAGAGTGAAGCATATGCAGTAGGAATGCCCAGTCTCCCTTGCTGGCAGGAGGCACACCCCAATCGAAGCGATGGAACCGGTCGAGATTGGCAGTCATCTTGAACTTCTTTTCCTTGTCGCTGGCACCATCCTCTTGGCCGCCAGGGTTGAAGCCTTCCGCCCATTTATCCAGCGAGAAGGGCATGTTGGCGACAATTACGTCGAACTGCTTCAGATTTCCGTCGGAATCCAGATGTTGGGGATTGGCCAAGGTATCGCCCCAGGCAATGTCGTTGGGATTAACATGGATACCGTGGATAAAAAGGTTCATTCTGGCCATGGACCAAGAAGATCCATTCATTTCCTGACCGTAGATTGCAACCTGATCCAGATTGCCCGCCTGACGGGCGGTACGAATCAGCAGAGAAGCCGAGCCGCAAGTGGGGTCGTAGATGGAATCTCCTGCGCGCGGACCGGTTAACATGCCCATCAGTTCGGACACCATGCTCGGGGTGAAGAAGCTGCCCGCTTTCTTTCCAGCCTCGGCGGCAAATTCGCCTACCATGTATTCATAGGCGTCACCGATTACATATGCAGGATCTTCGCCGGGGCCTACCTCGATCTGAGAAGGTTCCAGGCACAGGGGCTTAAAGTCCTCCAACAATGTGCGGAGTTTTGTGACTTTCTGCTGAGGGTTGCCCAGCATGGACTCGCTGTTGAAGTTAATACTGCGGAACACGCCGCGAAGTTCGGTGTTGCTGTCCTGGATGCCCTGCAGTGCGGTATTGATCATCTCACCAATTTTGGGGTCAAAGCGATTATCATACAGGTAATCAAAGCGCTCTTTTTCACCAAGGACGAACGGAAGGTTCTTCTTAGCGCGGTCGATACGGATCTGATTTCCCCTGTATTTTTCCTCCAGTTCTCTCAAAAACTCCTTATAGGTATCATCCAGATACTTCAGAAACAGCATAGAGAGGACAAAGTCCTTATAGTTCGCGGCATCAATTGTGCCACGGAATGTGCCTGCTGCTTTCCACAGCGTCGCCTGAATATCCTGAGAAGTAGTCTTGCTCATTTTTCTTTTCCTCCACCGCTTATTATTTTCGAAGCCAACATCGACACCAAGCGGTCGTTTTCGGCCATATACTTATTTAAAAGTTGTTTCCGCTGGCGGCTTAGTTTCCAGATTGCGCCAACCTTTTGTTGCTCGACTATTGGAATAATAGGAATCGTAATCCCGGCCAGCTTTTTTACGGACACTGCCTTAATTGCTGCTGCACTACCTGTTACATGTTCTACTTGGCCAAGGATTTCTTTCAGCTCCAGAAGATATCCGAGGTAGTGCGGGTCTACATCGCCACCCGGTCTTACGACAAGCAGATTTTGAGATGCTACCATACCGACGGTTTCAAGATCTACTACATGTACAAATGAGGGATTCAATCGCTTAACAAGAATATCGCCAACCATCAGTTTCTGCTTTTCGGAAATCTCGTCATTCCGCTTTTGCCATTCAACGGCACCGATAGTGCCTGTATCGGAAAAACTGTTTGGCTGAACAACTCCATATCGATAGTTGCCGACATCCCCAAGCCCCGTCATGCCAGCCATAACTTCGGCTACTTCACCAAGGCATCTTTCAATAGGGCGCATCGGACATCCCTCCTTCCATAAACAATATAGCATCTACCGCCAAAGAAGTCAAGAATATTTTTAGTTAAGCACTAACTTTCCGTATTTTGCTATCGAGAGAATTAATATAGCTGCTATTGACGTTTAATTCGTTGTTATCGCAAAACAAAAAGCGCCCATCGGTCATCTGGCCGATGAGCGCTGCATTATATGTTCAATTATTCTGCCATGGCTTCCACTATCAATCGAGATCTAACTGCGGAGTCTCTGTTACGGTTCGCATATTCTTCCGGATCGCCATTCAAAATCAATTCTGCATAGGACAGCGGATCGTTGTAGATGAGCCAGTCCAGTTCAGACCGCTGGAAACGGCTATTCGCAACTTCGTACTCTACAGCGGTGCAGTTAATGGAAATCATGCTGCCGTTAGAATACTTCAGCTCCACACAGGCGGTGTCGATATTAAACTCACAGGAAATCAGTTTTTTCATGGGGTGTACCTCCAAAATTTGATGTTCTGGAAGTAATGTAAGCGTGGGTTTGTGGTGTGGTATCCTTAACTGTGGGAAACACCCGTCTCCCACTTGCTCACCGCCTGACGCGACACGCCCACCATGTCGGCCAGCGCCTCCTGTGAGAGGCCCGCGCGCTTGCGGCTGTAGAGTATCTTTTCCGACAGCTTCATGTTCCCGCCTCCTTTGTTTTTGTGGCTCGAGTATAGCATCCCCGGCTTTTGCAGGCAAGCAACTTGGGGCTGGAATCTGCGCAACCTGGGGTTGCAATCCCTCCCGGAGCTTTACAAATCCACGCGATATGGTAAAATAAAAGGGATTTTTGACATAAAGAGGTGCGCCATGACCGATATTGAAATTGCCCAGGCAGCCGTCCCCCTGACCATAACCGAAGTCGCCGCCAAGGCCGGCATCGACGAGAGTTTTGTCGAGTGCTACGGCCGGTACAAGGCCAAGATAGACCCCGCCCTGCTCGATTCTCCGTGCAAGGACGGTAAGCTCGTCCTCGTCACGGCCATAAATCCCACGCCGGCGGGCGAGGGCAAGACAACGACGACCGTCGGTCTTGCGGATGCGCTCAGGAAAATAGGCAAGCGTGCTATGGTCGCCCTGCGCGAGCCCTCGCTCGGGCCCGTGTTCGGCATAAAGGGCGGCGCAGCCGGCGGCGGCTACGCCCAGGTCATCCCCATGGAGGACATCAACCTCCACTTCACCGGCGACTTCCACGCCATCGGCGCGGCCAACAACCTCCTGGCCGCGATGCTGGATAACCACATCTACCAGGGCAACAGCCTCAACATAGACCCCCGGCGCATCACCTGGCGCCGCGCCGTGGACATGAACGACAGGCAGCTGCGCTTCATCACCGACGGCCTCGGCGGGCGCGTGAACGGCGTTCCGCGCGAGGACGGCTTTGACATCACGGTCGCGAGCGAGGTCATGGCCGTGCTCTGCCTCGCCTCGGACATCACGGACCTCAAGGCGCGCCTCGCCCGCATCGTGGTGGGCTACACCTATGACGAGCAGCCCGTGACCGCGGGCCAGCTCGGTGCTGCGGGGGCCATGGCGGCGCTCCTCAAGGACGCGCTCAAGCCCAACCTGGTGCAGACGCTCGAGGGTACGCCCGCGTTT
>OQWD01000806.1_pt1 | contig 11727 bp, 10 predicted proteins | sample 1691631 | NCBI WGS metagenome assembly OQWD01 (sample SAMN03418283, study PRJEB22391) | human gut metagenome | biome: human-gut; feature: organic feature; material: feces | host: Homo sapiens | place: Italy | collected 2013-04 | reverse complement strand
AGATTAGAGCTTTTCAGATTCAACAAGTAGATTATAGAGATAGGTTTAGTGTATTTTCTAGTATTAGATCTAATCTAACAAAGGATGATATAATAAATAGAGATGTAACAAGATTTTTATGCATTTATGATACTTTAACCACTATAAGCGTGTCATGGCTGACAATAAGCACAAGGCAGAGGAAGAAAAGACAACTGCAAAGCAGAGTTCAAAGAGTTTCGATGGTGTGGAGATTGAAAAATCAAATATGCTCATGATCGGACCTACAGGTTCAGGAAAGACATATCTCGTAAAGACTCTTGCAAAGCTTTTAGATGTGCCACTTGCCATAACAGATGCCACATCACTTACTGAGGCCGGATATATCGGTGACGATATCGAAAGTGTTGTAAGTAAGCTTCTTGCGGCTGCAGATAATGACGTGGAGAGAGCTGAGCACGGTATCATTTTTATAGATGAGATAGACAAGCTTGCAAAGAAGAGAAATGCCAACCAGCGTGATGTGAGCGGAGAGTCAGTGCAGCAGGGTATGCTTAAGCTTTTAGAGGGATCAGAGGTTGAGGTGCCGGTTGGTGCCAGCAGCAAGAATGCCATGGTTCCGATGACCACAGTTGACACGAGAAATATTCTCTTTATATGCGGAGGTGCTTTCCCGGGACTTGAGGATATCATAAAGGAGCGCCTGAACAAGGAGGCTTCTATAGGCTTCAAGGCTGATTTAAAGGACAAGTATGATGGGGATGAGAACCTGCTCATGCAGGCAACTGTTGATGATATCCGTAAATTCGGAATGATTCCTGAGTTTATCGGACGACTTCCTATCATGTTCTCGCTTGAGGCTCTCACCGAGGATATGCTTGTAAAGATATTGAAGGAGCCAAAGAATGCCATTATCAAGCAGTATCAGAAGCTCCTTGAGATGGATGAGGTAAGGCTTGAGTTCGATGACGATGCGCTTTATGCCATCGCCAAGATGGCAAAGGAGAAGAAGGTCGGAGCCAGAGCCCTTCGTGCGATTATAGAGGATTTCATGCTCGATATCATGTATGAGATACCAAAGGATGACAATATCGGCACGGTTACAATCACTAAGGATTACGTGGAGAAGAAGGGCGGCCCGCTCATTCAGATGAGAGGTACACCTGAGCTTGCAGACAGTCAGCACGTTTAATTGTTAAATGATTATGAAATTGTGAATTGGCTGTAAATGATGCAACCAGGCTATGCGTAATGAATCTATGTGTAGTCTGTAATGATTTATAAACGTTCATATATCAAGAGGAATTGGAAAAATGAAAATTATCCACTGTGCAGACCTGCATCTGGATTCGAAGATGACCTCGAATCTTTCAAAGGATCAGGCAAAAGAGAGAAAAATGGAAATACTGCGTACATATTCAAGGATGATAGAGTACGCCAAAAATAACGATGTAAAGGCGATTATCATAGCAGGCGATTTATTTGACACGAGAAATGTGTCAGCGACTGCCAGAAATCTGGTAAAGGATTCGATTACGTCAAATCCGGATATTGATTTCTATTATCTTAAGGGTAATCACGCCTCGGACAATTTCATATCGAAGCTCGATGAAATCCCTGACAACCTTAAGCTTTTTTCTAATCAGTGGACCTCATACAGCTATGGAAATATCACAATAACAGGTCTTGAGATAGACAAGTCTAACCAGGCTGCCATGTACAATTCTCTTGTGCTCGACAATGACAATTACAACGTTGTCACTCTCCACGGACAGCTCGGTGATGAGATTTCCACAGGCGACCTTAAGAATAAGGGCATTGATTATCTCGCGCTCGGTCATGTGCATGAGTATCAGAGCGGACAGCTTGACAACCGTGGCATGTACTGCTACAGCGGCTGCTTAGAGGGAAGAGGCTTTGATGAGTGTGGACAAAAGGGCTTTGTGGTGCTTGATATAGATGATGAGAAGCTCACGGCAGGCTTTAGCTTTGTACCGTTTGCGTACAGGAGCCTCTACACGCTGTATGTGGATGTGACAGGAGCCATGACCACACAGGATGTGGCTGTGAAGATGGAAAAGGCCATTTCGGACAGTGAATATTCATCGAGAAGCATGGTAAAGTTCGTGCTTGTAGGTGAGGTGGACGTGGATTGTGAGATAAACACAGATTTCCTCAAGGATATGTTCGAGGAATATTTCTACTATGAAAAGGTGTATGATGAGACAAGACTTCTCATCAATTACAGTGAATACGAAAAGGATGCATCACTTAAGGGTGAGTTCATACGGATGGTGCTTGGCTCAGATATGACCGAGGAGCAGAAGTCTGAGGTCATCAGGTGTGGTATATCGGCGCTTAGCGGGGAGGAGATTTAGAAATTGAAATTAATAGCTTGTCACATAAACAACTTCGGAAAGCTGTCCGATCTTAATATCAATTTCAATGATGGAGTCAATGTCATAAACCAGCCAAACGGCTGGGGAAAGAGTACACTTGCGGCTTTTTTGAAGGCTATGCTGTACGGCTTTGATACGAAAAAGGAGCCGGGCGCCTTTGAGAGGGAAAGAAAGCTCTATAAGCCATGGCAGGGCGGCACTTATGGTGGAGAGCTTGATTTTGAGGCCGATGGAGTGGAGTACAGACTTGTAAGGACATTTGGACTTACAGAAAAGCAGGATGATTTTCACTTGTACAGGCTTGCAACCATGGTTGAGTGTGATGATTTTTCACCACTGCTTGGAGAGGAGCTTTTTGACCTCGACCGCAGCTCGTTCAAGAGAACGATATACATAGCGCAGGCAGACTGCATGTTTTCGTCTTCAGACAGCATCAGCGCAAAGCTTGGCAATATGGCGGAAAATACAAATGACATCAACAACTTCGAGTCGGCGACAGCGGACATTAAGGATATGATGAACAAGATGTCACCAAACCGTATCACTGGCTCCATCAAAAAGCGTGTAAATACACTCACAGCCTTGGAACAGGAGCTTAAGAAGTATCAGGCCGCGGATGAGGCGGCAGCACAGCTTTCACAGAAAATAGATGAGAAAACTGCCCAGAAGAAGGAGCTTACAGGTATCAGAGCTGAGTATGGCAGGGCGCTTCAGGTGGCATCTGAGGACAGCAGAAAGCAGGCACTTCGTGAAAACTACGAGCAGCTTTGTGCTGTTGCAAAGGAGAAAGAGAGTATTTACAATGCTGCATTGGCAGTCTTTGGAGAAAAAGCACCGGATGAGGCAGAGCTTTTGGAAAAGACAAAGCAGGCCGGAGAGCTTGAAAGTTTAAAGGCTGTAGAAGATAATCTGAGCTTTACACCTGAGGAGGAGCAGTATTTAGATACCCTTTCAGGTATGTTTAAGGATGGTGTGCCATCTGATGATGGTCTTGATGAGATGCAAAAGAAGATAGCAAACATCCAGAGCGTCAAGAATGAGTACAGTCACATGGAGCTCAAGCTCTCGCAGATGACCTCACTTGCAAAGATGGCAGATGATGAGGAGGAACCGGAGACACCTGAGAAGACTAAGCTTGTACCTGCAGGTATTGTGCTTATGGTTATCGGTCTTTTGGCAGCGGCTGTTGCCACGGTATTCAGTCTGAATGAGAAGTACAATGTGAAGGAAATCATGTTTCTTGTGGTAGGCATAGCTGGAGTCGCTATGGCGCTTTGCGGTGTTGTCATGATGGTCTATGGAATCCGTCTGAACAACAAAAAGCAGAGAGCATACATCAGGCTTATGGCTGAGCGTGAGGAAAATATAAAGCAGAAGGAGATACCGATTCAGGAATTAAAGGAGCAGCTTGAGCAGATTCAAAGCGGCATTACATCAATGGAGCATGAGGTATCGCAGTTTTTTGACAGCTTTTCGATTGAAGCAGATGAATCGCAGTATCAGGAGAAGCTTTATGAGCTTCGAACAAAGGCTCATGACTACAGTCGTTTCAACGAGCAGATAGGAAAGCGCGCCAAGACAAAGGCTGACTATGAGAAGGCAAAGGCTTCGCTTGATGAGTATTTAAGTTTCTATGGATATGACAGTGCTGCAGAATATACACAGACACTTTCACTGATGAAAAAGCAGCTCGCAGAGGCCGGCTTTGCAAAGGAAAATATGGACAGTGCTCTTCAGAAGAAAGCGCAGTTTGAGAATGACAACGATATGGACAAGCTTCTTGCACCAAATGAGTGTCCGTATACACTTGATGAGCTCAATGAGATGATTTCAAAGGTGGAAGGCAGCCTCGATGAAATCAGGGCATCCTTAGTGCAGTACGGCAGACAGATGGATGATTTGCAGGAGCAGCTTGATATGAGGGATGAAAAGGAGCAGGAGTACCGCAACTGCAAGCAGATACAGGCTGAGGAAAAGCATAAGTACGAGATACTTGGGCTTACATCAGACTATCTGACCAGGGCAAGGGAGCAGTTTACTGCCAGATACATGGCGCCTATTTCCAATGGCTTCCAGAAGTACTTCGGTATCCTGACAGAAAATACAGACAGAGACTGGCAGGTGGATGCCAATATTTCAATAAGGATGAAGGAGCAGGGGCAGCTTCGCGATGTGAGAACCATGTCGGCAGGCTACAAGGACCTGATAGGCATATGTATGCGTTTTGCGCTTGTGGATGCGATGTATCCGGGCGAGAAACCGTTCCTCATACTTGACGATCCGTTTGTGAATCTGGATGATGAGAAGCTTGCTCGAGGCAGAAGGCTGCTTGCGGTGCTTTCGCAGGATTACCAGGTGATCTATTTTACATGTCATGGAAGCCGCGAGTAATTTTGGTCGAAGCTTTGTTTATATTAATTGATAAATATAGTAGCATATTTTTATTTATAGAATATAATTATATGAGGGTCAAAATATCTTTTGACCCTCATATCTAAATATTATATCATATGAGGTAAAATATGCAGTTCATAGTATCAAAAAAGGAGTTCATTCCACCGGTAATAGCTCCTGATATCATAGAGACATTGGGCGATGATTACGAGATATGGACATATGAGGATTACGAAAGACTCCCACCACTTCTGGTGGGAGTTTATTCGTATTCGGCTATTCCAAAGTGTCTTGCTCCTTTATCCACGCAGGGACTTGTAAAGAGCGGTGTTTTCAGGCTTCAAAGGGAGTTTGTTCCGGGACTATACGGAAATGGTGTGTATGTGGTGGTTATTGACACAGGTGTGAATTATGCGCAGGAGGCTTTTATGACACCTGAGGGTAAGACGAAGATTGCAGTGCTCTGGGATCAGAATACGGATACGGTTTATTCTGAGGATGAGATAAATGCTGCTATTTTATCGGAAAATCCATATGAGAGTATACCGGGCGATGAGGATGGGCATGGTACGTTTGTGGCGAGCGTGATATGTGGCAATGACAGACCGCAGGATGATTTTGCAGGGGTGGCACCACAGGCTAAGCTTATTGTCGTGAAGCTGAAAAGGGCACCTCAAAAGCTGTATGATTTCTACTTTATTCCGGATCGTAAAATAGTGTACTCGGAGGTTGATGTGATGAGAGCAGTGCATTTTGCAGATGAGTTTGCAGGTCAAAAGGGAGCACCGGCTGTCTTTTGCATGGCGCTTGGCTGCAATAACGGAAGCCACACGGGAGCTGAGGATCTTTCAGAGTATCTGGACTATATCACGGCAAAAAGAGGCAGGGCCGTGGTTGCGGCAGCGGGCAATGAGGCGAACAGCAGGCATCATTATAAAGGGCGCATAACAGATACAGTCGATGATATTGAGATAAATGTTGAGCAGGATATGGATGGGTTTTATCTGGAATGCTGGGCACTTTCACCTGAGCTATTTACGCTTTCTGTCATATCACCGAGTGGTCAGTCGAATCCGGCAGGGGTACCAATGCGAATAGACAGCGGTGAATACTCATTTCTGCTTGAAGGAACACAGGTGACTATTGACTACAGGCAGACCGGCAGACAGACGAGGGATTTGCTTATATTTATCCGCTTTGAAAAGGTGGTGAAGGGAGTGTGGACCATCAGGGTATTTCCACTTAGTACTATTGGAGGTGTTTTTAATATGTGGCTCCCGATGACAGGACTTCTTGATGCTGATGTGAGCTTTATTGTCTCGGAGCCTGATACCACGCTGACCATGCCTTCGGATGCTAAGCTTGTGATAACGGCGGGAGGCTATAATTCCCTAAATGATGCAATACTTTTAGAGTCGGGAAGGGGCTTTGACGCAGACGGTGGAATAAAGCCGGATCTCGTAGCACCGGCTGTGGATATCACAGGGGCAAATCTAAGAGGAATGTATATAGCACTAAGTGGCACATCGGCGGCTGCTGCAATCACTGCAGCGGTGGCGGCTCTCATCATGGAGTGGATGATAGTGAGAGGCAATGTTTTGCTCGCAAACGGAGTGGATATAAAAAATGTCATGGTAAGAAACTGCCGCAGAAAAGAAAAAACTGACTACCCAAATAAAATTTTTGGCTACGGATTCATGAATGGGTTTGCCAATTTCTAAGAAAACGGATATAATATATTCTAAAAGATAAAAAGGAAGGGTGAATGGATGACAAAAAGCAATAATTTATTAGCGGATTACGCTGCAAAAAAACAGGATATCTGTATTAAAAATGACACAATTTCAGATAGTCTTTTCAGGGAATATGGTGTCAACAGAGGACTTAGGGATGTAAACGGAAAGGGAGTTCTGACAGGTCTTACGAATATTTCGGAGATTGTTTCATTTAAGACGGGCGAGGATGGCAGCAGCGTGCCATGTGACGGACAATTGTGGTACAGAGGCTGCTTTTCGGGCAGCTGCCATCTGAGAGTGAATTGGCTGAGTTTACAGAGGTTTTAGGAAGAAGCAGAACCCTTCCTACCAATTTTACGAGGGATGTCATCATGAAGGCTCCGTCAAAGGATATCATGAATTCCATGACGAGAAGTATACTGACACTGGCTTCATATGATCCTCTTGTAGCAAAAGCGGGCATCGACAACAATATCAGACAGTGCTTATCACTTGTTGCAATATTCCCGATGCTTGCAGTTTACGGTTATCATGCGTATAATCATTATGAAAATGATCAGAGCATGTATATTCACAGGCCGGATCCAAAGCTTTCGACAGCTGAAAACTTCCTTAGGATGCTCAGAGCTGACAATCAATATACAGAGCTTGAAGCAAGGGTGCTTGATATGGCACTTATTCTTCATATGGAGCATGGCGGTGGAAACAACTCTACATTTACCACCCGTGTGGTTACATCGGCAGGTCCAGATACATACTCTGCTATCGCGGCAGCCATGTCATCCCTTAAGGGACCAAAGCACGGCGGTGCCAATATCAAGGTGATGGAGATGATGCGGGACATCCGTTCGCATGTGAAGCACTGGGATGATGAGGATGAGGTGAGAGCATATCTCAGAAAAATGATGGATGGTGAGGTGTTTGACCACAAGGGACTCATCTATGGAATGGGACATGCGGTGTATTCACTTTCTGACCCGAGGGAGCGTATATTCAGAGGCTATGTGGAGAAGCTTTCAGTTGCAAAGAAGAGAGATAATGAGATGAACCTCTATAATACAATAGAGAAGGTGGCTCCTGAGATTATCGCTGAAAAGCGCCATATCTTTAAGGGTGTTTCTCCGAATGTCGATTTCTACAGCGGCTTTGTTTATGAGATGCTTGGTATTCCTATGGAGCTTTACACACCTCTTTTTGCCATTGCGCGAATCGTTGGCTGGAGTGCCCACAGGCTTGAGGAGATTGTCGGCATGAACAAGATTATCCGTCCGGCTTACAAGAGCGTCATGAAAGAGATAGAGTAACGAGAGGATGTTACAGTCTATCGTTCATATATCAATAATACGATATGTTGGGGATTGGACATATTAAAAGAATCGAGGTATTATACAAATGAGTTTTACAAAGGTAAAAAAGGGCGTCTGTGCAGCAAAGGGCTTTGTTGCAAACGGATTAAACTGTGGATTAAACAGTGACAAAAACAAAAATGACCTGGCTTTAGTTTATTCAGAAACACAGTGTCAGGCAGCGGCTGTTTACACAACAAACAAGGTGAAGGGCGCTCCTATTCAGGTGACAAAGGCACACCTTGAGGCATCAGGACATACGGCAAAGGCTGTTATTGCCAACAGCAAAAACGCCAACACCTGCAATGCTGACGGAGTAGAGAAGGCCCAGAGAATGTGCGAGCTTGCAGCAGCAGAGCTTTCGATTGATCCAAACGAGGTTATCGTGGCATCTACAGGAGTTATTGGCCAGGTGCTTCCTATTGAGCCTATCGAGAGCCATATAAAGGAGCTTGCAAAGGGACTTTCGGCAGACGGCAATGACAAGGCTGTAAACGCTATCATGACTACAGATACCGTTCCAAAGCAGTATGCGGTAAAGTTCATGCTTGGAGACAGTGAGTGTACAGTAGGCGGTATGGCAAAGGGAAGCGGCATGATTCATCCGAACATGGCTACTACCTTAAACTTTATCACATCAGATGTTGCTATCTCATCGGAGCTCATCCAGAAGGCCCTGAGCGAGATTGTAAAGGTTACCTACAACTGCTTAAGCATTGACGGCGATACCTCTACCAATGATATGGTAAGCATCATGGCAAACGGCCTTGCAGGAAACACACCTATTACTACAGAGAATGATGATTATCAGATCTTTAAGGATGCACTGTACGAGGTGCTTTCAAATCTTACAAGAATGCTTGCAAAGGATGGAGAGGGCGCTTCAAAGCTGTTAGAGTGCACATGCGCAGGTGCGCCTGATCTTGATACAGCAATTATTGTGGCAAAGAGCGTTATCCGTTCACCACTTTTAAAGTGTGCTATGTTTGGCGAGGATGCCAACTGGGGACGAATTCTTTGTGCTATAGGCTATGCGGAGGCTGATTTTGATATAGACAAGGTGGAGCTTCACCTGCGCTCAACAGCAGGAAGCATCAAGGTGTGCGAGAACGGTGCCGGAGTTGACTTCTCAGAGGAGGAGGCAGCAAAGATACTGCATGAGGATGAGATTTACATCGACATAGATTTACACCAGGGAGATGTGTCAGCCAAGGCATGGGGCTGTGATCTTACATATGATTATGTAAAAATTAACGGAGATTACAGATCTTAATCTTGACAAGTAATATTGATTAATGATATTATTTTTTTAGAGTAATTAATTAAAAAAGTAAAGCGAACGAGGGCGTTCAGATATTAGGTTATCTGCGCCCTCTTTTTTGTTGGAAAAATCACATTTACAAAAGAGAGATTAGGAGGCGGTACATTGACTAAGAATGCATTGGATATGATTGATGAGAAAATAGTAGAGCTGCTGCAGGAAAATGCACGTATAGCGATAAAGGAGATAGCGGCACAGGTGTTTTTGTCATCACCGGCTGTAACAGCCAGAATAGAGAGATTGGAGAGCAAGGGAATCATAAAGGGCTATCATGCCGCTGTAGATTCGGTTAATCTGGGCTATAAGATAAAGGCCTTTTTCAATCTGGACCTGGAGCCTGTACAAAAGGAAGAGTTTTATCCGTTTATTGAGAGTGTGGAGAATGTCATAGAGTGCAATTGTGTGACAGGAGAGTATTCTATGCTCATAGAGGTGGAGTTTTTGAATACGGAGGAGCTTGATGACTTTATCAACACTCTGCAGAAATTCGGCAAGACAAGTACACAGATAGTTTTTTCCACTCCTGTTGAGCACAGAGGCCTGCCTGTACATTCAGGTTTTGATGCATAAGATGATATGAGAGTCAAAAGATATTTTGCATGATTGAATGAAGTGTGCTAAAATAGTTTGCAAAAATACTGACTGTTAAACATGATTTTGGATGCTTTGAATAGTCAGATATATTGATTACGGCAGGAGGATAATATGAGTAAGAAATTAGGCTTCATAGGTTGTGGAAACATGGGAAAGGCAATGATACACGGAGTGCTTGCATCAGGCAAGGCACAGGCAAGCGATATTCTTGCATCTGCAAAGACCGAAAGCTCCAGAGAAAAGAATGCAGCAGAGCTTGGAATCAGGCTGACAGCGGACAATAAGAGCGTAGCAGAGTTTGCAGACATTTTGTTTTTAGCAGTAAAGCCACAGTACTATGAGGAGGTTATAGCAGAGATAAAGGACACTGTTAGTGACGATGAAATCATTGTTTCGATTGCACCGGGCAAGTCACTTTCGTGGTTTGACGAGATGTTTGGAAAGAGCTTAAAGGTTATACGTACCATGCCAAATACACCTGCCATGGTTGGTGAGGGCATGATGGGAGTCTGTGCAAATGAAAGAGTATCGCAGGCGGAGCTTGATACAGTGCTTGATTTGTGCTCGGGCTTTTCAAAGGCTGAGATGATAGACGAGAAGCTTATGGATGTAGTGACAGCTGTCAGCGGAAGTTCACCGGCATATGTGTTTATGTTTATCGAGGCTATGGCAGATGCAGCTGTAGCAGGCGGCATGCCAAGGAGTCAGGCATATACATTTGCAGCCCAGGCAGTGCTTGGAAGCGCAAAAATGGTTCTCGAGACAGGAAAGCATCCGGGCGAGCTCAAGGATATGGTGTGCTCACCTGCCGGAACCACTATCCAGGCTGTGCGTGTGCTTGAGGAAAAGGGCATGAGAAGCAGTGTTTTTGAAGCTATGATGAAATGCCTTGATATCTCCCGCAAAATGTAGTAGAATTATTGCATTGAGTTAAAGGAGAAAAGCAATGAGTCAGGCAAAGGTTGATAAATATAAGAATGAAAAGGCGAATCGTAAAAAGACAAATGCCAGAAATAAAGTAAAGCGTGTTATAGCACGAATTGTTGCAGCTGCGGCTGTAGTCGCATTGGTAGGCTGGGGCGGTTACTCCGGATATCAGTATTATGAGAAGAGTCGTCCGGTGAACTGCTATTACGCAGATATCAGTGCTGTCAGCGATTATCTACAGGGATTATCTGCAGACAGTGAGCAGTAGATTATATTTTTGATACATAACATATATTTTACGATTTATATGATTAAGTTAAAATACCTCGCAGGTTACTGCGAGGTATTTTCAGTTTTTGAAGAATCCCCGGGCTCTTTTTGTGATTCAGATACAGTCTTTGCATTTTCTTCGGTATTTGAGCTGTCAGAGTTTTTTGCTTTGGAGAGTGTGTTATCAATTGCGTCGAGCAGCACTTTGGAGGTGTACTGACTTGTGTTTGCGTAGGAAATATTATCGGTGGATTGATTTTGCACAATCTGCGATACGAGCTCGTTCATAGCAGGCTCAACAAGCGGATACATGGTTTCCACCGAATCAGTCATGTTTTCAAGGCTTATGGAGTTAATGTTATTACTGTCCACCGCCACAGACACATCGATAGCCGCCCCACCCAGCGCTACAGATGTATTGTACACACCCGGTGTATACATGCCGGTTTCTTCGACTGCAGGCTTTGGCTCATCACCTGAAAAGAAATATGTAGCAGCGAAAATTATCAGAAGAAGCAGTATGCCAAGGAGCACTCCGGTGAGAATGACATGCTTCATTTTTACAACGACGATTTTTGTTTTTGCACTCATATGCGCCTCCTGTGGTTGTTTTATATATAATATGTGTGGGGACGCAAAAATATGACAGATATTCCTGCCTATAACGAAAAAGAGATATCCATGAAGGATATCTCTTTTATGTTATAAGAGCGATAGACGGGGCTCGAACCCGCGGTCTCGACCTTGGCAAGGTCGCGCGT
>OQWD01000796.1_pt1 | contig 11827 bp, 6 predicted proteins | sample 1691631 | NCBI WGS metagenome assembly OQWD01 (sample SAMN03418283, study PRJEB22391) | human gut metagenome | biome: human-gut; feature: organic feature; material: feces | host: Homo sapiens | place: Italy | collected 2013-04 | reverse complement strand
CGCGAAGCCCGACACCATCGACCGCGCCGAGGACCGCCAGCTCTTCAAGGACACCATGGAGAAGCTGGGCGAGCCGGTTATCCCCTCCAAGGTGGTGGAGAGCCTGTCCGACGCGCTTGCGTTCGCGGGCGAGATCGGTTACCCGGTCATCGTGCGCCCGGCGTTCACCATGGGCGGCACGGGCGGCGGCATCTGTGAGACCGTGGAGGAGCTGCACGAGATCGGCACCAACGGTCTGCGCCTTTCGCCCATCCATCAGGTGCTCATTGAAAAATGCATCTCCGGCTGGAAGGAGATTGAATACGAGGTCATGCGCGACGGAAAGGGCAACGTCATTACCGTCTGCAATATGGAAAACTTTGACCCCGTGGGCGTTCACACCGGCGATTCCATCGTCGTGGCGCCCAGCCAGACGCTCTCCGACAAGGAATACCAGATGCTGCGCACCTCGGCGCTGAATATCATCACCGAGCTTGGCATTGAGGGCGGCTGCAACTGTCAGTTTGCCTTAAAGCCCGACAGCCTCGAATACGCCGTCATCGAGGTGAACCCCCGCGTGTCCCGTTCCTCGGCGCTGGCCAGCAAGGCCACGGGCTATCCCATCGCCAAGGTGGCCGCGAAGATCGCTATCGGCTATTCGCTGGACGAGATCACCAACGACGTCACGGGGCAGACCTGCGCCTGCTTCGAGCCCGCGCTGGATTACTGTGTGGTCAAGTTCCCGAAATGGCCGTTCGACAAATTCGTATACGCCAAGAAATCCCTGGGCACGCAGATGATGGCCACGGGCGAGGTGATGGCCATTGCCAACAGCTTCGAACACGCCTTCATGAAAGCGGTGCAGAGCATCGAGCTGGGGCTGGAAACGCCCACGCTGGAAACGCTGTCTGCGCTGACGGACGAAGAAGTGGTGGAAAAACTGCATGTGTGCGATTCCGACCGCTCTTTTGTTGTGTACGAGGCCATCAAGCGCGGCGTGTCGTTTGAGACGATTTACAATATCACTAAAATTGACCCGTGGTTTTTGGCAAAGCTGCAAGGGTTGGCCGAAACAGAGCTTGCGCTGGCCGGGCTGCGAGGCGGCATACTGACGGAAGAGCTGTACCGCACCGCAAAAATGCAGGGCTTCCTGGACAAGACCGTGCTGCGTCTGACGGGACTGGATGCGCTGCCCTGTGAAAAGCTGCGCGCGTCCTATAAGATGGTGGACACCTGCGCGGCCGAGTTCAGTGCGAAAACGCCGTATTTCTATTCCACTTTTGACGAGGAGAACGAAGCGGCGCAGTTTATCGCGGAGCATCCCTCCGACAGGAAAAAGGTGCTGGTGTTCGGCAGCGGCCCCATCCGCATCGGGCAGGGCATCGAGTTCGATTATTGCAGCGTGCACTGCACATGGGTGCTGAAAAGCCACGGCTGCGAGGCTGTCATCGTCAACAACAACCCCGAGACCGTCTCCACGGACTTCGATACCGGCGACCGTTTGTATTTCGACCCGCTCACGGAAGAAAGCGTGGAGCATATCATCGCCACGGAAAAGCCATGGGCCTGTGTGGTGCAGTTCGGCGGCCAGACGGCCATCAAGCTGACAAAACACCTGACAAAGCTGGGTGTGAAGATTCTGGGCACCAGTGCGGACGCCATCGACGAGGCGGAGGACCGGGAGCGTTTCGACGCGCTGCTGGAAAAGTGCGGCATTCCGCGCCCGCAGGGCCACACGGTGTTCACCTGTGAGGAGGCACTGGCCGCCGGCGCACAGCTGGGCTACCCGGTGCTGCTGCGTCCGTCCTACGTGCTGGGCGGACAGAATATGATCATCGCCTACAATGAGAACGATGTGAGGGAATACATGGCCATCATCACCAGCCATGTGGATATGTCGAACCCGGTGCTGGTGGACAAATACCTGATGGGCACCGAGTGCGAGGTGGACGCCATCTGCGACGGCGAGGACTTCCTCATTCCGGGTATGATGGAACACATCGAGCGTGCGGGCATCCATTCGGGCGACTCCATCTCGGTGTATCCGCCGCAGAACCTCAAGCAGAAGATCAAGGGCACCATTGTGGATTATACGGGCCGTCTGGCCCGCGCGCTGAACGTGGTGGGCCTGATGAATATCCAGTTCGTGGTATACAACAACGAGGTGTTCATCATTGAGGTGAACCCCCGTTCCAGCCGCACGGTGCCGTACATCAGCAAGGTGACGGGCGTGCCCATGGTGGAGCTGGCCGTGCGCTGTATGCTGGGCGAAAAGCTGCGGGACATGGGCTATGGCACAGGCCTGTATCCCACCGGCGATTACTGCGCCGTAAAGGTACCGGTGTTCAGCTTCGAAAAGCTGCACGATGTGGACACCCAGCTGGGGCCGGAAATGAAATCCACCGGCGAGGTGCTGGGCATCGACAAAACCTTTGAGGACGCGCTGCTCAAGGGCCTTGTGGGCGCGGGCTACAGCCTGCGGCAGCCCACGCCGGGCAAATGCGTTATCCTGACGGTAAAGGACGCGGACAAGCGCGAGCTGGTGGACATCGCCTGGCAGCTTAAGGATATGGGCTACAAGCTGTACGGTACATCCGGCACGGCGTACTATCTGGGCCAGAACATGGTGGCCTGCAACGAAGTGCGCAAGCTCAGCGAAGCGCGGCCCAATATCATGGATCTGTTCGAGAGCGGGCTTGTGGACTATGTGATCTCCACGTCCTCAAAGGGCCGCATCCCCTCCCACGACAGTGTAAAGATGCGCCGCAAGGCGGTGGAGCTTTCCATTCCGTGCCTGACGGCCATCGACACGGCGCAGGTGTTGGTGAAATGCCTGCGCAGCGGCAAAACGCTGGCGGATGTGGACCTGGTGGATATTTCGACCATTTGATGCAGTATTAAATAAACAGGGACGGCTTCACTTTTAAGAAGCCGTCCCTGTTTTTATATAAAAATTATATATATCTGCCGCTCATTGGTGCAGAAATGGCTAAAATTGATTTTTAAATTCCGCTTAAGAGCATATTGCAGAAGTTAGAGGGCGGTACATTTGTGCCGCATCTTTTATTGCTGTTTTTTGAGTTTCTTCGTCGGAATTCTTTTGAGATACGCAAGCGCTGTAGCTCCAATTTTGTTTTCATACCATTGCGATAGTAGAAATACGCTATTACAAATCATAAACGGGATAGCAATCATTGCGCGCCGGGGCGCATTTTCAAATAATTGAAGATATAACATTGTACCAAAGATAAACAAATTTGGAAAGAACGTGGAGTTGGTTTTTTTGTTAAAGAGAGAAATGCCCGCGCTCAGAACATTGGCGGCATACAAAAACAGCATATACACTGTACTGAACGCCCGCAGAAGCTGCGCAGGGAAGTATTGCGGCTGCGTCAAGCAGACAGTCCAATTCACATCCGTGGGCCACAAAAGATAAACGTTGCTCTCAAACATACCATTATTCCAGGCAAATAACAATTTGTCATACAGCAGCTTCAGAAGAGAAGATAAGGAATAGGAACGGTAATTTTGAAATATGCGTTGCCAAACTGCCGCGGAACGTTCCTGCATTGTAGGAATGCTGGCGGCAAAAGCCATGTCTTTGTAAATTTCTTCGCCGCCGCCTACATCGTGGCTACCAAACAAAAGCCATAAATTCCACGGTGCGCCGATCTCATCACTGCGCGAGAAATCAATAATGCCGCTGTGCTGATACCACAGCATAAAAGCAGCCGTGAAAAAGAAGAAGCCTGAAAACAGCAGCAAAAGTTTTTTCCCCTTTCGGGGCATGGTTCCCAGCAATGAGTCAAGGGCAATCGCGACCAACCCGATGATCGCAGTGATCTTCATTTGTGCCCCAGCGGCAAAAAGCAGACCGGACACAAAAAAAGACCAGCATTTTGATGTGGCGGAATATTTGGCGAGGATATAACAATAAGCACCGCCCATTGTGAATGGCAATACCCAAAGGTCGGTGTAAAAATTGGGGATGCTAAACACAAATGGAAGAAAGGCATAGCACAAAAGTAATGTGAACAAAGTATAACTGTTTTTCTTGTATACACGCCGGATGCACAGACACACCAAAAGGATGGACACCGCAACAGCGACAGAGGTGGCTGCAATGGCGGGCAGATGGCCTTCATCCGTATTGACGGGGATTCCGGAGGGGCCACCAAGCGCATACAAACCGACATAAAGCATCAGAAGACCGATGTTGTTGGGATAACGGCAAAAATAGTCGTTGTTGGTATAAAGCCCAAGGCCAGGATAATGTACCGCGTCAATGCGCGGATTCACTTCATTCAGATTTCCATCGCGCAACAGGTCCGCCACAGAGGCAAAGATGATATCCGTATCGCCTGGCAAATGGATGCGCATTTCATATGCGAGATAAAAGCTGACAGCCAAAGAGAAACACAATAAGGAAAAGAACAGAACATTAAAGTTACAAATAGACAATTTATCGATGGGATTGGCGAGAGCGCTGCCAATGAAAAGGAATAGTATCAGGCACAGCAACGCTACGGCATTCACGAGAAAACTGTATGTGGTACAGATGAGTACGAAAAAGATGCACATCAAGAGAAAGAACAGCGCCGCGAAAGCAGTTCTCATTTTTTGTGAAAGTTTGGACATGATAAATCTCCCTCTTTCAGAAATTTTCATATGTCACAATACCACAATAGTATTAATAATAGTATCAGAAGGCAGAATGAAAGTCAATTTATAGCTGGGGGCGAACAGCCGGACACCGAAATGCTCTTTCATTTTTTATAGTGATATGATATACTAATCTTTATATAGAAAAGAACGGAATTGAAAATATGTGTTGCAGGAGCGAAGCATGAATTACAGCGAACTGAACGTGCCCGAGCAGATCCACAAGGCTGTGGAGCGCATGGGCTTTACCGAAATGACCGAAGTACAGGAAAAGGCGATCCCCCCTATGATGGAGGGCAAGGACATCATCGCCAAAGCGCCCACGGGCACGGGTAAAACCTGCGCTTTCGGCATCCCGCTCATTCTCGGGCTGGACCAAAGCCGGAATTACCCGCAGGCCGTCGTCATGGCGCCCACGCGGGAGCTGGCGCAGCAGATCACCGAAGACCTGCAGGACCTGGCGCATTTTTATCCGGACATCCGCGTCGTCACCGTCTACGGCGGCGCGAATATTCAAAAGCAGATCGAAAAGCTGAAAAAGGGCGCGCAGATCGTCGTGGCCACACCCGGTCGCCTGCAGGACCACATGAACCGCCGCACCGTGGACCTTTCCCACGTTACCACCGTGGTGCTGGACGAGGCCGACGAGATGCTCAACATGGGCTTTTACAAGGATGTGCGCAAAATTCTGGACCAAATCAAATCCCGCCAGCGTTTGGCAATGTTCAGCGCCACCATCAGCCGCGAGGTGATGGACATCGGCTGGCTGTATCAGCGGGACGCCGAAGAAATCACCGTGCAGCCTGTGGAGGATTCCGCGCCCAGGATCGACCAGTACCTGGTACTGACGACAGGCCGCAACAAGCTGGCGGACATGGCGGAGATCATCGTACAGAAGGGTTACAAGCGCGTGATGGTGTTCTGCAACCAGAAATACACCACCGCTATGCTGGCGAACCAGATGGCCCGGCTGAATTTTGTGGTGGACTGCCTGCACGGAGACCTTTCCCAGGCGGAACGCAACAAAATTATGGGCGAATTCAAAGCGGGCAATATCGCTGTGCTGGTGGCGACAGACGTGGCCGCCCGCGGCATCGACGTATCCGAGGTGGACGCCGTGTTCAACTACGATGTGCCGGACTCCAACGAATATTACACGCACCGCATCGGCCGCACAGGGCGCGCGAAGCATACGGGCGAGGCCTATGTGCTGTACACGAAGGAAGAGCACAAGCGCGTGCGCGACATGCTGCGCTACACCCGCAACACCGCCACACCCATTGCTTTCGATGAGAGCCGCAGCATCATCCCGGGCACGTTTTAAGCCCGGAAAACAGATTATAAAAGCCGCCCCATATCTCATGGGACGGCTTTTATTTTACTGAAAACAATGCGCTGATCTCTACTTCAAGACTTCGGGCGAGCGCATAAACCTCTTTGTCAGAAACCGAACGGGTCTGGCCCTCCAACTTTGATAAACTGGAATAGCTGATATCAGCACCAAAGGTCTGCATTTTAGCCATCAACGCTTTTTGTGTAATACCCTGTTCAAGGCGGAGCCGGGTGACGGTCGCGCCGACAATATTTTTATCACCCAGTGGTGCCACACGTTCCCGCATCTGCCGCTCTCCTCTTTTTGATTCTTTAACAGAATTATAAGGAGAAAACAACTTGATATAATTCCCAAAAAGAATGATGCTGAAATAAAAAGAAACGGAGTGAAAACGATGGAGCGACAGATGGATGCGTTGGGGAGGATCGTACTGCCTGCAGGTTATCGCAAACAAAAAAATCTTCAAGCGGGAGATGTTCTCTGCGTGGATGAGCAAGAGGGAAAACGGATGATTTATCCCAGAAAAGCGCGGTGCGCACTATGTGGTGGAAAAAAGAGCTTCTTTCCCATGGGAGACATACTTTATGTGAAGCCTGTTGGAAAGAACTGCATACATAATTGTATATCTGCCCCAAAATTGACAAAAGGCGCTGCCGCTTGCGCGGCAACGCCCTTTGCCAGTATAGGAGAATAAGGAAAAGGTTCCGTGCCCCGTACCGGACGGAACCGGTACGGGTTCAGTTTACGCCGAACAGAAGATCTGCGTAAGTGGGGAAGGGCCAGTAGTCTTTCCCCGTGGCAAGCTCCAGCGCATCAGCCACCGCGCGCAGCTCGGCCATCTTCGGCAGCACCCTGTCTTTGTAGCAGGCGGCCTCCTGCAGGCTGTCGCCGCGGGAAGCGCCGTCCACGGCGGCCTGCAGCTCGTCGATTTTTTCCACCAGCATGTCGGCCCCGGCTGAGAGCTTGGCCAGCAGCGTTTCCTCAGCGCGGGTGGAAAGGGCAGAGGACAGTGCCTTTTTGCTGCAGGCGGTATCGGCAAGGTCGCCCATGTAGGCGGCTACCGCCGGGACGATCTGTTTTTTGGCCATATCCAGCATGGTCAGCGCTTCAATGTGCAGCGCTTTGGTGTAGTTTTCCAGGCTCACTTCATAACGGGCGCGCACCTCAGCCTCGCTGAAAATGCCGAATTCCTCAAACAGTTCGATATTTTTTCGTTCCAACACACAGGGCAGCGCGTCTACGGTGGATTTCAGGTTGCACAGGCCGCGCTTTTCCGCCTCTTGTTCCCATTCATGGCTGTAACCGTTGCCGTTGAAGATGATGCGCTTGTGGTCGCGGATGGTGCGCTTCACCAGTTTGATAACGGCGGTGTCGAAATCCTCCGCATTCTCCAGCTCGTCGGCATAGCCTTTCAGCTCTTTGGCAACTGCGGTGTTCAGCACGATGTTTGCGTCAGCGATGCTCATGGCGCTTCCCGGCATGCGGAATTCGAATTTATTGCCGGTGAACGCGAACGGAGAGGTGCGGTTGCGGTCGGTCGTATCCTTGGAGAACGTGGGCAGGATATCCACACCCAGCTCCATGCGCGTTTTGGCCGGGGCAATGTAGTCCGCGCCGGAGGCGATGGATTCAATGATGGCTTCCAGCTCCTCGCCCACAAAAATAGAGATGATGGCCGGCGGCGCTTCATTGGCGCCCAGACGATGGTCGTTGCCCGCGGAGGCGACGGTCACACGGAGCAGGTCCTGATACTGGTCCACAGCCTTGATTACGGCCGCGAGGAACAGCAGGAACTGCAGGTTTTCCATGGGCGTTTTGCCTGGGTCCAGCAGATTTTCCGTGGGTGTGGAGATGCTCCAGTTGTTGTGCTTGCCGCTGCCGTTCACGCCGTCGAAGGGCTTTTCATGCAATAAGCAGGCCATGCCGTGGCGTGTGGCAACGCGCTTCATCATCTCCATAGTGAGCTGATTGTGATCCACGGCGATATTGGTGGTCGAGAAAATGGGCGCCAGCTCATGCTGGGCGGGGGCCACCTCATTGTGCTTCGTTTTGGCTGCGACGCCCAGCTTCCACAGTTCGTCGTCCAGCTCCTTCATATAGCCTGAAACACGGGGCTTGATGACACCGAAGTAGTGGTCGTCCAGCTCCTGCCCCTTGGGGGGCATCGCGCCGAACAGTGTGCGGCCGCACAGGCGCAGATCCTCGCGCTGGAGGTACTGCTCCCTGTCCACAAGGAAATACTCCTGCTCCGGCCCTACGGTGGTGGAGACCTGAGGCACCGTTTTGCCGAACAGCTTTAAGATGCGGCAGGCCTGCGTGCTGATGGCGGACATGCTGCGCAGCAGCGGCGTCTTTTCGTCCAGCACCTCGCCGGAATAGCTGCAGAACGCGGTGGGGATGCACAGCACCTCGTCCTTGACAAAGGCGTAGGAGGTGGGGTCCCAGGCGGTGTAGCCGCGGGCCTCGGCCGTAGCGCGCAGGCCGCCGGAAGGGAAGCTGGACGCGTCCGGCTCGCCCTTCACAAGCTCCTTGCCGGAAAACTCCATAATAACGCGGCCGTCTTTGGTGGGGCTGATGAAGCTGTCGTGCTTTTCACTGGTCACGCCCGTCAGCGGCTGGAACCAGTGGGTATAGTGCGTGGCGCCGTGCTCAATGGCCCAGTCCTTCATGGCGTTGGCCACCACGTTGGCTACTTCCACGTCCAGCGGCGCACCGCGCCGGATCGTCTCATGCAAAGATTTATAAGTCGCGCTCGGCAGGCGCTCTTTCATCACGTGGTCGTTGAATACCATGCTGCCGAAAATTTCCGTAGTCGTCGCTGCCATACTCCCTTACTCCTTTTCTCCGGTGTATTTTGTATACTTTCCCTGCGGACAGCCTCTGCCTGCCTGAATGCAGACAAAAAAGGCGCTGTGGACAAAACCGTCCACAGCGCCTTTGCTGTTCTATGGCCCAAATCATACACCTCCGGGCGGCGGCTGTCAACGCTTTTTTCGAAATTTCTGTCCGCACCGGACATTTCTGTTGCTTTTTACCATCGCGTCCGCCGTTCAAAAACAGCTTTTGTGAAAACAGACAAAGTCGTACGCGGCACGTTGACATTCTGCATAAAGTTTAATATGATAAAAATGAACAAAGACGTTCGCCAAGGGGCTGGTGCCCCCTGGCGGGCGTTTTTTGTTTTTCCGGCGGCTGCGCCGCGCGGAAAAGCACTGAGGGGTGCTTTGAATAGGAGAACCGCGGGGCGGTACGGACCGCCCCGCAAACGGCAGCGGCATCGTGGCCGGCATCGCGGCCATGCACGAGCGCTCCAACGGCCTGGGCGGCGGGTTTGCCGGGTACGGCATCTACCCGGAATACCGGGAGCTGTATGCATTCCATGTGTTCTACGACACCGTAGACGCCCAGCACGCGGCCGAGGCGAGGTTGCTGCAGGACTTCGATGTGGAAAGCAGCGGCACGCTGCCCACGCGCCCCATTGCGGCCATCCGGGACGCGCCCAGCCTTATGCGCTATTTTGCCGCGCCCAAGCCTCAGACGCTGCTGGACTCCAAGCTGGACGAACGGGAGTTCGTGGTGCGGTTCGTCACGCGGGTAAACCGGGAGATCGGCGGCGCATATGTGTTTTCCTGCGGCAAAAATATGGGCGTATTCAAGGCCGTGGGTTACCCGGAGGACGTGGGGGAATTTTACCGTCTGGAAGAATACGAGGGCTACGCATGGACGGCCCACGGCCGTTACCCTACCAATACGCCGGGCTGGTGGGGAGGTGCGCATCCGTTTTCCATTCTGGATTATTCCGTGGTGCACAACGGCGAGATCTCCAGCTATGACGCAAACCGCCGCTTTATCGAGATGTACGGATATAATTGCAGCTTGCTCACGGATACCGAGGTGATTACCTATATCATTGATTTCCTGGTACGGCGCAAGGGCCTGACGCTGGAAGAAGCGGCCGGCGTTATCGCCGCACCGTTCTGGAGCACCATCGAACAGATGCCCGAAGCGCAGCGGGAACGGCTGGCCTACCTGCGGGAGACCTTCGCGTCCCTGCTCATCACAGGACCATTCTCCATCCTGCTGGGCTTCACGGGCGGCATGATGGCGTTGAACGACCGCCTCAAGCTGCGCAGCATGGTGTGCGCTGAAAAGGGCGAGGCCGTGTATTTTGCCAGCGAGGAGTGCGCCATCCGCGTGATGGAGCCGGACGTTGAAACGCTTTGGGCGCCCCGGGGCGGCCAGGCCGTTGTTGTGCGCCTGAACGACGGCGTGACAGTGTAGGAAAGGGGAGAATGGGAAAATGTACGCGGATTTTATCTATCCGGAGTACGAGGTGGTGCGCAACTACCAACGCTGCATCGCATGCCGTGCATGTGAGCGCCAGTGCGCCAACGAGGTGCACCGCTATGACGCCGATGAACAAATGATGACGGCGGACGACGCGAAATGCGTCAACTGCCACAGGTGCGTGAGCCTGTGTCCCACCCGGGCGCTGAAGATCGTGCGCACCGACCACACGTTCAAGGAGAACGCAAACTGGACGAAGGACAATATCCAAAACGTATACCGCCAGGCGGCCACGGGCGGCGTGCTGCTTTCCAGCATGGGCAACCCGGAACCGCTGCCCGGCTACTGGGACCGTATCCTCATCAATGCCTCCCAGGTGACGAACCCGCCCATCGACCCGCTGCGCGAACCCATGGAGACGCGGGTTTTCCTGGGCAAAAAGGATATGGAGATCCGGCGGGATGAAAACGGTGCCATCGTACCGAAAAAAACGCCTCATATCGAGCTGGCCGTGCCGATCATGTTCAGCGCCATGAGCTATGGGTCCATCAGCTACAATGCCCATGAATCTCTGGCGCGGGCGGCCACGGAGCTGGGTGTGTGCTACAACACCGGCGAGGGCGGCCTGCATGAGGATTTTTACCGTTACGGCCCCAACACCATCGTGCAGGTGGCGTCCGGCAGGTTCGGCGTACACAGCGAATACCTGAACGCAGGCGCGGCTGTGGAGATCAAGATGGGGCAGGGGGCAAAGCCGGGCATCGGCGGGCATCTGCCCGGCGCGAAGATCGTGGGCGATGTGGCCCGCACGCGCATGGTGCCCGAGGGAGCGGACGCCATCAGCCCCGCGCCGCACCACGACATCTATTCCATCGAGGACCTGCGCCAGCTCGTCAACAGCCTGAAGGAAGCCACCCATTATGAAAAGCCCATCATTGTGAAAATAGCCGCCGTACACAATGTGGCGGCCATCGCCTCGGGCATTGCGCGCTCGGGCGCGGACATCATTGCCATCGACGGCTTCCGGGGCGGCACGGGCGCGGCGCCCACCCGCATCCGGGATAATGTGGGCATCCCCATCGAGCTTGCGCTGGCGGCTGTGGATTCCCGCCTGCGGGCGGAGGGCATCCGCGGAGATGTGAGCCTGGTGGTGGGCGGCTCCATCCGCTCATCGGCGGACGTTGTAAAAGCCGTGGCGCTGGGAGCGGATGCGGTGTATATCGCTACCAGCGCACTGCTGGCATTGGGGTGCCACCTGTGCCGGACCTGCCAGTTGGGCCGCTGCAACTGGGGCATCGCCACCCAGCGGCCCGATTTGGTGGAGCGGCTGGACCCGGAAACCGGAACCCAGCGCCTGGTGAACCTGGTGAACGCCTGGACACACGAAATCAAGGAGATGATGGGCGGCATGGGCATCAATTCCATCGAGGCGCTGCGCGGAAACCGTCTGATGCTGCGCGGCATCGGGCTGTCGATGTACCTGGCCTGTCTGGGACTGGACGCCGGCGCACACTTCTTCGACACGGTCATGCGTCCCGAAGGAGCAATGTGGATCGGTCTGTACCT
>OQWD01000794.1_pt1 | contig 11839 bp, 8 predicted proteins | sample 1691631 | NCBI WGS metagenome assembly OQWD01 (sample SAMN03418283, study PRJEB22391) | human gut metagenome | biome: human-gut; feature: organic feature; material: feces | host: Homo sapiens | place: Italy | collected 2013-04 | reverse complement strand
CTTTTCAGACAGCTTCCGCGCTCTTTATCCGGATAAAACGGGGGCTTACAGCTGGTGGTCCTATATGTATCACGCCCGCGCCAACAATGCGGGATGGCGGATCGACTATTTTTTGACCTCAAAGGCTCTGGAATCCAGATTAGTGGATGCAAAGATCCATACAGAGGTGTTGGGTTCCGATCATTGTCCGGTAGAACTTGATATTGACCTGTAACGGTGCCATTTATAAGAATAAATGCATACTAACAGGCGAAAGTAAAGATTACAGCACTTGCGGGTGTAGAAGAATAGAAAAATGATAAAAGGAGAAATTATATATGCCAGTTTTTGATTTCAGTGATAAACCGGTAAAGAATGAGGATACGGTTTGTACCTATACGGCATTTCAGTCAAATGCAAAGGAAAAGACACCGGAGAAACCGATTCTGGTGTTAGATAACAGTGAGAGACAGTGGATCCATCATGCGCTGGGCGTTTTTATAAATCCGGCAAAGCGTACTGCTTTTGAATTTAAGGAAAATGGGGAGACATTTTCAGCAGATATTTTAAAGATTGATTCCAGATTTGTCAGTCTGATCAAATGGTTGGGAGAAAATCATATCAGTGTACGTCTGTCCGGTAAAAATCTGGAAGATGGATATGCAGTATACAGAATTCGTGAGACAGCATTTGGTGGCGGAACCAAGTTATCTGCGGCAGATGGATTTTTACAGTTTATGATCGAACGACTGCTTGCAAGTACAGCATCAGAGGAAGTCGAGGAGGATGACGATGCAGACGAGGAAGGCGACGATATGAAGCTGACCAGTCTTCAGAGCATTTCCGATTTTATGACATGTGCGGGCAGAACGATGCCGGATAATATCCGTCTCTGGGCGAGAAGAAATCTTGCTGTTGCCAGATCAAACGAGGTGTCACCGGAGGAGCGTCGTCATGCACAGAGAGCACTCTCGATCATGATGAATATTCAGTGGAAGAGCAATTATTTTGAAGCAATCGATCCGGTTGAAGCAAGACGGATCCTGGATGAAGAATTATATGGAATGGAACGTGTAAAGCAGAGAATCATGGAGACGGTTATCCAGATCAACCGAACTCATACCCTTCCTGCTTATGGACTTCTGTTGGTTGGACCTGCCGGTACCGGAAAATCACAGATCGCGTATGCGGTTGCCCGTATTCTGAAACTACCATGGACAACCCTTGATATGAGTTCGATCAATGATCCGGAGCAGCTTACAGGAAGCTCCAGAATCTATGCAAATGCAAAGCCGGGTATCATCATGGAAGCATTTTCGATCGCAGGAGAATCCAATCTGGTATTTATTATCAATGAGCTTGATAAGGCTGCATCCGGAAAGGGAAATGGAAATCCCGCGGATGTACTTCTGACTTTGCTTGATAACCTTGGATTTACAGATAACTATATGGAGTGTATGATCCCGACCGTTGGCGTATATCCGATCGCGACGGCAAATAATAAAGAAGATATCAGTGCGCCATTGATGTCACGTTTTGCGGTTATCGACATACCGGATTATACCTTTGAAGAAAAGAAGATCATCTTCAGTAAATTTGCATTGCCAAAGGTATTGAAGCGGATCGGTCTGAAAGAAAATGAATGTATCATCACAGAGGATGGTCTGGATGCGGTCATAGAAGAATTCAAGAATACCTCCGGTATCCGTGATCTGGAGCAGGCAGCCGAGCATCTGGCAGCAAATGCACTTTACCGGATCGAGGTAGATCATGTACCACAGGTGACATTTGATGCGGAAGGTGTAAGACATTTATTCCTGTAGGAGATTTCCTGTAGGAATGTTACCGGACGGCTGTTTTTAGTTAAATGAAAATGGAGCATAAGTAGAAATGATAAAATTAGTTGCAAGTGACGTGGATGGAACTCTTGTTCCGGACGGAACATTTGAGATTGATCCTGAGATCTATGATGTGATAAAGAAACTGAAAGAAAAGGGTATTACCTTTGTGGCAGCAAGTGGCAGACAGTATGCGAGCCTTAAGAAGTTATTTGCGCCGGTTGCAGACCGGATATTGTATATCCCGGATAATGGCGGATTTGTCAGAGGAAGTAAGGGTGAAACATGGCTCAAACGTCCGATGGAGAAAGACTTGATCCGTGCGATTGTGGAGGATGCAGAGAAGCTGCCGGATGTAGAGCTGATGCTCTGTGGAAGGGACTACGCATATGTTGGAAGCGAGGATGGACGACTGTATAACTGGATGCGGGAAGCATACCGCTATGAGATCAAGGCAGTGCCGGATCTTACCGATATTGATGATGATATCGTGAAGATCTCGATATTTCACCCGGAGGATGCAGAGCGGATCGTAAAAGACTGGTTTTATGACAAATGGAAGGATACCATTCTGCTGGCACCTGCCGGAGTTTACTGGGTAGACTGTTCGGAACCATCGATCAACAAGGGAAGTGCATTACAGTTTCTGCTTGATAAATATGAGATCAAACCGGATGAAGTTATGGTATTTGGTGATAATATCAATGACCTTGGTATGCTTGCCTGTGCAAAGGAAAGCTATGCGATCGGAAGTGCCAGAGATGAGGTAAAGCAGGCAGCAGCCCATGTAGCAGATACGATGCGCAATCAGGGTGTGATCAAGGTGTTAAAGGAGCAGTTGTTAAAATAAACTTAGACAGTAGTTGTGATTGAAAAAGGAGTGAAGCCTGATGGCATGTACAACGATATTAGTTGGAAAGAAGGCATCCTATGATGGATCAACGATCATTGCCAGAAACGATGATTCAGGATCCGGTCATTATATGCCGAAGAAATTTGTAGTCGTAGAACCGGAAGAACAGCCGAAGATCTACCGTTCGGTTCTGGCGCATCTGGAAATTCCGCTTCCGGAAGAAGCGATGCGCTATACCTCGATGCCAAATGCAGTCGATGGTGAGGGCATCTGGGCGGCAAGCGGTGTAAATGCAGCCCATGTTGCAATGACAGCGACCGAAACCATTACATCGAATCCGAGAGTGCTCGGTGCAGATCCTCTGGTCGAGTATCAGCCGGCAGAGAACGGAAACGAAGAAATACCGGGCGGAATCGGAGAAGAAGATATTGTCTGTCTGGTACTCCCATATATAAGAAGTGCGAGAGCAGGTGTAGAACGTCTTGGAAATCTGCTTGAAACGTACGGAACCTACGAGATGAATGGAATCGCATTCCAGGATCAGGATGAGATCTGGTGGATGGAGACGATCGGAGGACATCACTGGATCGCGAAGAAAGTGCCGGATGATGTCTATGTTGTGATGCCGAATCAGTTCGGCACGGATATATTTGATATGAAGGATGCATTAACGGATCAGAACGCACATATGTGCTCAAAGGATCTGGCGGAATTTATCGAGAAGAATCATCTGGATCTGACTATTAGAAGAAGCACAGAATGTAAGGCCGAAGATGCGGATCTGCCGTTTGGCAGATTCATTAATCCAAGAGAGATATTTGGCAGTCATGATGATTCGGATCATGTCTACAATACACCAAGAGCATGGTTTATGGAGCGGTACCTGAATCCGAAGACCTACCGCTGGGATGGTGAAAATGCAGATTACACACCGGTATCGGACGACATTCCATGGAGTCTGATTCCGGAGCATAAGGTGACGATGGAGGATGTCAAATATGTGTTGTCCTCGCATTATCAGGGAACAACATATGACCCATATCTTCCATATGGAGATAAGAAGATGGCAGGTGCATATCGTTCCATCGGCATTAACCGGACTGATTTCATGTCTGCGATCCAGATGCGACCATATGGAACAGAGGACAGCCGTGTGATCGAGTGGGTGGCATTTGCCTCAAATGCATTTAATGTCATGGTGCCATTTTATGCAAATGTGGACACAACACCGGAATATCTGGCGAACACGACCGCTGATGTATCTACCGATAATTTCTACTGGAGCAGCCGGATGATCGCAGCGATGGCAGATGCATCTTACAGCAAGTCGCTGTTTCATATCGAACGGTATCAGGAAACCATGCTTGCGAAAGGGCATGAGGTGATCAACAGATACGATGAGCAGATAGAAAAAGAACCGGATGCCGGTAAACGAAATGTGCTTCGAGAGCAGGCCAATCAGGAAATGGCAGATATTCTTCGGAAAGAGACCGGTAATACGCTTTCCAAAGTCTTATATGAACTGAGTAATCAGATGAAGAATTCTTATGCGAGATCGGATGCTTAAGGCATCGGCATAGAGAAGCAAGAAATACAGGAGAAAAAGTAGAAAATATGAAACGAGAATCATTTAAATCCCGTTTAGGCTTTTTATTAGTAAGTGCGGGATGTGCGATCGGAATTGGAAATGTATGGAGATTTCCATATGTAGTAGGAGAAAATGGCGGTGGTATCTTTGTACTGTTCTATCTGCTGTTCCTTGTGGCAATGGGACTTCCGGTTCTGACCATGGAGCTTGCAGTCGGACGAGGAAGCAGGAAGAGTGCGGTTCTTGCATATAAGGAGCTTGAGAAACCAAAGAGCAAATGGCATATCCATGGCTGGTTTGCCATCCTTGGATGTTATGTGCTGATGATGTACTATACAACCGTATCCGGCTGGATGGTATCGTATTTTTATAAATTCGTAACAGGCGAATTCAAGGCAGGTATGGATGTGGATGCGACCGGATCTGTATTCTCGGATCTGCTTGCCGATCCAAAGCAGATGGGCTTCTGGATGATCCTGACGGTTATTGTCGGATTTATTGTATGTAGCCGCGGACTTCAGAATGGTCTGGAAAGGATCAGTAAGATCATGATGACAGCACTGTTGGTGCTGATCGTGGTACTGGCAGTTCACAGTATTACTTTATCAGGAGCCGGCGAAGGTTTACGGTTCTACCTGATTCCAAATCTGTCAACAGTTGAGAAAGTTGGTATTGGAAATGTGATCTCGGCGGCTATGAATCAGGCATTCTTCACTCTGAGTCTTGGTGTAGCTGCGATGGAGATCTTCGGAAGTTATATGAGCAAGGATCATGCGTTGGCAGGCGAAGGTGTGCGAATCTGTGCCCTGGATACATTTGTTGCTGTTATGTCAGGACTGATCATTTTCCCGGCATGCTTCAGTTATGGCGTAGAGGTTACTTCAGGACCAAAGCTGATATTTGTAACGCTGCCGAATGTATTTGTAAATATGGCAGGCGGAAGGATCTGGGGTTCTCTGTTCTTTCTGTTTATGACATTTGCAAGTTTTTCGACTGTAATTGCAGTATTTGAAAATATTATGTCTTTTGCAATGGATATGTTCGGATGGAGCAGGAATAAGACAGCCATCATCAATTGCATTATTATTCTGATCGCAAGTCTTCCTTGTGTTCTGGGATACAACGTGTGGAGTGATCTGCACCTGATCGGTGGCAGAGATGTATTAGACAGTGAGGACTTCCTGGTAAGTAATCTTTTGCTCCCACTTGGTTCGCTGATCTATCTGTTGTTCTGTGTTACGAAATGGGGCTGGGGCTTTGATAATTATATCGAGGAAGTAAATACCGGTTCCGGACTGAAAATGTCCAGAAAATTAAAACCATATTTCCAGTTTGTACTTCCTGTTCTGATCCTGATCATTCTTATTCAGGGACTGTTATAAAGAAGATTTTCAAGATAAAATATGAGAAGATATTTGGGAGATAAGACGGTATATGGATACGAAAAAATATGAAGATCAGATGCCTGTAGATGAAGGTCTACAGGGAAATGAGACAATCGAAGAAGCAATCCTTGCTTTACAGCAGGAACCGACAGAAGAAATACTTGCGCATACGCTTACAGTGATAAGACGGCGTGCGAGAGCAAATGGACAGTTCATTGTTGCAGTTATACCACCGGCGGGTGCAGAGAGCAGTTTGCAGATCCAGGCGATCCAGACCGAGGATGAGCGGTACTGGTGGATGGCATTTACCGGCTTTGATGAGGAGATAAAGGGCGGTGAAACCGTAATGTCAACCTTTATGGCAGATATCAGCCATCTCTTTGAAGCAGCTTTAATGACGGACGATATAGAGGGCATTATTCTGAATCCCTGGAATCGCGCATTAATGCTGGATAAGAGCCTGCTTCAGCTGATTCTTGCAGGAAAGTAGCTCAACATTAGAAAAATGCCATTTTTTATATAAAAAGTTTAGAAAATTTAATTTTTCACAAAAACAGTTGTTTAAATTTCACAAAAATATAATGAGAAATGAAAAGAATTGTGATATAATCAGAAAGTAGTGTAGTAGTACACTACTTTTTGTTTTTTATAGGCAAGAGCCGTTTGCGGCTCCTTAGTCGTACCAACAAGATAGAGTAATAGGAGGATGGAAAGATGGCAAGATTTACGTTACCTAGAGATATTTATCATGGAAAGGATGCATTAGATGCATTAAAAACTTTTAAAGGAAAAAGGGCGATGATCTGTGTTGGCGGTGGCTCGATGAAACGCTTTGGATTTCTGGATAAAGTAGAAAAGAATCTGAAAGAGGCAGGAATGGAAGTTCAGTTATTTGAAGGCATTGAACCGGATCCGTCTGTTGAAACAGTTATGAAGGGTGCTGCTGCCATGCTGGAGTTTGAACCGGACTGGATCGTAGCAATCGGCGGAGGTTCTCCGATTGATGCGGCAAAGGCAATGTGGATCAAATATGAATATCCGGACATTACATTTGAAGATATGTGTAAGGTATTTGGTATTCCTTCCCTTCGTAAAAAAGCTCATTTCTGTGCAATTTCATCTACTTCAGGAACTGCAACTGAAGTAACGGCCTTTTCAATTATCACGGATTATCAGAAGGGCATCAAATACCCGATCGCTGATTTTGAGATTACACCGGATGTAGCGATCGTTGATCCTGAGCTGGCAGAGACGATGCCGCAGAAGTTAGTTGCTCATACCGGTATGGATGCAATGACACATGCGATCGAGGCATATGTATCAACCGCAAACTGTGATTTCACAGATCCGCTTGCATTACATGCTATTAAGATGATCCAGAATGATCTGGTTGGTTCTTATAACGGAGATATGGAAAAACGTGATGCAATGCACAACGCTCAGTGCCTTGCAGGTATGGCATTCTCAAATGCGCTTCTGGGTATTGTTCATTCTATGGCACATAAAACAGGTGCAGCATTTGCGGATTATGGTGCACACATCATTCACGGTGCGGCAAATGCAATGTATCTGCCGAAGGTCATCGCATTTAATGCAAAAGATGAAACTGCAAAAGAAAGATATGGAGTGATCGCAGACTTTATGGGACTTGGCGGTGATACATTAGATGAGAAGGTAACACTTCTGATCAACTATCTGCGTAAGATGAACGATGATCTGAATATCCCACACTGTATCAAACATTATGGTGCTGACAGCTATCCGGCAGAGCAGGGCTTTGTACCTGAGAATGTATTCTTAGAGCGGTTGCCTGAGATCGCAGCAAATGCAATATTGGATGCATGTACAGGATCAAATCCAAGACAGCCGAGTCAGGAAGAGATGGAGAAACTCTTAAAGTGCTGTTATTATGATTCAGAGGTTGATTTCTAAAAGTAATTGATTTATAAGAGGTACAATACTGATATAAAATAAGAAACCAGGGTATTTTTGGAACAAATTCCGAAAATACCCTTTTAAAATGTCAGGTAAAACTTGATTTCTCAGGGATAGCACTTTATACTGGAAAAGTAGTGTGCCTTTATGGAAACGAATGTAGTAGAATGCTTATCATAGGGCATAAAAAACAAAAGAAAATTTTGGAGGAGAGAAATTGAAGATCAAAAGAAAACAGATTGCGATGCTTATATTCATTGCGATCATAATCGTACTCATGGTGGTAACCGGTAAAACACCGGGGGAGATCGCAGATCCGGAGAATTATCAATGTAAGACATATGCAACGATATTATCTCTGCTTCCACCGGTTATTGCGATCGGTCTGGCACTGATCACAAAGGAAGTTTATACCTCATTGCTTGCAGGTATTATCACAGGTGGATTATTATATTCGAATTTCAATCTGGAGTTAGGTATCAATACCATGCTGTTTAATGAAAATGGCGGTATGATCGCGAAGCTTTCAGATTCAGGAAATACGGGTATTCTGGTATTTCTTGTTATGCTTGGTATTCTGGTATCCCTGTTAAATAAAGCAGGAGGCTCTGCAGCATTTGGAAAATGGGCATCAAAACACATTAAGACAAGGATTGGCGCACAATTATCCGTTATGGTTCTTGGAATCCTGATCTTTGTAGACGATTATTTTAATTGTCTGACTGTAGGAAGTGTCCTTCGTCCCGTAACAGATCGTCATAAAGTATCAAGAGCCAAATTATCTTATATTATTGATGCTACAGCAGCACCGGTGTGTATCATAGCACCGATCAGTTCATGGGCTGCAGCTGTTACATCATCCGTACCGGAAGATGCTGGAATTAACGGATTTGCAGTATTTATCCAGACAATTCCATATAATCTGTATGCGCTTCTTACGTTAGTCATGGTACTTGGAGTAACCATTCTTCGTGTTGATTTCGGTCCGATGAAGAGACATGAAATGAATGCGATAGCAGGGGATCTGTTCACAACTCCGGGAAGACCATATGAAGATAATGAAGAAGAAATTTTAAAAGAAAATGCACATGTGCTGGATCTGATCCTGCCGGTTGTTGTGCTGATCATAAGCTGTATCATTGCAATGGTATATACAGGCGGTTTCTTCAGCGGAACATCATTTGTAGATGCATTCGCAAATTCATCCGCATCGGTTGGTCTGGTGCTTGGTGGTGCTGTTACACTGGTATTTACGTTTATTTATTTCATGCTGCGTGATACCTTATCCTTCCGGGAATTTACGGAATGTATACCGGAAGGTTTCAAATCAATGATCGCACCGATCCTGATCCTTACAATGGCGTGGACACTTTCCGGTATGACGAATCTCCTTGGCGCAAAGGTATATGTAGCTGATCTGGTATCCAGTTCTGCCGGTTCCATGCAGGGCTTCCTGCCGATGATCATATTCATTGTTGCAGCCTTACTTGCATTTGCCACCGGAACGTCATGGGGAACCTTCAGTATTCTGATCCCGATCGTGATCGGCGTATTCCCATCCGGACAGATGATGGTAATCTCTATCGCATCCTGTCTTGCAGGTGCGGTATGTGGTGACCACTGCTCCCCAATCTCAGATACAACGATCATGGCATCTGCCGGAGGACATTGTGAGCATGTAAACCATGTATCTACACAGCTTCCATATGCAATTGTTGTAGCTGCAGTATGTATGGTTGGATATCTGCTGATCGGAATTCTTCAGGCTGCGAAGCTTGCCGCACTTTCATGGCTTGCGCTTCCGGTTTGTATCGTGCTGTTATTTGTAATTCTAATGCTTATTCGTGCAAAAACCGGACGTGAAGAGGTTTAGGTTTCGAATATTTTCTCCGAAACGTATGGACATATTTAAGAGCGTACGACCTGAATTCGAAAAACTTGCCAGATTATAGTAAAGGAAATTAGTAGTAAAATATGTTAGAAACAATTGAATCAATCAACAATGTAGTCAATAACTTTATATGGGGGGTCCCTGCCATGATCTGTATTATTGGTGTCGGTCTGGTGTTAAGCTTCCGAACCCGGTTTCTGCAGATCCGGAAATTCCCATATGCGATGAAAGTTACGATCGGGCGAATGTTTCGAAAGAAACAGGCTGCCGATGGAGCCATGACACCGTTTCAGGCGGTGTGTACCGCGCTTGCGGCTACGGTCGGTACAGGAAATATAGCAGGTGTTGCAGGAGCGATCGCTATCGGTGGACCGGGCGCCGTCTTCTGGATGTGGATATCTGCACTTCTTGGTATGTGTACAAAGTTTTCAGAAGTAACACTCGCCGTTCATTTCCGGGAGAAGAATGATAAGGGCGAATTTGTCGGCGGACCGATGTATTACATCAAGAATGGTCTGAAGAAGCACTGGCACTGGCTTGCATATCTGTTTGCGGCATTTGGTGTGATCACAGTGTTCGGTACAGGAAATGCCACACAGGTAAACACGATCACGACAGCGATTGACTCTGCATTATTTAATTATGGAATTATTTCAAAGGATTCCGTATCAAACATAAATCTGGTCATCGGTATTGTGCTCGCAGTCCTACTTGCATTGATTCTGCTTGGCGGGATTAAGAGAATCGGACAGGTAACAGAGAAGCTGGTACCATTTATGGCGCTGTTCTATGTGGTGCTTGCACTTGGAGTCGTAATTTTAAATATCAATCATGTGCCGGCAGTATTTAAAGAGATTGTGGAAGGCGCATTTTCACCGGCGTCAGTAACCGGTGGTGTTGTTGGAAGCTTTTTCATGAGCATGAAGAAGGGTGTATCAAGGGGTATCTTTTCAAATGAGGCCGGGCTTGGTACAGGTTCAATCGCACATGCATGTGCAGATACAAGAAAGCCGGTAAAACAGGGATTCTTTGGAATCTTTGAAGTATTCGTAGATACTATAGTTATCTGTACCCTGACTGCATTGGTTATACTTTGCAGCGAAGTGCCGATCACATATGGACAGGCAGCGGGCGCTGAGCTTACGATCAGTGGGTTTACTGCTACATATGGCAACTGGGTATCACTTTTTACAGCTGTAGCGATGTGCTGTTTCGCATTTTCAACTATTATTGGTTGGGGATTATATGGTGCGAGGTGTATTGAGTTTTTATTCGGAACAAAGGTAAATAAGCCGTTTATGTTTGTTTATTCACTGGTTGCTATCGTTGGTGCAACCTTAGATCTTGGATTACTCTGGAGTATTGCAGAGACCTTCAATGGTCTGATGGCGATACCAAACCTGATCGCAGTATTCTTGCTTTCCGGTGTAGTTGTGAAGCTGGTCAGGGAGCATTTTGATCCGGAAGCAAGGGAAGAAGCATAATAAAAATAACAGATAAATAATAGATAAACAAAAAACATCTAATCGGATAACAGATATGAATATGTCGTTAACCGATCGGATGTTTTTTGCTTTATGGAAAGTCTTATTGTATAAAGCAAGGAACTTCAGATCGAAATTTCGTCAAATCAAAATTTTTTCAAAAAATATAAATTTGTATCAACTTTTTCTCATCCTTAAACATCTAAATAATAGAAAACAAAGTAAGAAATACTTTTGAGATAGATAAGGAGGAACGGATAATGCGTCAGAATAGGAATAGAGTCAGATTACAAAAAAGAAGAAAGATGTTCTTAATGCAGCAAAAGAGAAAGAGAAGGAGAAGAAGACAGCAGATATTTATGCGTGGAACGGCAGCAGCAATGCTTCTGTTTGCGTTCTGCATCAGTATTCGGTTCATACATATGGCGAAAGACAGACCGATTGTAGAAGGATCAACGCAGGAGCCTGTGACAACAGAGGTAAGTACGACAGAAACAAGTACGACAGAGAGTTCCGGAACCGGTAATGTGAAAGAGACATTGCTGACAGGCCGGGGCGATGATACTACAACAGGATCAGTAAAAAACATGGATTTAAAGAGCGATGACAAATCAAATGATTTTTCGGATGCGGTATTTGTCGGAGATTCCAGAACGGAAGGCTTCGTGTTACAAACCGGTATACAGACAACCGCATATGTACACAAGGGATTAACTGTTGCAAGCGCATATACCGCAAAAGTAATCCATCAGGACGATGAAGACCGGTCAGTGATGGAGGCACTTGCCAGAACAAGATATAATCGTGTATATTCCAGTGGTTCATTAATAGCAAGTTCATTTAATACACAGTCTGATCTAGGTGTGGTTTTTAAGTCCTTCTCAGC
>OQWD01000783.1_pt1 | contig 11926 bp, 10 predicted proteins | sample 1691631 | NCBI WGS metagenome assembly OQWD01 (sample SAMN03418283, study PRJEB22391) | human gut metagenome | biome: human-gut; feature: organic feature; material: feces | host: Homo sapiens | place: Italy | collected 2013-04 | reverse complement strand
GACTGGCAGCTGCATCCGGGGATGCGCTGTCCTTTATGCAAAAGCAGACGCCTGTGTGCCGCCGGGAGGATGCAGAGCTTGCGGTGTCCGAGCTTATGCGTGCGCTGGCCTATGACACGCAGCGCGGCACAGCGCCGGACGTCCGCCGGAATTTCTTTGACGGCAAGAGCGCGATCTATATTGACGGCGTCTGGGCGAATACAGAGCTTGCGGAAACGACGACAAAGCAGGAGATCCGCTATGCCGCGTTTCCCGGTTTTTCGGGAGAAACGATCGCATACGCCAATCCTGCGACCGGCTATGTTATCAGCAACGACGGCTCAGAAAGACAGATCGACGCCTGCGTTCGATTCCTGAAATATATGCTCAGTAAAGACGTGCAGGAGCAGATCGTCACAAAAACGCATCAGGCGCCGAGCAATCCCAATATCTCGGATACATGGATCCACGAGCAGGTGCCGGTTCTGGCAGATGCCGTGCAGTCCTGCAAGCAGGCAGACCTGCAGATCCTGACGCTTTATTCCGTCCTGCCCGCCAAAACCAGTGCCCAGCTGGAGCAGCAGCTGGAAGAGCTGCTGCGGGGAAAGGATGTGCAGCAGTCTGTTGTTTCCATCATAGCAGATTTGGAGCAGGAACGCGAATAACGGTAAAAATATCGCAACTGAATCAAAATATTACATCTATTGCAGCGCAAAACGCCGCCGGATTGTTGAAATTGCACAATCCGGCGGCGGATTCTTTTTTCGCCCGAGGTCAAAAAAGCACAACCTTTCGGCAAAATGTTTTATGGCGTTTTTCTTTTTTCGCAGCTAGACTGAACTTACCGGTCAGACCTGCAAAAGACAGGCCTGACAAATAAAAATTACGGAGGGTATTATGAAGAAGATTCTTGCATTGTTACTGGCATCGCTTCTGGTCATCAGCCTGTTTGCAGGCTGCGCGAAGCAGACCAATGACACCATGAAAAAAGACGAGCAGCCCGCCGCCAACGGCGAAACGGCGAAGGAAAACATGGGCGAAAAGACGGATGAGATGCCGACGGACGCGGAGAAGCCTACGATCACCTTCGTTCACGGCTACTACCATGACGAGTCCGAATGGCCCGCAGCTGCACAGATGCGTCAGATCTATCAGGATTTTGCGGATATGCATAAGGATGAGTTCACCTTTGTCGCGATCCCCGATGAATCCGGCGCGGAGGGCATCTACAACACAGCGCTCAACGACATCAGCGGCGGCAAGTTCTATGACATCGCCGACTTTGGCGGCTGGAACATCGTTCCCGTCGCAAGCGCGGCCGGTCTGATCCTTGACCTGAAGCCGTATCTGGATGGAGATGCCGGCTTCAAGGCAGGCGCGGGCGTCTGCTACGATCAGAATCTGACTGCGGATGGGAAAATCTATTCCGTTCGTGAGCAGATCGAAGCTGTTGGCTTCTGGTACAACGAAGCGCTGTTCGCGCAGGCTGGTGCGAAGGTCCCCGCCGACTGGAGCACATGGGCGGACTTTGAGGAAGCAGTCGACAAGCTTGTTGACGCAGGTATTACCCCGTTCGGCCTGAACGCAGGCTGGCCCACCAACATTCTGACGGCTGGCCGTTTCCAGGCGGACGAAGCCACCCGCGCATTCTATGCACAGGGCGCAGAGGTCGCATCGTTTGACGATCCCGCGTTCCGTGAGGTCATGACGTTCATGCAGGAGAAGGTCCTGCAGAAGATCGACTCCGCGAACTTTGGCCCCGGCGGTGACGACGACGAGCAGTACCGCAATGACTTCTTCGGCGGCAACACGGCTATGCTCTTCAACGGCGTCTGGGATGCCGGCGGAAGCGTAGACTGTGCGGCGGGCGCGGAGAACATCAAGCCTGCCAACTTCCCGACGAACGAATCCGGCAAGCGCGCTTCCCTGATGTCCGGCGGCACGGGCTTTGTGGTATCGAACAGCCTGACCGACGCACAGACCGCAGCCTGCATCGAGTTCATCAAGTATATGACGAGCGAAGAGATCGCCAACAAGATCATCGCGTTCGGCATCGGCATGGCGCCGAACACCAACGTGGACTACGCCACGCTGATGGACAGCGTTGACGCACCCGAAGCAAAACTTCTGGTTTCCGCCTGCCAGCTCTGCATGGCGGCAGACTATCAGGCGCTCGGACTTGGCAATGAGTTCGGTGACTTTGAGGGCGAGATCCAGTCCAAATACGCCGGCTTGAAGGACGGCAGCAAGACGGTTGACGATGTTGTCAGCGAACTTGATGCAGTGATCGCCGCAAACTGATTTCCATGCAAACTGGCGAAGGGGGCGGAACGCCCCCTTCGCTATACCGCAAAGAAAGGATGAAACATTATGAAGGCTGGAACAGCAGAGAAAACAGCTGCTCGTGCAATGGGAAAATATCGGAAACGAGGGTTTATTCTGGCCTTCCTTACCCCTTGTACGATCCTGTTTCTGATCGTCTACGCATATCCGCTGATCACGATTTTTCTGACCTCGTTCTGCAAATGGAACTATGAGAATTTCACCGCGCCGGAGTTTTTGGGATGGTCAAACCTGTTTGATAATTATATCAAGCTGTTCCGCTACGACGCAAACTTCAAAATGGCGCTGGTCAACTCGCTCAAGTGGGTCGCGCTGACGCTGCTGATCCAGGTGCCGTTTACCATTCTGGTCGCGCTGACTCTGTCGAAAAAAATGCGCGGCTGGAAATTTACCCGCAATATGTTCCTGATCCCCAATATCATTTCGACGGCCGCGATCGGATTGATCTTTCTGAACCTCTACAGTCCTGCGCGCGGCATCGTCACAGAGCTGTGCAATCTGATCTGGCCCGGGTCGGATGTGAGCGTTCTGTCTAACTCCAAATATGCGTTCTGGGGCGTTACCTTTACCTTTATCCTGTTTGGCGGCTCCAACTGCCTGCTGCTTTTGACACAGATTTTTTCCATTGATCCTGCTGTTTATGAAGCGGCCCGCATCGCAGGCGCGTCCGACCGGCAGATCGACTGGTATATCACGCTTCCGCTGCTGCGGCCGATGATCGGGACGATCTCCGTCATGGCGGCGAATTACGGCCTGCTCCTTTACAATGAAATTGCGCTCATCACGTCCGGCGGCCCGGATAACGCCACGTATTCGCTGAGCTACTATATCTACAAAACCTCGCTTGGAAGCACGAAGCTGAACTTTGCACGCGGAAACACCGCAGGCGTGATCCAGTTCATTCTCGGGATCGTGCTCGTCTGCCTGATCAACCGTGCATTCCGTTCGAATACATCGGACTAGGGGGTATCAAACAATGAAACAAAGCAATGGTTCCTCAATTCCTGTAAAAGTGCTTCGGTATCTGCTGATGGCGTTCGTGCTGGTCATTTCCCTGTATCCGATCCTGTGGGTGCTGCTCAACTCCTTCAAGCAGACGCCAGGCGGTCTGGGTCTTCCAGAAAAATGGGTGTTTGACGGATACATCACCATCTTTACAAAGCTCAATATCGGTCAGTATTTTCTCAACAGCCTTATCGTGACCGTCATATCGACCGTGATCAGCGTCTTTGCCGTCTCTCTTGCGGCGTATGTGTCTGCACGGATCTCCTTTAAGGGGAAAAGTCTTGTGACGCTGATGTTCGCATCAACGCTGTTCATCCCGTCAATTTCCATCAGCTTCCCGATCTACCGGCTGCTCTCCGACCTCGGACTCAAGGATACGCTGACCGGTGTGATCTTTGTCTACGCCAGTCTCGGCATCGCGGTCACGTTTTTCATCCTCCGCAGCTACTTTCTCTCCATTCCAAAGGAAATGGAGGAGGCGGCCATGATGGACGGCTGCGGCTATATCAGCACCTATTTCAGGATCATTGTGCCGATCGCGAAGCCGGGCCTTGCCACAGCCGCGATCATGGCGTTTTTGAATAACTGGAACGAGTATTATTTTGCATCCATCCTGCTCAAATCCAAGGAGCACATGACGCTTCCCGCGCTGCTCGGTCAGTTTACGACGGCGTATTCCAAGAATCTGAACGGAATGTTTTCGGCGATCATCCTGATCGTCTTGCCCACCATCATCATCTTCTGCCTGCTGTCTGAAACGTTTGTCAAGTCGCTGACGGCAGGCGCCGTGAAAGGATAACCTATGACAGAAAGAGAAACACGGACACAGTGGTTCACCGAAGCGCGTTTCGGTATGTTCATTCATTGGGGCCTTTACGCGATCCCCGGGCGCGGCGAGTGGTACATGAGCGAGGCAAAGATCCCTGCCGAGCAGTACGAGCGCTATATGCAGGAATTTACGACAAAGGCTTATGACCCCAGAGATTGGGCGCGGCGCGCAAAGCGGGCAGGGATGCAGTATGTCGTGCTGACCGCCAAGCACCATGACGGCTTTTGCCTGTTTGATTCCAAGCTGACGGACTACAAAAGCACGAACGCCCCCTGCGGACGCGACCTCGTGCGGGAATTTGTGGACGCGGTGCGCGCCGAAGGGCTGCGCGTGGGCCTGTACTACTCCCTGATCGACTGGCATCACCCGGATTTCCCAAAGTATGGCGACTGCAATCATCCCATGCGCGGCAACCCTGCTTATCGGGATGAGAAGATCGACTTTTACCGCTACCTTGCCTATATGCACGGACAGATCGAGGAGCTGGTCACGAATTACGGCAGGATCGACATTCTCTGGTTCGATTATGCCTATGACGAGCTGCGCGGCGAGGCGTGGAGGGCGACAGATCTGATCCGGATGGTGCGCCGCCATCAGCCGGACGTCATCATTGACAATCGGCTGGAAACAAGCGGCGAGGGCTTCGGCAGTCTTGTCACCGAGCAGCCCGCATATTATAGCGGCGACTTTGTCAGCCCCGAACAGATCCTGCCGCCGGAGGGCATCCGCAATGTGCGCGGCGAGCGCGTACCGTGGGAGCTGTGTACGACGATGAACAACAACTGGGGCTACAACCCCTATGATACAGACTACAAGCCTGCGTCCATGCTGATCCGCAAGTTGGTCGAGTGCGTCAGCAAGGGCGGCAACATGATCCTGAACGTCGGACCTGACGCGAACGGTCGGTTTAATGACGCAAGCTGTCGGCTGCTGGATGAGATCGGCACATGGCTGGCAGTCAACGGCGAGAGCATCTACGGCTGCGGCAGCGCTGACGTACCGAAGCCAGACTGGGGCTGGTACACAAAGAAGAATGACCGCATCTATGCGCATATTCTGGAAAACCCCATTGGGCCGCTGGCGCTGACGGGGCTTGACGCAAAGCGCGTCGGCGCGGTGCGGCGGCTGGCAGACGGCAGCGAGGTGCTGCGCGGAGAGAGCTGGATCACAAATGCTTACGAAAACCTTGCATTTGTCACACTTGGCACGATCCCGCACTTTACCTATCTGCTTCCAGATCCGGCTGACACTGTGCTGGAGATCGAATATAAGGAGGCTTGCCTATGAAACCAATTACCGCGATCGTTTTGGGCGCGGGTCAGCGCGGCGCGAACGTCTATGCCGCCTACGCGCTGAGCTTCCCGAACGAGCTGAAGATCGTCGGCGTGGCGGAACCGCGCGCAGATCGCCGCGCCGCATTTGCCAAGGAGCACGGCATTCCCGAAAGCCGCTGCTTTGCAGGCTGGGAGGACGCGCTCAGACAGGACAAATTCGCAGACTGTGTATTTGTCTGCACACAGGATCGGATGCACTTCGAGCCGGTCATGCAGGCGCTGGAAAAGGGCTATGACGTGCTGTGCGAAAAGCCGATGAGCTATGACCGCACGGAGCTGATCGCAATGGGCGAAAAGGCACGGCAGACCGGGCGCGTGCTGTCCATCTGCCATGTACTGCGCTATTCTCCGTTCTTCGTGAAGCTCAAGGAGCTGATCGACAGCGGCGCGATCGGCCAGCTTGTCTCCATCCAGCATATCGAAAGCGTCGGCTACTGGCACATGGCGCACAGCTTTGTGCGCGGGAACTGGAGCCGCAGTGAGGATAGCTGTCCGATGATCCTGGCAAAGTGCTGCCACGACACGGACATCCTGACATGGCTTGCCGGCAGCTCGTGTGCGGCGGTCAGCAGCTTTGGCTCCCTTGCGCATTTCAACGCCGCGCACAAGCCGGACGGTGCGACGGAATACTGTCTGGATGGATGTATGCACCGGGATCGCTGCCCATATTACGCGCCGCGCTTCTATCTGGAGCATCCAAAAGCCGTTTCCGATGGATTTGTCTCTGTGGTGAGCCTGAATCCTTCCCGTGAAGCGGTTCTGAACGCGCTGCAGCGCGGCCCGTATGGCCGGTGCGTCTATCAGTGTGATAACGATGTTGTAGACAATCAGGTCGTGAACCTGCTGTATGAAAATGGCGTCAGCGTCAGCATGACGATGTGCGCCTTTACAGAGCATTGTGAGCGGATCATCAATGTGATGGGCAGCTGCGGACAAATTCGGGGCAACATGGAATCGTCTACGCTGGAGATCAGCGATTTTGCGTCCGGGAATCATACAACACTGCACGTTCACACGCCAGCCGGCGGACACAGCGGCAGTGACGCCGCCATGATGCGAGACTTCCTGCAGACGCTGCATCGCGGCGGCGGGAGCAAAACAAGCGCGGACGCGTCGGTGGAAAGCCACCTGATCGCGCTGGCTGCAGAGGAAAGCCGCCTGCGCGGCGGAGAAGCCATTGACATGAATGAATGGAGGACAAACGAGTGAGTATTCTGAAAAACGCGGTATGCCCGCAGCACATCCCGACCTATGACGGCTCTGATCAGTCCACGCACCCTTCGGTGCTGAGCTTTGACGCTCCTTGGCACGGATACCTGTACTGGATGGCAATGACGCCGTATCCCTATAACAATGATGGATTGGAGGATCCGTCCATTCTGGTTTCCAATGACGCGCAGACGTGGATCGTTCCTGAGGGACTGACAAACCCGCTGACCCCTGCGCCGAAGCCCGGTCATAACTGCGACGTGGAGCTTGTTTACAACAAAGAGTGTGATGAGCTGTGGCTGTATTATGTGGAGGCGGACGATATTGTGCAGTCGTGGGTCAAGCTGATGCGCTCAGCCGACGGCGTTCACTGGACGAAGCCGGAGATCGTGCTCCATGACCCGGTGCAGAAATACAGCATTCTGTCGCCCTGCATCCAGCGTATGCAGGATGGAAGCTGGCGGATGTGGTATGTTGATACCGGAAATACGGGGTATCAGAACCAGGACAATAAGGTTCGCACCCGCACCTCGGAGGACGGGCTGCATTGGAGCGCGGAGGAGACCTGCGAGGATCTCGCGCAGCCCGGTTATCAGCTCTGGCATCTGACGATCTGGCGCGATCCTGCGGATGATATGCTGCACGCGATCTATCCTGCGTATCCGAACGGCACAAACTGCGATTACTGCAAGCTGTTTTACGCGGTCAAGGAAACGAGTCAGCCGTGGAAAGTTTTTCCGAATCCGCTGATGGAGCAGGGCAAGGACGGCAGCTGGGATGATTTCTGCCTGTACCGCACAGCATTCCTGCTGGATCGTGAGGCAGACGTGCTGCGTGTCTGGTATGGCGGAAAGAAAAAATCCGACTCTTCCTGGGGAATTGGTTATACGGAAGGCCAGTACAGCCAGATCAGCGCTGCATTGGAGCGGTAAGGTCAGACATACACGCGCCGGTTCACAGAAATCGGCGCGTGATTTTTTTAAAGGAGACGAGTATGGAGAAAATAACGCTTGTCATATTGGCCGCGGGCATGGGCAGCCGCTTCGGCGGCCTCAAGCAGATCGAGCCGGTCGATCCGGAAGGACATATCATCATCGACTTTTCCCTGTTTGACGCATGGCGCGCAGGTTTCCGCGACGTGGTGTTCATCATCAAGCGCGAGATGGAAGCGGAGTTCCGCGAATGCATCGGCGACCGCATGGAGCAGTATTTCCATGTGTCCTACGTCTATCAGGATCTTGACCGCCTGCCGGAGGGCATAGAGGCTCCGGAGGGACGCACAAAGCCGTGGGGCACCGGCCATGCGCTGGCCTGCTGCAAGGGCGTGGTAAACGGTCCGTTTGCCGTCATCAACGCGGATGATTTCTATGGCCGCACGGCGTTCTCGGAAATCTATGATTTCCTTGCGGCACAGACCGACGAACACAAATACGCGATGGTCGGCTATCGCCTGAAAAATACGGTGACGGAGTTCGGCTCCGTGGCACGCGGCGTCTGCGAGATCGAAGACGGGATGCTGACCGGCGTGACAGAACGCACGAAGATCTTCAAAAAGGGCACGGACGCCGAATACACCGAGGATGGGGAGCATTTCTTCCCGCTGGCGGGCGACACCATCGTGTCGATGAACCTCTGGGGCTTCTCGGCGCGTGTGCTGGATGAGCTATGGGCGCGCATGGGCGCGTTCCTGACAGAAGCAATGAAGACAAATCCGCTCAAGTGTGAATACTTCCTGCCGTTTGTGGTAAATGAGCAGCTTGCAGACAAGTCCGCTAGCGTGCAGGTGCTGCCGTGCGAGGAAACGTGGTACGGCGTGACCTACCGCGAGGATCTGGCATCTGTCAAGGAAGCCGTGGCCAGGATGAAGGCGGAGGGCATTTATACGGAGGAGCTTTGGAAATGAACGAAAACCTGTTTGAAGTACTGCGCGCCTTCCGGCTGGACGCGAAGCCTGTTTCCTGTGAGCCGTATGGCTGCGGGCACATCAATGTGACCTATCTTGCCGTGACGGAAAGCGGCCGGCGCTATATCCTGCAAAAAATCAACAGCAACACGTTCCGCGACGTGGCGGGGCTGATGGAAAATATCACTGCCGTCACGGAGTTCCTGCGGACAAAAACAGACGACCCGCGCGGCGTCCTGACGCTTGTAAAAACGCATGACGGCGCAAGCTATCTGCATGCGCAGGATGCCTATTGGCGCGTGTATGACTTTGTGGAAGATTCGATTTGCCTCCAGCTTCCCGAGACGGACGAGGACTTTTATCAGAGCGCCGTGGGCTTCGGCACGTTCCAGCAGCTCCTGACGGATTTTCCGGCGGCGAAGCTGCACGAGACCATCCCGAATTTCCACAATACACCGGACCGTTACCGCGCGCTTCTGGAGACATTGGAGCGCGACCCCATGCACCGGGCAGCGCAGGTTCAGCCAGAAATTGAATTTGCGCTGGCCCGGCAGGCAGAAATGGCGGCCATTCAGAACGCGCTGACTGCGGGCGAGCTGCCGCTGCGCGTGACACACAATGATACCAAGCTCAATAACGTCCTTCTGGACGCAAAAACACGCAAAGCGCTGTGCGTCATCGATCTCGACACGGTCATGCCTGGATCGAGTCTTTATGACTTCGGCGATTCCATCCGCTTTGGCGCGGCAACTGCCGCAGAGGATGAAAAAGACATTTCCAAAATGGAGATGAGTCTCGACCGCTTCCGCGTCTTTACGCGCGGCTATGTCCGCGCCTGCCCCGGCCTGACGGAAGCGGAGCTGGCGCTGCTGCCGCTCGGCGCAAAGACCATGACGATGGAGTGCGGCGTCCGCTTCCTGACAGACTATCTGGATGGGGATCATTATTTTGCCGTCCATCGCGACGGCCAGAACCTCGACCGCGCCCGCACACAGTTCAAGCTCGTGGCGGACATGGAGAAGAAATGGGACGAAATGCGGAAAATCGTGAAGGAGGAAGCAAAATGAATGTTCTTGTGACCGGCGGCGCGGGCTACATTGGCAGCCATACCTGTGTGGAGCTGATCGAAGCGGGCTATACGCCAATTGTAATTGACAATCTCAGCAATTCCAACCCTGAAAGCCTGCATCGCGTAGCCGAAATTACCAGCAAGACGGTGGAGTTTATCGAGGGCGACGTGCGTGACGAGGCGCTGCTGGAAAAAATCTTTGCAGAGCATGAGATTTCCTGCGCCATCCACTTCGCGGGCCTCAAGGCCGTCGGCGAATCCGTTGCCAAGCCGATGGACTATTATCAGAACAATCTCGATGCCACCTTGATGCTCTGTAAAGTCATGGCAAAGCACAACGTCAAGCGCATCATCTTTTCTTCGTCCGCCACGGTCTACTCCGGCGACAACGAGATGCCGCTGCGCGAGACCTCCAAAACCGGAAACTGCACCAATCCCTATGGCTGGACAAAGTACATGGGGGAACAGATCCTGCGCGACATCGCAAAAGCGGATCCCGAATGGTCGGTCGTGAACCTGCGCTATTTTAACCCTGTGGGGGCGCACGAAAGCGGAAAGATCGGCGAGCATCCGAACGGCATTCCCAATAATCTTATGCCGTATATTTCGCAGACCGCCATCGGCAAGCGCGACCATCTGAACGTGTTCGGCAACGACTATCCCACACCCGATGGAACAGGCGTGCGCGACTACATTCATGTTGTTGATCTGGCAAAGGGTCATGTTGCCGCGATCCAGTATTTGATGACCCACACCGGCGAGGGCGTGTTCAACCTCGGCACCGGTCACGGCTACAGCGTGCTTGACATGGTTCACGCCTTTGAGGAGGCAAACGGCGTCAAGGTACCGTATGAGATCACCGCGCGCCGCCCCGGGGACCTTGCGACCTGCTATGCAGATCCCGCAAAAAGTCTGGAAGTGCTCGGCTGGAAGGCGGAAAAAAATCTCGTCGATATGTGCCGCGACACGTGGAACTGGCAGAAACAAAATCCAAACGGATACGAGCAATAAGGAGCGATCAAAATGCTGCACCTGAATATCATCAAAGTCAAAACACCCGAAGAAATGGGAAAAGCCGCGGCGGACGAATTTGAAGCCGTCATCCATGCAAAGCCCGCCTGCGTGATGGGACTTGCCACGGGCTCCACGCCGCTGCCGCTCTACCGCGAGCTGATCGCGCGGGAACAGGCTGGCAAGCTCGACTTTTCGCGCGTTCGCTCCGCAAACCTCGACGAGTACAAGGGTCTTGCGCCCAACCACCCGCAGAGCTACCGCCGCTTCATGCAGGAAAACCTGTTTGACCACATTTCCATCAAACCCGAAAACACCATCGTCCCCGATGGTCTGGCCGCGGACATCCCTGCCATGTGCGAAGCCTACGAGCGCCAGATCGAGGACTGGGGCGGCGTGGACATTCAGCTGCTCGGCATCGGGCACGACGGACACATCGGCTTCAACGAGCCGTGCGACCATTTCCCGGTCATGACGCACGAGGTCAAGCTCACCGAAATGACCCGCGAGGCGAACAAGCGCTTCTTCAAGTCCATCGACGAGGTGCCGACGCACGCCGTCACCATGGGTATACATACGGTGCTGCAGGCGAAGAGCATCATTCTCATGGCCTTCGGCGAGGGCAAGGCCGAAGCGGTCGAGGAGACCTGCGAGGGCGGCGTGAGCGCCTTCTGCCCGGCTTCCGCTCTGCAGCTGCACCCGCACGCGACGATCATCGTCGACGAGGCCGCCGCCTCCCGCCTGCGCCACAAGGACTACTACAAGTACGCCTTCGAGCACAAGCCGGCTTGGCAGGGCATCTGATCAGCGCCCTGACAGGCATATCGATATGCGCTCCCGAACCGGGGCGCATGACGGATGGGTTCCCCGTCTGGGGGACCCATCCTCGCATGGGGCGGTCATCATCGCGCCCCGAATCACATACAAAGAGGTAGGACAATATGACTCAATCACGAGAACAGATCGTCGCGCGGGTGACTGATGCGCTGAAGGGCGATGCGGGTCGCGTCGCCGTTCGCGGTGCCCGCAAGGTGGATGCGTGCGGCGTCCAGGATCATTTCTGGCTGACCGCGGCGGACGGTGTCATCGTCGCCACCGGCACCGACGACGAGGCGTTCGAGTCGGCGTGTCGTTCCATCGGCCTTGATCCGGCCGACGAGACGGCCATCATCGATGCGGCCGGGCAGCTGATCACCCCGGGCTATGTGGACATTCACGCGCATGGCGCATGGGAGCATTCCTTC
>OQWD01000776.1_pt1 | contig 11987 bp, 11 predicted proteins | sample 1691631 | NCBI WGS metagenome assembly OQWD01 (sample SAMN03418283, study PRJEB22391) | human gut metagenome | biome: human-gut; feature: organic feature; material: feces | host: Homo sapiens | place: Italy | collected 2013-04 | reverse complement strand
CATCTTATATTATATATTCTTTGCACAGATATCCGCAAGGCAGCATCTGTCGCAGTAAGGTTTTGTCCTTGCTGTACACACTTCACGTCCGTGATAAACCAGACGATGGCAGAAATCACTGCCCTCCTCCGGCGGTATGATCTTCCAGAGAGCCATCTCAACCTTTTTGGGTTCTTTGATTCCGTCCACCAGACCGATGCGGTTACACAGACGGATACAGTGTGTATCTGTCACGATTGCCGGTTTCCCGAAAACATCACCCATGATCAGGTTTGCACTCTTGCGTCCGACTCCCGGAAGCTTCAGAAGTTCCTCAAAAGTCGTCGGTACATTGTCTGCATACTGTTCGTGCAGGATACGCATACAGGCACTGATATCCCGCGCCTTGCTTTTGCCGAGTCCGCACGGGCGCACGATTGCCTCGATCTCCTCCGGCTCTGCTGCGGCAAGTGACGCAACATCCGGGTATTTTGCATACAGATCTTCTACAACAACATTTACCCTTGCATCGGTACACTGCGCTGCCAGACGGACACTGACGAGCAGTTTCCATGCCTGATCATAATCCAGTGTACAGCCTGCATCCGGATATTCTTTTTTCAGTCGGTCGATCACTTCCAGTGCCAGCTTCTCTTTTGTCATTCTTTTTGCTTCCTCGATATCGTAATTAAATAGTTCCAAAAATACGGTCACCTGCATCGCCAAGTCCCGGGCAGATGTAAGCATGGTCGTTCAGTTCACGATCCAGATGTCCTACATAGATCTGCACATCCGGGTGCACCTCATGAAGTCGTTTCAGACCTTCCGGAGCAGCGATAACAAACATACATTTAATGCTCTTTCCACCATGTTGTTTGATGAAGTTAACAGCGGAGATAGCAGAGCCGCCAGTTGCAAGCATGGGGTCAACCATAACGATGAGACGCTGGTCGATAGGATCCGGAAGCTTACAATAGTACTCATGAGGCTCATGAGTAACCGGGTCACGGTAAAGACCAATATGACCGATCTTGGCAGATGGAACCAGAGTGGTGATACCATTTACCATACCCAGACCTGCACGAAGTACAGGAACAACAGCAAGCTTCTTACCAGAAATCATAGGAGTTCTGCAAGTCTCAATAGGAGTCTCAACTTCAACATCCTCAAGGGGAAGATCGCGAAGAGCTTCAAAACCCATAAGAACTGCAATCTCCTCAATAAGTTTGCGGAATTCGTTTGTTCCGGTCTCCTTATTACGAAGAATGGAAATCTTATGCTGGATCAGCGGGTGATCCATAATAAAAACATTGTCCATATCTGAAAAATTTGACATGATAAAAACCTCCGTAGTGTGATAAAGTTGCCATTGCCCTATGCAACAACAATCGTTACTGTTCACAAAAAACACCTCGCGGAACGTTACCAGTGAACAGGAACTAACAATCCCTTCAGAACCTTTTTTAAACGGGTTCCAGAGCGTATTGAAAATGCTCTATGGGAATACTGTAAAAATCATATCGCACTTTCTATAGAAAGTCAATAATTGTAAAAATTTGTCGCATACTTTATACTATAACAAGATTGCTGTTCACAGTATAGACCGTATTGGAAGAAATCATGCGAATGTATGATTTCTGTGCAGTGTGAAGTGCGTTACCAGTCAGGTTGTGAACAGGCTCTAAGGGAAAAGGAGGAACTATATTTATGAAATTCAGAGTTGAGGGCATTTATGATGCCAAAAAGCTGGGAATCCCACAGATGCTGATTCTGGGGCTCCAGCATATGTTCGCCATGTTTGGCGCTACCATTCTGGTGCCGATCCTGGTAAACAACTATTTTCACGGCGAGGGCTTATCCATTCAGGTAACCCTGTTCTGTGCCGGATTTGGAACACTTCTGTTCCATGTACTGACTAAGCTGAAGGTACCTGCATTCCTAGGATCATCATTTGCATTTCTTGGCGGATTTGCCACCGTTGCAGAGCTTGACACCGGAATTTTTGCCAACATGTCTTATGGAGAGAAGCTTCCATATGCATGCGGTGGTGTGTTTGTAGCAGGACTTCTGTATCTGGTACTTGCAATGATCGTTAAGGTAATTGGCGTAAAGCGCGTCATGCGTTATCTGCCTCCGGTTGTAACTGGTCCGATTATTATCTGTATTGGTCTTAGCCTTGCACCGTCTGCAATCAGCAACGCATCCCAGAACTGGATCCTTGCTTTGATCGCACTTGGAACTGTTATTTTCTTCAACATCTGGGGCGTTGGAATGTTCCGTATTATTCCGATTCTGATGGGTATTGTTGTTTCTTATGTGGTTGCCCTGATCATGAATGCCTTGGGTATGACAAACGCAGATGGAAGTGCTATCCTCAGCTTTGCAGGAGTAGCAAGTGCGCCGATCGTAGGTGTTCCGAAATTCTTCCTCTGCAAATTTAACATTACTGCAATCCTTGCAATGGCACCGATCGCAATTGCTTCCATGATGGAGCACATTGGCGATATTTCTGCTATTTCCGCAACGGTTGACCGCAATTTCATCGAAGACCCGGGGCTTCACCGTACACTTCTGGGTGACGGACTTGCAACCTCTCTGTCAGCACTGATCGGTGGACCTGCAAATACAACTTACGGAGAGAACACCAGTGTTCTTGCTCTGAGCCGTGTTTACGACCCGAAGGTAATCCGTCTGGCTGCTATTTATGCAGTTATCCTCAGCTTTATCCCGAAGATGGCTGAGGTGATTAGTTCCCTTCCGTCTGCGATCATCGGTGGTATCAGTTTTATTCTTTATGGAATGATCTCTGCTGTTGGTGTCCGTAATGTAGTTGAGAACAAAGTAGACCTGACACGTTCTCGTAACCTGGTTATTACAGCGGTTATCCTGGTTTGTGGTCTTGGCATTTCCGATGGACTTACATTTACCATCGCAGGCGCACATATTACTCTTACAGGACTTGCACTTGCTGCAATTGTAGGAATCCTGCTGAACGCCGTTCTTCCGGGAAATGACTATGTGTTTGAGACTGCAAAGAAGAAAGAGGAGATGGAAGACGACTGATCCGGCTGGCTTTCCTATATGGTGATGCTGCCGGCAGGTGAAATGTCCGTTTAGCTGATATATAAAAAGAACTCGATTCAAAGTAAATAAATGCGGGAGTCTTTTTCAAAGAGGCTCTAAGTACATTTATTTGCCATGTATGAATCGAGTTCTTTTTTATGTTGTAATAGGAAATGCTGTTGGAATTTCCTATTACCAGGCAGAATCGCACTGCGGCGGAAGGGGAGGTGTCGTTCGAGGCGACCTGCCGCAGTGCAATTCTGCAAGAAGGAATCTTTTTAGAAGCTTCCGCCTGTACCTCCGTGATCGCTGTCTGAGCCGCCGGAGGAACTGTCACTATCCTTCGGTTTCGCTGTTTTGGTAACTGTGTGATACAGGAAAATATCGTTTGATCTTGTCAGTGCCATACTTCCCTGGCGCACATAATCCACTGCGCTGTCCTGTGTCCGTACGCTTTTCAGCTGGGCTCTCATGCCCATGGTGCACAGAAACGCAAGCACAAGACCGATTCCCAGGGAAATGAGAATCCATATGGGAGAAAAGGGCTCTGTATAAGGCTCCCCGTTAGCAGCCATTTCCAACAGATCCTGACACAGATCTGCGTAGGTATCGAAAGCGCCGTAGAAGTTTTCATCCTTTAACAGAGGCTCTACATTTTCCTTCAGATAAGCAAGTCCGTCATCGTTAAACGCAGTCATACCATATCCGTGGGTGGTAATGTGCCATTCACGGTCGCCAATGCTGACCATGAACAGGATTCCGTCGTGGTTTTCGCCGGTTCCGTAACCATTCTCATCGAAGAAATGATCTGTAAAGTAGTTCATCTCATTGCCGTCTTTCGACTCTACTGTGGCAACTGCCACTTCCAGATTGTATTCCCCGGTGATGGCTTCCAGCTTATCCAGAAGCTGGGATTCTTCTTCATCTGTGAGAAGATCCGCCTCGTCCAGGACAAGGGAAAATTCGGAGGCTGCAAAGTCCTGATAAGAGTCATCTTCCTCACTGCCGGATCCGCCAAAGCTGTTGGAAGCTTCGGCCTGTACCGTAACAGCTCCCGTACCTGGCAAAGCAGTAGTAAAAAGCGCATCCGTGCCTGGAATAACTGCACTGAAAAGGCTTCCTGCTCCCAGCACTGCCGCCAGAATAATTCCAAATGATTGTTTTTTCATGGCATGTTCCTCCTTAACAAAATGTGTGAATCAGCCATGCAATGGCGTAAGCAGCAACGGAAAAACCTGCAGTAAGTCCAAGGAACCATTTAGTGAAAATACCTTTATCTACAGGCAGATTTCCTACAAATTTACCAGTCTGTCCGTTCATGCCGAACAGATAGTGGTTGCCCTTCCAGGTGGTGGAAAGAAGCCATACCGGGAAAAGGGCATAGTGGGTTTTACCGCCTTTTAACTGAATACGGGTATCTTCAGGGGTAACGCTGTCATAACCGATGACCGTATCGCGAAAAGCATCCTCAGCGGCTTTTCTTACACGCTGGTTGGCGCGCTCAGCAGATTCTTCTGCGGATACATCATATTTGTCCGCAACGTATCCTGCCAGGTAAGGAGTGGCAAAGTCCACAGCCTCGGAAATTACGTAAGGCTCCAGAGACTCTGTTAAATCATTGTCAATTTTGGAAGAACCGTCTACCGGAATCTGGTCGAACCCGATGTTTCCAGCACGGAAAACAGAGTAATGGCTGGTTTCCGTATAATCATAGTCGCTGTCACTCCAGAAACGGGTCTTGGTGGCATGATAGCGGATATCTGCAGAAGCGTCGGTGTCAAAAAGCCAGAAAGGCACATAAACACCTTTGATCTCGTCAATGTGATTTTCCTTTTTAAATACTTTGGGTAAAAGGATCTTGCCGTGAAGATGTTTGACCAGACCTTCTTTGGCTGCCTTTTTGTCCAGCTTAAACGGAATGATAAAATCCGGACGCAGGGTACCGGAAAATTTGCCGGACATTACTACCGGATTGCCGCAGAATGGGCAGGAAGAAGCACCTGTGCTTTCATCGGCAACGATTTCTCCGCCGCAGGACTGGCATATGTAAACGGACATTCCGCTGGCTTCATCTTCCTTCCAGGAGTTGTCTGAAGCACTTTCCCAGTTCAATTCATCAGATTGCTGGTTAGCTGCTGCTTCGTTAAATTCTTTGACGGTTTCCATATCAAATTCAGTGTCGCAGTAAGGACATTTCATCTTCTGGAGCGTACTGTTGAATTCGATTGCTCCGCCGCAGCAGGGGCATTTATATTCAAGTAAATCGGACATAGTTCATCTCCTTTTATGCTGCTTTTTTACTGGGTATCGTTTTCATTAAATGGATCGCCACAGTTCGGACAGAATTTTGGTGGATTGGTTGGATCTTCCGGTTCCCAGCCGCACTTGTCACAGCGGTACCGAGGCTTCATAGCCGGTTTAGGAGAACCGCAGTTGGTGCAGAATTTGCCTGTATTTACAGCGCCGCAGGAACAGGTCCAGCTTGCATTTGCTGCAGGTGTCTGAGGCTTTTTCGCGCCGCATTCCGGGCAGAAATTACCGGAAACCATAGCACCGCAGGAGCATTTCCACTGGTCAGCTGCCGGAGCAGAACCGCCTGCCTGAGCCTGGGATACGGCCGGATTTGGCTGTGGCTGGGCCATCTGCTGTGCCTGAGCTGCCTGCTGCTGTCCCATAGCGTAAAGATTCTGTGCGTTAAAACCGCCAGTCATGCCTGCCATATTCATGCCCATGAAACCGGTCATGGCACCGCCAGCGTTGCCTGCTGCTGTCTTCATGGCGTCTGCCTGTGCTCCTGCAAGAGTAGCGGCTGCCATGGCAGGATTGCGGAGGATAGCCATACGCTGAGCTTCTTTGATCATCTGAGCGTCTTCCTCAGGAAGAGTGATTGGATTCATGGCAACAGATACGATCACGAGACCACGAAGCTGACTCCATTTCTGGGTGAGAGCCTGATTCATGGCATCACAGAGCTCCAGTGCATGAGCCGGAAGTGCGCTTGGACGGATTCCCTGCTGGGAAATGCTGGCAAATGCCGGCTGAAGAGCTGAGATAAATTCTGTTTTCAGCTGTCCCTCGATCTGCTCTCTGTCGTACTGCTGTTCAAAGTTTCCGCAGACGTTGGAATAGAAGAGAAGCGGGTCTGCAATGCGGTAGGAATAAACACCGCTGCAGCGGACAGAAACATCAATGTCCAGTCCGATGTTCTGGTCTACAACACGGAATGGAATCGGGTTCGGAGTTCCGAATTTATTGTCTACCAGTTCTTTGGTGTTGAAATAGTAAACACGCTGGTCTTTGCCAGTGTCACCGCCGAATGTGAAACGCTTGCCAATGGTGTGGAAAGTGTTCATGATGGCGTCGCCCAGATTTCCGGAGAAAATACTTGGCTCGGTAGAAGCATCGTAGGTGTATTCGCCTGGTTCCGCGCAGATATCAACGATCTTGCCCTGCTCTACGATCATCATACACTGTCCGTCTGCGACTGCGATTCCGGATCCGGTGGTGATAATGTTGTCGCTTCCCTTGGTATTGGAGGAACGTTTGGATGTGCGCTTCTGACCCTTTACTGCCAGAACGTCATTGTCGATGGCATCACAGTAGAAAAATTCTTTCCACTGATCTGCAAGTGTACCGCCTGCGGCGCCAAGTGCTGCTTTAATAAGTCCCATATTGTAACTCCTTTCTTTTTGACCGGTCAATGACTGGAAAAATTATGTAAACGAATGCCACCTGATGCCAATAGCAGGAGTGCATTGGCGCAGAAACCATGGATTTCATATCTGGTGGTGCCTGTGTGAGCAGACATAGTGGTTTTGTTAATTTGTACAGTTATTGTCCGAAAATGATTTTATTAATTATTCTACATAACGATTCAGCAGACATTATTCCGCGAGGTGTTTTTGTGAACGAAGCTCACAGAAAAAACGAGAAATGCGGCGCGAAATCGTATAAAACATGATTTCTGTGTATCCAGAAGGATATCACTGTGAATGTGCGGAATCGTTACTACTCTACTATAAATTTTATCTGATTTTGTCTGAAAAAACAACCTATATGTGATAAATGACTGGTTTTCGTGACAATAAGACATAGATACTATCTGATTTGCAGTAAATAGGAATTGTATACCAGCCATTTGATGACAAAAAAATGTTTGGAATGCCGGAATAACAAAAATCTGCAGCCTATATATTATAGTACTGCAGATTTTGTCATTAGTAATATTGAACCTGGTATGGGGCACATTTAACCTTCTGAATTGTCATCAGATGCGTCTGAGCTGTCTGATCCGGAATTGCCTGATCCAGAGCCGTCAGAACTGGATAGTACCAGGAGGAGGTGATGGAATCATTATCCTCCACGTAATTTCCGTTGGAATCCAGCATATTTCCGTCGGAATCAAATGTGACATCCAGAAGATCCGTCTTAGTAGATGGTGTGACGTTCATGGACATGATTTCATCATATTTTGTCTGAAGGTTTTCCAGGGAAAATTCATCTCCGATGGACTGGCGGACGCTGTGTGCAGATGCTAGAGCGTCTGTATAATCGTCCAGCTTATATGGTGCATATTCCAGGGTATCGTAGCTGTAATGCATAACCAGCGGTGTCAGTGTGGCATCCTGGATCTGGATGCTGGTCTGATCGCCGTCTACGGTCTTCTGAATGGTAAAGGCTGCCATTCCGCCAAGAAGCTGCTTCAGTGTTTCCTGACCAGTAACAAAGTTGCCAAGGGAGTAGTAGATCAGCATGTTGTGACCAGAGTCATCTGTAAGGTAGCCATATGGCTGGAGCACATTCGGATTGGTTCCGATCACAACGTCAACACCCTGCTCCATAAGGAAGTTGGCCCATTCTTTTTCGTATTCGGTAGGCATTGGTTCTTCGGTCTTGCCCCAGTTTGCAGAGAAAATCACACAGTCTGCGGAAGCTTTGGCCTGTTTGATGGCGGCTGCAACATCGGCAGTGCTGAACGTGTCAATCATAGAGCCTTTTCCGGAAGTGGATGTATCTGTACTTCCAGAACTGTCTGCATCTCCTGTTGAACTGTCGGAAGTATCCGAGCTGGCAGAGTCGTTTGCAGAACCATCGGAATTATCGGTGCTGTCGCCGGAGCTTACAGTCTGGCTTCCATATGACGGGAAGGTATAGTTAAGGAACGCAATCTTGATTCCGTTAATTTCTACAATCTTCGGAGCGTCTATACCGGACTGGTTTTTATGAATACCAACCAGAGTGACATCCGGATGGCTGGTTTCCCAGTAATTTAAAGTTTCGTTGATCATGGAAGAACCATTGTCATCGATCAGTGCTGTGGCAGATGTGACCACATTAAATCCGGCATTTACAAGTGCGTCGCCAACCTCTGTAGGAGTGGCGTAAGGCGCGGTACCGCTGACTGCGCTGTGGTCTGTGGTGAAAGGTGTTTCCTGATTGACCATAGCAATGTCGGCAGCCTGTATATCAGATTTCAGATTGGCATAAACACTGTTATAATTCCAGGCGTCGGTTTCTGACTGGCCGGATGCAAGAAGACTTGGCTGAACCAGGTTATCCCCAACTGCAAGGACTGTGGCTGTAGTGACTTCCTGGGTGGTAGCAGCTGCCTCTTCTTCCTTTTGCTTTTGTAAGTCAGCTGCCTTTTTCGCCTGGGCGGCTGGCTGGCGGATCATGGTGTAGTCCATCTGGTTAAACACCAGGCAGAGAACCACCAGAACCGCGATGGATACCAGAAAGCTGGTTCTGGAATTCAGGCGTTCTTTATAATTTAATGGGAGATTATCTCGTTTTTTCATGATTTTGCCCTTCTCTAATGTAGGAAAATATGACCAGCAGGATCAGAAAATCAGATTGCTCCTGCATATTTTCAATGTGAGTTCATTATAGCAAATTATTGTGCTCAAAGAAAGAAGTTATTACATAAATATTTAAAAAAATGTTACAGCATTTCGGGAATTTTCGGGTAATATTGCGCGTGGATCTGGCAGGCAGAAGCCGGGCGAAAATACTGCAGCTTCAGAGGCAATCACAATTTCTCGTTCATGTATTTTCGCAAAACCGGAAACTGCACAGGGCCGATTTCCAGTATCTTCTGATGAAAACTTTTCAGATCAAAGTTTTCGCCAAGGAGGGATTGCTGTTCTTCTTTCAGATCCAGAAAATTCAGATATCCCACATAGTATTTCAGATAATTAGCAGGTGTTTCGGTGATATATCGGTAAATCTCGGCCGTGACAGCAGCGTCACGGATTCCGAAAAGCTTCAGGAAGCGAGCGGCTTGCGCAGGAGTCCAGCCGTGGTAATGGATTCCCACATCCAACAGGGAGTAAATGCACAGATTCACGCTGCGGTTCAGCCAGGAAAGTCGCGTGCAGGCAGAAGCTTCCTGTGAGGATAAGGTGCCGGCAGACAGATAATCTGCTGCATAATCATACGCGTAACTTTCCACATAAGTGGCCCAGCCTTCCACGTATCCGCTGTAATCGATGAGATACCGGATATGGGATGGACTTTGTCGTCCGAAATAAACGGTCTGGTAAAGATGACCGGGGAAGCCTTCGTGCGCCAGCGTGGTAAAAAGCTCCAGATTGGAAATCTGCCGTCCATGATTGATGTAAATAACATTTGGCGCTCCTGTGTCCATTGGCGGTGTCAGGTAAAACGCCGGGCTGAGAAATTCTTCCATGGATTTATGTACAGACCGGATTTCGAAATCTACAGAAGCAGTGGAGGGGAAATCCTGCTGAATATTTTTTTCCAGAAGCTCCATGACCCGTGTGGGCTCCATATCTGACAAATCCATTTTCTCATTTAGCAATGTGAGAAGTTGTGGATGCTGTTTCAAAAGTTCTGAAATTTCCTGAGAATCGGTGGAAAGCTGCTGGGTGAGGCGCTTTTCCAGTTTTTCCACAGGTATGTAGATTCCCAGCTGGCTTTTTAGAAGATATTGGTAATATTCCTTTCCACCGGAAAAATTGACCAGTCCTCCGGTATTTTTGCCTGTTCCCCGAAGCTGCTCCAGACCTTCTATCAGCATTTGATATGCGGGGAGAACCTTTTCTTTCAGAATCTGTTTATGGGTCAGGTTCAGCTGTTTCTGGTCCTTTTCGGAAAGCTTTCCATAGGCTTTTAGTTTCTGGGAAAAAATTTCCAGCATATAATTGGAATCCGGGTTTTGAATAAAAGCACGGCACTGATCCTGAATGCGTTCCAGGGTTTCGTCGCACATAAAAAATCCGGCATCAGATTTTGTCTGTTCAAAGGCGAGAATGCTCTGGAAATATTCTTTTGTGCTGCAGAGCAGATTCAGGTAGTCGGTGATGTCCTGATTGGTGTAGAAGGAGTATTCGGCCAGCAGTACAGGCAGCTGCGCCTGGATCCCGAGGCTTGGGCTAAGCGGCTCTTCCAAAAGATAATTGTCGCCCAGAGAGGCTTCGGTGTGGTAGTAAAGGAGGAGCAGATCAAGGGTCAGGCGATTGGAAGTACTGAGCTTTGACTGGGAAAAATTTTTCAGCTTTTTTACATATTCCTGGCACTGGGCAGAGGCTTTTTCATTGTTGGGATGTATTGTGCCAAGGGTAGCGCGGGGGCGTGAGATGCCCTGTTTTTCCGGATAAGCCAGGGAATAATGAAGATTCAGGGCGTTTCCGGAAACCTCTTTTTCAAATATGGACTCTGCGAAGTTCTCGAAGCGGGCATTTTCGGAGAAGACATGACTGAAAAGCCAGGAAAATGTGAAGCAGATAATAAGAAAAAAAGCCAGAATAGCGGCGGTGAATTTTGGTCTGTTTGACATAGGATGCCCTCTGCTCTGGGGATTTCTACTATATTATTGAGAATTTCAGTGTAGTATGCGAAATATTTGGTTCCATGGCTTTAAGATTATGTGTATTTTGTGTACAAGACTGACGGGAATGACGAAATTAGTTGGGGATGTCATGGGGAAGTTGTTGGATTTCACGGAAAAGGCGATTTTTTTATTTGTGGGAGCAAAATTGACGGTAACAGATTGTTGTGATATTATGCGTAATTGTTACATATGCTTAATATAAATGTAACATTTTGAAGGGTGATTTTATATAAATTGAGAGGTGTATGAATGTTAAAAAATAAAATGAAAAAACTGATCTGCGGAATCACAATGTGTATAACGGTCTGTTCTCAGTTGATTTTTCCACAGATCGCGTTTGCAGCGACTAAGGTTGCTGTGGAAAAGGCGGGAGAGGCATTTGTAGCTGGGATGACAGAGACTGCAGAGGCAGAGGAGGTACTTTCTGAGGAAGAGCTTCGTCAGCAAATCGTGGATTTTGCGCTGCAGTTTGAGGGAAATCCTTATGTTTACGGTGGGACAAGCCTGACAAACGGGGCAGATTGTTCTGGGTTTGTAATGTCTGTGTTTGCACAGTTTGGCTATTCACTGCCCAGAGTAGCAGCAGATCAGTATAATCAATCAGCGAAAAAAAGCGTGGAAGATCTGGAGCCAGGAGATCTGATTTTCTATGGAAGCGGAATCAGCCATGTGGCACTGTACATTGGAACTGGACAGATTATCCATGCAAGTACATCTGCGTCTGGAATCAAGATTTCCAACTATGATTATGAGGCGCCTGTGGGAGTAGGAACTTACATTGAAGCGGACGGCTTCTTTAGTGAATAAGAGTGAGGGAGCGGAGCATTTGATAAAACAGATATGAAATCCGGTTATCCTGTTCTGACATTTACAGCCGGGGAAGGTTTCCCCGGCCTTTTTGTATATGGGGAGGTTTTATGAAGATTCCCGCATATTATATGAATCAAAAAGGCAATTGGGGTCGATTGATACAATATAGCAAGAAGTCCCCGCTTTAACATACGGGAATTAAGTGGTGGGAGTCTGCCGTTACTGTTCACTCAGTGACCAGTAACGCGCTTCGCGATGCACAGAAAACGAACCTTCTTGTGAC
>OQWD01000769.1_pt1 | contig 12141 bp, 9 predicted proteins | sample 1691631 | NCBI WGS metagenome assembly OQWD01 (sample SAMN03418283, study PRJEB22391) | human gut metagenome | biome: human-gut; feature: organic feature; material: feces | host: Homo sapiens | place: Italy | collected 2013-04 | reverse complement strand
GATCCATCGTGCAAGGCTCATATCCCCATGCATGATCGATCAGCAGCTCTGCATTCACCCCGAAAAGCTTATACAGCAGATCTTCGTTATAGTAATCATCTTCTCCGCCCAGTGAACACCGGGCAATATCTCCCATCGTATACAGATCCTGTGCATGCAGCTTCTTCTGGTAACCCGCCCCCACACGCCAGAAATCCGTCAGCGGTTCATGGTTCCACAACAGTCTGCGGTAGCTCATCTCATCAAGCTCCGCAATCCGCGCGCCACGTTCATCCGGCTGCATATGCTTCGCCTCGATATCCATCGCAATCTTTGCCAGATACAGATTCGTTCCAATCCCCGCCGGCGCCGTGATTCCTGTCGTTTCATAGACATCCCGTATCATTGTCTCTGCAAGCTGTCTTGCTGTCATCTGATAGGTATTCAGGTATGTCGTCGCATCAATGAACACCTCATCCACCGAATAGACATGCATATCCTCCGGCGCGACATATTTCAGGTAGATATCGTAAATGCGCGTACTGTATTCCATGTAATGTGCCATCCGCGGCTTCGCCGCAATATAGTCCAGCGCCAGCCTTGGATCCGCTTTCACCTTCAGATTTTCATATGACGATCCGTTAAATTCCCGCCCCGGTGCAAATGCCAGCCGCTGACGGTTGATCTCTTTTACCCGCTGCACAACTTCGAACAAGCGCGCCCGCCCCGATATGCCATAGGATTTCAGGGATGGCGAAACAGCCAGACAGATTGTCTTCTCTGTCCGGCTCTCATCTGCTACGACGAGGTTCGTTGTGAGCGGGTTCAATCCCCGCTCCACGCACTCCACCGACGCATAAAATGATTTCAGATCAATTGCTATATACTGCCGCATACCGTCACTCCACATAGATAAATCCGTGTCTTATTTCACATACTGTTTTTATTTTAGTATAGAACATATGTTTTGTAAATAATAAATATTTCAAACAGCATCATAAAACCAGCGGATTCGTACGTTATTTATATAATCATTTACAAAATTATACAAACTATAAATATTTATTTTGCAACTTCGTTACACTTTTGATGCAACTTTGATGCAATTATTTGGTATGTTATGTTAACAGGGGATTTTAGGAAATCCGGACACATATTTTCAGGAAAGACAGGGAGATAAATGAACGTAAAAATAGACTCAAGAAAAATCGAAAAGGGCGACACTTTTGTGGCACTGCGCGGCATCGACCACGACGGACATGCCTATATCCGACAGGCAATTGAAAACGGCGCAGCGAAGATCATCTGCGAGGAAGGAAGCTACGAGGTGGAAACCTGTATCGTCGAGGATACCAGAGCATATCTGGTCAATTATCTGAAAGATACTTACTACGACAAAATCAGCAAACTCAAGCTGATCGGCATCACCGGTACAAACGGAAAAACTACATCAGCATTTCTGCTTCACCAGATGTTGAATAAGCTTGGCAGAAAATGTGGCTATATTGGCACAATCGGCTTCTACGTCGGCGAGAAGATCCGCAGTCTCGCGAACACGACCCCCGATATCTATGATCTGTACGCGATTCTGCTGCAATGCCTGTCGCTCGGCTGTGAGTATGTTGTCATGGAAGTAAGCAGTCAGGGACTTGCAAATCACCGTGTCGAGACGTTGCAGTTTGACTATGCGGTCTTCACAAACCTGACACAGGATCATCTGGATTTCCACAAGACGATGGAACGCTATGCCCTTGCAAAGCAGGAATTATTCCGCATGTTAAAGCCATCCGGCAAAGCGATCATCAACTATGACGATTCCTACAAGCACTATTTTCTGCTTGAAGAAAATGAGAATGTAACCTTCGGCTTTACCGGCGGAGATTTCAATGTAGCTTTGGATGCCGCAGACAAGGAACATACAGAATTCTCGGTACAGTGCCCTGCATTTACCCAGAACTTCTCGACCAATCTGATCGGCACTTACAATATCTACAATCTGATGGCTTCCGTTGTGATTCTGACACTGGAGCAGTTTGACAGTGCCACCATCGCACAGGCAGCCGCAGCACTTACACTTCCAAAGGGCAGAACCGAATGTATCCACACAGGAAATAATCTGATCATGGTAGACAGGAAAAAGTCAAAAAATCCAAATGGACTGATCCTTGGAACACCCGGATCAGGAAAATCCTTTGCGGCAAAAAGGGAAATGACGAATGTATTTTTTACGACCAATGATGATATTATCATTGGAGATCCGGAAGGCGAGTATTATCCTTTGGTCCATGCTTTGGGAGGACAGGTCATCCATATTTCTCCAAACAGTAAGGATTACATCAATCCGATGGATATCAACATGAATTATTCTGAGGATGATAATCCGCTGGGAGTAAAATCTGACTTTATTTTATCCCTTTGTGAGTTGATCATGGGAAGCCGGGATGGGATTGAAGCAGAAGAAAAGTCGGTCATTGACCGATGCCTTCCCCTTGTATATCAGAACTATTTTTCTGATCCGAAACCGGAAAACATGCCAATCCTGGGAGACCTGTATGATTGTCTCCGCAAACAGAAAGAACCTCAGGCACAGAGGATTGCCACAGCTCTGGAAATCTATGTCAACGGCTCTTTGAAGGTGTTCAATCACCAGACCAACGTAGAACTGAATAACAGGATTGTCTGTTTTGATATCAAGGAGCTTGGAAAGCAGTTGAAAAAGCTTGGAATGCTCATCATACAGGATCAGGTGTGGAACAGGGTGACGGTCAACCGTGGCGTAAAATCTACCTGGTACTATATCGATGAATTCCATCTTCTTCTGAAAGAAGAGCAGACCGCATCTTATTCGGTGGAGATCTTCAAGAGATTTAGGAAGTGGCAAGGCATCCCGACAGGAATCACGCAGAATATAAAGGACCTCCTTGCCAGCCGTGAGATTGAAAATATTTTGGATAATAGTGATTTTATTCTGATGTTAAATCAGGCTGCAGGTGACCGGCAGATCCTGGCAAAACAATTAAATATCTCACCGTATCAGTTGTCTTATGTTACGAATTCCGGGGAAGGAGAAGGACTTCTCTTCTATGGGACAACAATCATTCCGTTTAAGGATAAATTTGATAAGTCGCTGAAGTTATATTCTCTCATGACAACAAAGCCAGAAGAAGTGGAACAAAGAGAAAAGGAAGGAGGCGGAAGTCTTGGCAGGGAAAGAACTGAAAGGAAGAGAGAAAGTTGTCAGTAAAATGACAAGAGACGGTCTGACGGAAGAAAATCTGGCAGATGGTTCCGTAAAAGATATCAGCCATAAAAGCCGGGGGAGACCGCCGGAAATGAAACAGGACTTTGTTTTTGACCGGGAAAAGAAGAAAGCCCAGGTGCCGGATGGACAAGGAGAGGAACGGAATCTGCAAAAAAAGCAGATCCGAAAATCTTCTTTGCGAAAAGAAGCAATATCTGAGGAACATAATTTAGAAGAATCTGTGTTAGACGGAGAGGGAGCTGGGGAGAAAAACGTTTCTGGAGAATTCCCAAAATACAAGAAAAAGTTTCGGGAACATGCACAGATACCGAAAGATGACTCCTTGACTGGACAGAAGAAAAAAATCCGAAAAAAGCAGATCCAGAAACAGCTGAGAAAAGAGCAGGCAAAATCCGGAAGGTTATCCTTTGATGATGAGGAAAATCAGATGGTAAAAGGTCCGGGGATAAAACCGGGCAGAACCATTGGAAGGTATGCGGTAAGGGATGCAATTTCAAAAGGGGTATCGGATCCAGAAGAAGAGGAACAGGATGTTGCAACGGAAACGGTTCAGTTTGCAGAAAGAGGAACCGAAACAGCAATAAGAGGTCTGCGCTATGCACAGCTTCGGAGCCAGCGTGCAGATGTAAAGGCAAACCGGAGAGGATATCATCTGGATGAAACCGGAGAAAAGTTAAAATTTGGTATGAGTGACAGCATGGGGAAAGCAGGGGCGGAGGAAATGGCCAAAAAGTCGGAAGAGAAGAAAAGGGTTCTGAACCGCTTTTTCCAGAGAAAACGATATAAGGATGCCTATCGGGCTGCCAGAACAGGAAAAACTGCAGGCAGTGCAGGCGGGGCGGCAACTGTTGCCGGCGTTGAGAATATAACCGTGAAAGCGAAGATCGCATTAAAAGAGATTGTGAAGCGGAATCGGGCTGTATTTTTCGGCGCCGGTATTTTTGTGCTCTTATTTCTGATCGTGGCAGTATCTTTGGGAAGCTGCAGCGCTTCCATACAAGGGGGCGGCTCTGTGATCGAGATCACCACATATCCGGGAACGGATGAAGATATCTATGCGGCTGAGAACTACTATGTTTCTTTGGAAACGGCTTTGAACCAGCAGATCAATGAGATGGAAGCCACTCATCCGGACTATGATGAATACCAGTACAACGTAGGCGAGATCGCTCATAATCCGTATCATCTGATCTCCTATCTGACAGCAAAATATGGGGATTGGAAATTTGAAGATATCAAGGATGAATTACAGGCTTTATTTGAAGCACAGTACAGCTTGGATACAGAAAGCAAAACAGAAACCGTGACAGAAACGAAGACAGTACGGGTAGGGGAATCCTTAGGGAACGTAGTTACCAGCGGTTACTGTAATTGTTCGATCTGTTGCGGACAATGGTCAGGCGGTCCTACAGCGAGTGGCGTTTATCCAACCGCAAACCATACGATCGCGGTAGATGCTTCTGATCCATTTGTTCCGATGGGAACAAAGATTGTGATGAATGGCGTGGAATATACCGTAGAGGATACGGGAGCCTTTGCAAGATATGGGGTGCAGTTCGATGTTTACTATGATAATCATAGCGCAGCATCCGCACATGGTCATAAGACCTGGGAAGCGTTTATTGCGGATAGTAACGGAAGCAATGAAGTGACGGTAACGAATACAACAACGAAAAAGATCTTGTATGTAACCTTAGGGAATACAGGATTTGATGCAGTCGCAAGAGCCAATCTGAATGAGGAACAGATGATCCTATACAATGCTTTGAATACCACCTATGGAAACAGAAATTACTTGTGGGATATAGGAAATATCTCTACAGGCTCCGGTTCAGACGGAATGAGTTATGAGATACCGCCGGAAGCATTACAGGATGAAGAATTTGCCCGGATGATCCGGGAAGCTGAGAAATATCTGGGAGTCCCGTATGTATGGGGAGGATATTCCCCTTCTGGATTTGACTGTTCCGGATTTGTATCCTATGTGATCAATCATTGTGGAAACGGATGGAATCTGGGAAGACAGACCGCAGAGGGATTGCGAAACAGTTGTACGTTTGTTTCTCCGGGAGATGCAAAGCCAGGGGATCTGATCTTTTTCCAGGGAACGTACAGTACGCCAGGAGCAAGTCACGTGGGTATCTATGTGGGAAATAACATGATGATCCATTGTGGGGATCCGATCCATTATTCCAATATCGGTACAGCATACTGGCAGCAACATTTTATGTGTTTTGGCAGATTGCCATAAGAAAAGGAGAGTGAAAGATTTGAATAAAAAAATCAAGAAATATATGGAGGAGATCCATAAGACAGAACAGAAGATCGCTGATCTTCAACAGTATCTCAAAGGACTTCATGCTGCTTTAAAACAGGAAGAAGATAATGAGATGATCAAAAGCATCCGCGGAATGAAATTAGACAGTCATGCCCTGCATGATCTTCTGAATGGAATCCAGGAAGGAACCGTAAAATTTCAGGTCAGCCAGGAGTCTGAGGAAGAAGGAACAGGCTCCTTTGTATTTACAGAAAAGAAAGAGGAGGGACATCCGTATGGTGAAATGGAAAAAACTGAATAAGAAAGTGGCAGGAGTATTGTTAGGCGTTATGGTGCTTTTTTCCGCATCCACAACAGCCTTTGCATATGTGGATCCGTCGGCAGAGACGGCAAATACAGAAGCAGCACAGACGGAGACGGTGCAGAACGAAGAAACAGAAAAGCCGGCAGATGAGGGGGTTCTGCCAGAAAATAATAAAACAGAGAAGAAAGAAGATGCTTTTACAGAACCGGGAAATGGGGAAGTCCAGGATGATATCCAGAATGGATCCAGTAAAGAATTCCTTACGATTACAACAAAGAATAACAATACCTTTTATCTTGTGATTGACCGCAGTTCTACCTCCCAGAATGTATATCTGTTATCCCAGGTAGATGAAAATGATCTGAAGGAATTTGTGGATCAGGAAAAAGAGACGGCAACTGTCACACCCACTCCGCAGGTAGTCATCGATGAAAATAAAACCGAAGAAACCGATAAAAAAGAAGAGATAGCAAAGCCAGAAAAAGAGAAGATGCCACAAGCGAATATGGGAGCAATGGCAGCGATCCTTATTCTTGCGTTAGGTGGAGTTGCAGCTTATTACTACTTCAAGATCTATAAGCCAAAGAAAGAGGAAGAAGAGGATTTTGAAGAGGAAGGACTGGAAACAAGTGATGGATTGGAGATCATCAATGAGGATGAATTTGAAGACCGGGAAGAAGAAAATGAATAAAAAATAAAAAAATGAGTGGAACGCCCTGTATTTTTGGGGCGTTTCCTTTCGTTATATGAAGGAGGTAATAAGTTATGTATTTAGTAATTGCAGAAAAACCAAGCGTGTCCAAAGCGATTGCGGAAGTGATCGGGGCATCAAAAAAAGAAGAAGGGTATCTGGAAGGAAAGGGCTGCATTGTCAGTTGGTGTTTTGGCCATCTTGCAGAATATGTTCCACCGGATTCTTATGATGAAAGGTTTACCAGATGGCTATATGAGGATCTTCCGATCATCCCAGAGGAATGGAAACTGGCAGTATCCAAAGATAAGAAAGAACAGTTCTATATTTTGAAAAAGCTGCTGAACCGCCCGGATATCGAGTTTGTGGTAAATGCCTGTGACGCCGGACGGGAAGGAGAACTTATCTTTAAGCATGTATATGATCTGTCCGGAAGTAAAAAGCCGGTCAAGAGATTATGGATCAGTTCGCTGGAAAGTTCTTCGATCTTAGAAGGGATGGAACATCTGAAAGCTGGAGAAACCTATCATAATCTGGCAGAAGCGGCGGTTTGCCGGGCACAGGCAGACTGGCTTGTCGGTATGAATGCGACAAGAGCTTACACAACAAAATATTTTAAAAAGCTGACAGTTGGACGCGTGCAGACACCGACACTTGCCATGCTTGTTGAAAGGCAGAAGCAGATTTCCGGTTTCAAAAAAGAAAAATATTTTAATGTAGTTTTGGATTGTGATGGACTGATCGCAGAGAAGAAGAAAATCTTCGATGTGGAAGAAGCAGAAAGAGTGTGGAAAAGCTGTCAGGGCAGTGATGCGATTGTGGAAAAGGTGGAGTCAAAGGAAAAGACGGTAAAACCGCCGAAACTGTATGACCTGACAACCCTACAGAGAGAGGCGAACCGTATCTATGGAATGACTGCTCAGCAGACATTAAATGCGGCACAGAGCCTGTATGAGCAGAAGCTGATCACTTATCCGCGTACAGACAGCCAGTATTTGACAAGTGATATGGAAGAAACAGCGAAACAAGTGATCCGTAAGATCCATGAGAAATATCAATTGATGGGACCGTTTGACCAGCCCAAAACACCGGAGGTAAAGAAGGTGCTGAATAACAAGAAAGTATCAGATCATCATGCAATCATTCCTACAGTAGAACTTGCAGAATTTGACTTCTCTAAGTTAAGAGAATGGGAACAGAAGATTTTATTCCTGATCGCAGTACATACCGTAGAAGCAATGGAAGAAGATCATGTATTCATGGAGACAGAGGTAGAAGTACGATGTCAGGATGAAATATTTAAAGCAAAAGGAAAAGTGATCAAACAGATCGGTTGGAAACTATATGAGGAATGCTTTAAGAATGAGGAGGGACTTGCCATAGAAAACCCGGCGGATGCAGGAAAAGACAGCATTCCCAAAGTAGAAGTAGACCAGAAGTTTTATAACGTATCGGCAGTGAAGACGGAACATTTTACAGCACCACCGTATCATCGAAAAACTGATCTATTCCCAGTATGTCACCCGAAAGGGAAAACAGATCCTTCCAACAGAGGACGGAAAGGTATTGATCGATATCTTACCGGATTTCTTGAAGTCTGCCACCATGACAGCCGAATGGGAAAATCAACTGTTAGAGATGGAGCAGGGAAAGATGGCTCCGGGGCAGTTTATGACAGGTATCGAAAAGCTGCTTTCCATGATGCTGAATCATTGTGACTCCATTCCGGAAGAAGAGACACGAAGGTTCCAGAAAAAAGAGAGCGTGGGAACCTGTCCGGTCTGTGGCGGCCTGGTCTATGAAGGAAAGAAAAATTTCTATTGCGGTAACCGTGCATGTAATTTTTGTCTCTGGAAAGAAAACAAGTATTTACAGAGTATGGAAAAGGATATGGATGCCAGGATGGCTGCTGAGCTTTTGAAGAATGGAAGTGTTCATGTGAAGGATCTGTATTCCAGAAAAAAAGATCTGTATTTTGAAGCAGATCTGCATATGGAAGCCGATGAAAACGGGAGAGTGACATTTTCATTATCTTTCCCGAAAAAGAAAACAACGAAGAAAAATAAGAGAAAATAGAAGGAGGAATAAGATATGGATTTTAATCAATTTGTTGACGAAGTAAAGGGAGGAATTAAACAGTTTCTTCCGATTGAATATGAAGATGCACAGGTAAGAATCGAAGAAATCAAGAAATTAAATGAGAATTATCTCGGAATCACGGTCTTAAAAGAAAATCAGGTAATCGCGCCGACCTTTAACCTGAATCAGTTATACGAAATGTTCCAGTCAGATCCACAGAATTCTATGGAAAACATTTTGAGAAATATTACGGAGCTGGTGCTTGATGCACCGGAACAGTTTGATCCGAAGAGCATCACAGAATATGAGACTGAAATGCTGCAGAACGTACCGCACCAGATGAGAGAAGATCTGGCAATTACCTATCATCTTGCAATCAGCATTGATGATATTGGGGGGGTTCTACGACGATCACGAATGATATTTTAAAGCGTTATGGGATCAGTGAGGAACAGCTTCATGCAGATGCTATGGAAAACAGTCCGAATGTCAGACCCATCCATGTGATGGTAATGGGAAGTATAATCGAGCAGCTTATGGGAATGGGACCAAAAACAATTCTGAAAGATGAATCTGTTCAGAGTATTGCAGAAGTTATCTCAAATGGAATGGGAAGTGAGAATCCGATGTTTATTGTAACGAACTCACAGACAGTGGATGGAGCAGGTGTGATTTTTTATCCGGAAGTAATGGATCAGATTGGGGAAGGTTTTCAGGGAGACTTCTTTATTCTGCCTTCTTCCACTCATGAAACATTAGTCATTCCAGATAATGGAGCATTTGATTACCGGGTTCTGGAGGATATGGTCCAGACGATCAATGAAAATGAAGTCGCTCCGGAAGAACGACTTTCCGATCATGTCTATCATTATGATGTGAAAGACCGGGTATTTGAAAGGGCAGATAAATTTGAAGAGCGTCAGAAAGAAAAGGCAGCTCAGCTCGATAAAAATGAACATACCGGAAAAGAGCAGAAGATGGAGCATCCAAAACCAAAGAAACATGCTATGGAATTATAGAAGTGTAGAGTCCGTATAACAATAAGATGGGAATCCCTCATACACACGGCTGTATGGGGGATTTTTTGAAAGAGAAAGAGAGGAAATGAATGAGCGAAGAATTGACAAAAACCAAATTACTTCCCATACAAGGGAAAGATATGGACAGTATCATGCAAAACCTGGAAACAGGAGTCGCAGAATTATTTACCAGTGAACGGTATCAGGAATATTTGAAAACCATGTCAAAATTCCATAATTATTCTTTTAATAATACGCTGTTGATCGCCATGCAAAGACCGGATGCCACCCTAGTAACGGGATATCGGAACTGGCAGTCTATGGGCAGACAGGTAAAAAAAGGGGAGAAGGGAATCACCATTATCGCACCGGCGCCGATCAAAAGGAAAAAGGAGCAGGCAGTATTGGATCAGGATCAGAAACCAGTCATCGGTCCGGATGGAAAACCAAAGACGGAAGAGGTGGAGGTCACACTTCCGTGTTTCAAGGCCATCACAGTATTTGATATTGAACAGACCACAGGAGAGCCGATCCAGACACTTGCTCCGGAAATCTTGACAGCGGCAGTAGAAGATTTTGATTTATTCCTGGAAGCAATCCGGGAAATCTCACCAGTGCCGATACGATTCGATGCGATCGAAGGATCTGCAAACGGTTATTATCACAACCTGGATAAAGAGATCGTGATCAAAAAAGAAATGAGCCAGAGCCAGACCTTAAAAACAGCGATCCATGAAACCGCACATGCAAGGTTACATGATAAGGAGATCATGGAAAGCCAGGGCATCGAGAAGGACCGGCTGACAAAAGAAGTGGAAGCAGAGTCAGTCGCGTATTGTGTGTGCTCTGCCTTTGAACTGGATACGTCAGAATACAGTTTTCCGTATATTGCAGGTTGGAGCAGTGGAAAAGAAATGAGAGAATTGAAAGCATCTATGGATGTGATCCGTAAGACGGCCGGAGAAATGATCGATGAACTGACAGAAAAAATAGAAATGATGCTGGAACAGAAACAAGAGAAATTACTTGCTGCAGTAGAAGCTGCCGGATACCGTTTTGCAAAAGAAGAAAGCAATTCCCAACATCTGCAGTTTATTCCGGACGGCACTCATAGGATGCAGGGACATTTATTTGCAAAATCCTGGAATGAAGTGGAACGATGGGTAGATGCAATCATAGAAAAAGGAGATCCAATCCAGAAAGAACGTGTAGAGCGAGTAATCTATCCGGAACGGTTTGAACAGAGTTTTGAAGAAATGATGTTTACAAGAAAAGAATGCAGACTCTCAATTTATCATTTAGATGAAAATGGCTCTGGAAAAGATCAATTATTTGTAGGAATGGAAGACTTGCAGAAAAAAGGGATCACGGTAACTGCTGATCAGTATCGATGTGTTTATTCCAGCCTGTATCTGCCAAATGAAGATATGAATGCGGTTTATAGTATTTTTAATGATGATCCACCGGCGGATTATAAGGCACACGCTCTGTCTATTAGTGATGTTGTGATCATGAATCAGAATGGGGATATGAAAGCATTTTTTGTGGATCGCTTTGGCTTCCAGGAACTTCAGGATTTTGTAGAAGAGAGAAAAAAGATACTTGGAATGGAAAGTGACATTCAGAAAAAGGATGTCTTAGAGCAAACGAGCTGTATCAGCTTCTATGCGGCAGAATGTTCAGAGTTTCCGGTATTAGGAGAAGTTCATCATGATCTGAGTTTGACAGAAGCATTGGAAGCCTATGAAAAGATACAGGCAGAACGGATGAATGGGATCAAGTCTGTTGGATTTAACCTGCAGGAAGGTAGTGATTATGACGGAATGATGGATCTGATGGTTGCCGGAAGATCACAAAGAGAACTTTTAGATTCCATACCATTCTATAAAGAGAATAAGTTGGTGCAGGAAGCTTTGAAACGTGTAGAACAATATATCGAAGAAAAGCCTCTGAATGTAGAGAAGACCGAACCAAAAGAAGAAAAAGGAGAGATACAGAAAACCAAATCTCAAAAAAGAAGGGAGGATATGAGCTTATGAGTAAAGTGACATTTGAAGAAGATGAATTGGCGGTTGTGGCTCTTTTCCAGGAAAACACAAGAAAAGATACGATAGATATTTTGAAAGATACCTTAGAAGTGTTGGAAGAAATGAAAGAAGATCCATTGGAAGACGACCTGATGGAAACCATTGCATCTGCAATCAGTAAGTTACAGATGATCGAAGATAAATATTATTATTCCCTGGATCTGAATCGTTATCTGAATAACCTGGAGGATGATGCTTATGAAGAATGATCAATTTGCAGATTTGTATGCGGATGAAATCAAAGGTGAAGGGCAGATTAGCGGTGAAGGTTTTGTGGATGAATGTCAGGTGGAAAGTGACCTTGAACTGTTATTGCCTGCTAATTACGTGACGGGCAGTAGCGAACGTATGTTGCTTTATCGTGAATTGGACGGTTTGATGCTGGATAAAGACGTAGAGGCATTCCGTTCCCGTCTGGAGGACCGTTTCGGACCTGTTCCGC
>OQWD01000768.1_pt1 | contig 12149 bp, 8 predicted proteins | sample 1691631 | NCBI WGS metagenome assembly OQWD01 (sample SAMN03418283, study PRJEB22391) | human gut metagenome | biome: human-gut; feature: organic feature; material: feces | host: Homo sapiens | place: Italy | collected 2013-04 | reverse complement strand
GCAGGTGTCGGTTTCTTTGAGGCTCTAGATTATACCTGGGGCGAGCTTGTGGATATGATAAAGGTCTACAACGAGCGTGAACGCAGGATACACCAGCATGATGCAAATATTGCATTCCGACAGGCGGAGCTTATATCTATGTGGGTATGGAAGAATGACGGAGATATCAATGTATCAGATGTATTCCCATACTGGAACGAGGAAGAAAAGAAGCAGGCAGAGCTTGAAAAGTATAAGGCACTTATGTACAGATATGCGGCTAGGAGCCACAAATAATAAAGAAATAAGAAAGAAAGGAGGTGGGACAGAATATGACTATAGAAGAAATATCCGTCAAGTTTACAGCAGATACAAATAACTTGAAAAGGGCTTTGTCAGAGATCACTGAATCCTTGAAAGGTACGGAAGCGCAGACTTTAGATATAGCAAGTGCCATGGATGAGATCACACAGCCGATCAAGGACATGTCAAAAGATATCCGGTCACTTGTGAATCAGAGTGAGACATACAATAAGAGAATGTCTGATCTGACAAAGACAGTAGGCAGCGCAAATCGTGTTATCTCGCAGACAGCAGCAGATACACAGAAGACATCTAAACAGAGTATGTCTGAGACTACAAAGATGGTCCAGGGATGGCAGAAGGTAAAAGATAAGATGCTGGAAGTGGGGAAAGCACGACCGACATTTAATAGGAATACCGGTACTGCACAGGCATCTGGCGTATCATCTCGTAGTGCAGGAGAATCATCACAGAATCCAACACAGAAAGCACTTGATTCAGAACAGGCAAAGCTTCAGAAGTTGCTTAATACATTAAATGAACAGCAGATCAAGCTGGATGTTATTAATCAGAAGTATGATCTATCTTCACAGAAGCTTCAGAAAACTGAAAGTGAGATAAAGTCGCAGCAGGCAAGCCTTGATGGTCTTAAAAAAGACTATGAAACAATGTCTTCTGTAATGTCTGAGATGAATATAAATGACAGCATCAATGAAGAGATGAAAAGGCTCAGGACTACACTTGAGGAGAATAAGATATCATTCAATGAACTTGATGCTGCAAAAAAACGACTGGAACAGTCCCCATATGAGATTGTAGATGTTGGAAAATCATTTATGTCTATGGATGCGATCATCAAGAAGATGGATGAGCTTGATGCATCTAGTGAAGACGCTTGGAGCAAGTTGGAACGGCTTGAAACTGCTATGGAAGGTGTAAGTGCTAAGAGTAGGACGTTTGGAAGTGCACAGGGTATGCAGAGATTGAACTCTGTAATCACACAGCAGGAGAACAAACTCAGATCATTGCAGAATGCATATAATACTGCATCTTCACAGTCGGCAACATTAAGCGGACAGCAGGAGATTTTAAAGGCGAAAATGCAGCATACAAAAGAATCTGTTCAGGGTGCAAAAGAGAAGATCACTCAACTTGGAGAAGCATTACAGAATACTGCAAGAAAATCTTCTACCGGATTCTTTGGCAGACTGGCATCAACAGTAAAAAATATCGGTAATGCAACTGCATCTCTTATTCATAAGTTCCAGAACGGAGAGCCCCACGCACGGAAGTTTGGATCGAGGATATCTGATTTAGGATCAAGAATGTCGCAGACTACAAGAATGGTCAAGTCCATGGTACTTTCTATGCTGTTAATGCAGTTGATTGGAGATATGGGCGAGAACCTGCAGAGTTTTGCAAAGCAGTCAAGGGTTGTAAATAGTGATCTGTCCTTACTGGCATCATCGTTTACATACCTGAAAAGTAGTATATTGTCTGCATTTCAGCCTCTACTCAGCTATATAACACCGATACTTACAAGTATTGTAAATACAGTAGCTGATGCATTCAATAAGCTGGCAGAGTTCTTTGCATATCTTACAGGTCAGACGACATTTGAAAAAGCTGTATATACACAGAAAGATTATTCGGCAAGTCTCGACAAGTCTACAAAGAGTGCACAGGCACTTAAGAATGTGCTTCTTGGATTTGATGAGATCACAAAGCTTGAAGATAACAGCGGAAGTTCCGGATCTGGAGATGGCTCTGGATCGTTAAATACAGGCAACTGGGAAACTACAAAGGTTGATATATCAAGTAGTCTTGCAGATGCTATAAAGGATAGTGACTGGGGAGCTGTTGGTACCGCTATCAGTAACAAGTTATGTTCTGCATTAGAATCAATCGATTGGAATAGTGTATATGCTAAGGCAGGCGCATTTGGAACAAATCTTGCAACTTTTTTGAATGGGCTTATTACACCAACGCTTTTCGGAGATCTTGGAACTACGATCGCAGGCGCATTGAATACTGCATTAAGTTTTCTTGATAGCTTTGGAACAACTTTCGACTGGTCAAATTTTGGAACATCTATTGCTACAGCGATCAATAACTTTTTTAAGAATTTTGATTGGAAGAAGGCAGCATCAGCACTGAATGCTTGGGTAGGAGGTCTAAAAACAGCAATAAAAAGTGCATTGACTGGTATATCATGGAGTACAATTCTGAAAGGTGGTCTGGATTTCCTGACGGAATTAAATCTTGATACGGTATCAATACTGATAGGAGCTTTTCTTTGGAAATATGGTGGAAAACAGATTGCGGCAGGTGTGCTTAAAGGACTTCTTAATAAACAGATCGCACTTGGTATTGGAAAGGAATCGGTTTCTGTTTCAACAACGATTGGTTTATCTGTAATAACGGCTATTGTAGGATTTAAAATAGGAAATGCATTATATGATCATATTCCTAAAGTACAAGAGTGGTCAGATTCCTTTGCTGCGTGGTTATTTGATGGAAAAGACAAAGTTAATGTTTCAAAGGCAATTACTGTTGCTTTGACAGCATTAACTCTGAGCATTGGAACAGCACAACTTATTAGCAAATTATCAGGTATGTTAGCTGAAGTTGTAAAGAATGCTGTTGCTGCAAATGCTACAACAACAGCGGTAACGGCTGCAGGCAACACTGTTGGAAGTGGAATATTAGGCGCAGCGACAAAGAAGTTAGCGGGAGCTACACTTCTTGTGAGTGGAATAGGAGTTAATATTTCTACAATAAATGAGCCGACTTTTGGCAATACTGTTATTTCAACATTAAGTACAGCTTTAGGGGCGTTAATGATAACAGGAAATCCTCAAGCTGCAATTTGTGTTGGAGTTGCATCACTTGGATTTAAAATTGGTAATACATTGTATAACAATTTTGATTCAGTGCAAAGTTGGGCAGACGGAATAGTAGAGACTCTTGGAAATGCACTTACCGGTCAGCATATTGATATGAACGATGATGGCGAACTTAGTGATGGATCAAGAACTGGTACTCTTATAGGAAAGGAATTCAAAAGTAATGTAAAACTTAATGTTGAAACTACAGTCAATGGAGTATCTGATCCAGAATTTAAGGGGATGAAAAAGAGCCTTTTAGATGCGACACCAGATCGGAGTCCAGTAGTTGATGTAAAGACAACAACAAACGGAGTGGCGGATTCAAATGGAAAGCAGATCAAACGGATATCAAATGTTTTTAATAGCAGTTTTAATGGTAAGAAAGCTTATTTTGATGCCATAACGCAGGCGAATGGCAGGAATATGCCGACATCGAAAGCATTTGCAAAGGTTGCAAACAGCTATACTGCATCATGGAAGGGCAAAACAGTATCATATAAGATTAATACAACAAAAAAAGATAAAATAAAGAATGCAGCAACAAAAAATAAAGCAGCTTGGACAGGCAAGAATGTTACATATGGTACCTATACAGCAGTTAATGGCGTTGGCGGATCGGCAAAAACGGTTGAATCTACAAGCAACTCAATGAAGAGTTATTTTACAGGAAAGACTGTTTTGTATAATGTGACAACACAGAGTGATTCAACCTTGCAAAGCATTGGACAGAATGTGTCAAAACAAATATATGCTGGAATGTCAAAAAACGCAATAAAACTAGCAGTAAGAAGTGGTCCAGATCCGCTCAAGGGAGCCATGAATGGTGTATATAGTTTTACACCGGCTTATGCAACTGGTGGTTTTCCGGAGGATGGTCTCTTCATGGCGAACCACGGGGAGCTTGTTGGTAAGTTCAGCAACGGTAAGACAGCGGTAGCAAATAATGCACAGATTGTCGAAGGTATCGAAGCTGGTGTATACAGAGCAGTTACGGCTGCAAACAGCAGTAGTGGCAGATCAGGTGGATCATCTCCTGTGATCAATGTATATGTTGGTGGAAAAGAAGTGACAGATGTTGTTGTAAAGGATATCAATGACAGGACCATACAGACAGGCAAAAATCCGCTACTGGTATAGAAAGGAGTGAGACTGTGGCAGAGCTTGTAATAAATGGAGTAGACATGCCAGATCCTGCGATCAATGGCGGCCTCACTTATGCTCCGGAGAAGATCTGGAGCAAGAACACCGGGCGAACCTCAAACGGAGAAATGTTCGGTGACATAGTGGCAAGAAAAATGACGTTGAAGATTAAGTGGAACTATCTCACAGAATCACAGATAGCACTCATCGAAAGTGCAATCTATGATTCTTTTTTTGATGTCAAATTCAAGGATCCACGAACAAAGAAGTATGTAACTAAAAAGATGTATGCAGGCACTCCGACTTATCCTGTGTATGATGTGCGAAACGGATCATACAGATATACAGGTGTAGGAGTTGACCTGATCGAGAAGTAGGAGGTTACAGATTGTACACAAATGTATCAGAAGACTTAAAAAATAGAATGGCAGGAGATGGCAGAACATTCAGAGCTCGTATGACGCTTGATGATACTGTGATCGAATCCGGATTTGTCAGTTGTGATATGAAGTGTATAGCTGGAACTGGAACAAGCACCTTAGAAATAGGGTGCGCCAGTTCCACACAGCTTGATATCACAATGATCCAGCCGGATATCAGCCTTACAGGTAGAGAGTTTCTTTTTGAGCTTGGGCTTATGCTTGATGATGAAAGTATTGAGTATGTCAAAATGGGATACTTCATGGCACAGAAACCGTCTGTAGATGATGACCGGATCACATTCACAGCCTATGACCGGATGGCTTATAGAATGTCTGGATATTATTTGTCAAAACTCACATATCCATGTGATGTGTCAGACGTGTGTAAAGAGATAAGTTCCACGACAGGTATCACTATAAAGAATGCTCCGTCAGGAATCAGTATCGCAAAGAACTTTGACGGTTACACATACCGGCAGACAGTTGGATTTATAGCCGGGCTTGCAGGAAAATTTGCAACATTTGACAGGGATGGTGTACTGGATTTTAGATGGTACAATCCGGTAGATTATTTGATAGATCTTGATAGATCATTTGATGATGTTGTTGTGCAGGAGAATCTGTTTCAGGTTGGCTATATCTCATGTGCTGTAGATGAGAACAGTACACTTAAAGCCGGAGATGGAACAACCGGAATAGCAACAAGCAACTTTCTGATGACACAGGAGATCCTTGAGAGTTTGTATACAGCATTGAAAGATATGAGCTATCACCCGGTGACCTGCAGTTTTGCCGGAGATATGTGCCTTGACCTTGGAGATATTGTTCAAGTATCAGATAAAGCTGGGAAAGTATATGATGTTCCGATTATGAGCCTTAATTTCAGTTTTGATGGTGGCCTTACAACAGATATAGGTTCGTATGGCAGTACAGAGCTTAGTGAAGTTACTTTTGTGAGCCCAACTGAGAGCTATGCTCAGCAGGTATTCAGACGATTATATGCGGATAAGTTAGATGTGACGGATGCAGACATCAAATATGCAAAGATAGACTTTTCAAACATCGGAAAAGCGGCATTGGAACAGTTTTTTGCAAAATCCGGATTGATCGAGAATGTTGTTGTCGGAGATCAGCAGATAACCGGAACCCTTGTTGGTGTGACAATCTTAGGTGACAGTATCAAAGGTGGTACGGTCATAGCGGATAAGCTTGTTATCAAAGGTGAGGATGGTCTGTATTATAAGCTCAATACAGATGGGAAAACTGTAGAGAAAGAGCAGACAGACTACAACAGCCTTGATGGTGGTGTGATCAGAGCTAAGTCTATTACGGCAACTAAGATAGCGGTTGAAGATTTGGTTGCCTTTGGAGCAACTATTGGCGGCTGGCATATAACCGATAGTGGTCTGTATTCCGGTACAAAAGAAGCTCTTGATAATGTTTCAATGGGAATGTTTCTTGGAAACGATGGACAGCTTAACATAGGTGATTCCGAGAACTTTATTATGTTTTATATAGATGCACAGGGGAACACTCACCTTGCGATATCAGCAGATGAAATGAAACTTGGTAAGCAGAATATAGAGGACATTATAAAGAATATAACAGGTGTTACATCAAATCTGGATAAGATACTCAATACAAAAGATGCAAATACGGACAAGCATACGGATTACATTACATTCAATGATGGCTCTCTCAGACTGGGAGATTCTGCATCTGAAAAGGTATTGGAGGTCAGCAATGAGAGTATTCAGATTTATGAAAATGATATCTCTGTTGCAAACTTTGGAAAAGAAACCAGAATCGGCGAGGAAGATGGACGATATGCCAAAATTAATTCAGATGGTTTCCATTTTTATGATTATAATCAATTAGTTTTCCAGATCGGGTATGCCAAAGATGCAGTTAATTCTGATGGAAACAAAACCAATGCGCCATTTTATACAATCGGTACCAGACTGGATGGCAGTAATGTTGGAGCATATTCAATTGTAGAAGGTCTGGATAATATTGCAAGCGGTTTGCGTTCTTATGCAGAAGGTTGCAGCAATACTGTAAGTGGAATAGGATCTCATGCAGAAGGTTATAGCAATACTGTATGTGGAAATGAATCTCATGCAGAAGGCGGTAATAATACTATAAATAGTTGTTATGATTCGCATGTGGAAGGTAGTCAGAATATTGTTAATTCTTCCTATTCACACGCAGAGGGAAGTATCAATACAGCAAGTGGAGAAAATTCTCATGTGGAAGGCCATAATAACACAGCAAGTGGAGAAAATTCTCATGCAGAGGGAAACTCTAATATTGCAGAAGGTAAAAATTCCCATGTAGAAGGTTGTGGCAATACAGCAAGTGGAGAAAATTCTCATGCCGGAGGTATAGGAAATTATGCAAGTGGAGATTCACAGACTGTTGTAGGCAGATACAATAAAGCGGTGGACGCTGCACTTTTCATTGTCGGTAATGGAACCGGAAAAAAAACTTCAAATGCTATGGTAGTCACAGAAGAAGGAGACATACAGGCAAGTAGTTTCAATGGTCATACAATAACGACAGGAACTGAAATTTGTGCAGCAGTAGCCAATAAACCGACAGCAACACATGTAAAGTTCCAAGAAACACTGCCAAAGGTACCGGCTGTATTACTTGATCCGTTGACTACTGTTCCGGGAACAGTATTTAAGGGATGTTCAGCAACAAATATCACTACGACAGGTTTTGATCTTTATGTTACAAGAACAGACAATGGAGACACATCGGTGAAATGGGTAGCAATTACATAATAAGGAGGACAATATGAAACAGTTTATATGTACAGTGATCGGAGCGGTTGGCTCCGGAATAGCAGCATTGTTTGGCGGCTGGGATACCGGGTTGGTATCCCTTTTAATATTTATGGGGCTTGACTATATCAGTGGGCTGGTAGTTGCAGGAGTGTTTCACAAGAGTAAAAAAACGAATACCGGCAGTCTTGAAAGTAAGACGTGCTGGAAAGGGTTATGCCGAAAATGCATGACGCTTGTATTTGTTCTTGTGTCGTACCGGCTTGATTTGATAATCGGCACAAACTATATCAGAGATGCGGTGATTATAGCATTCCTGGCAAATGAATTAATTTCTCTTGTGGAAAATGCGGGCCTTATGGGCATAAAATTACCGCCAGCAATCACGAAAGCCATTGATATATTGCAGAAAAAATCAGAAGAAAGTGAGGAATAAAAGATGAGTATTATTGAAAAGATTATAAGCACGGCAAAGAGCCAGATCGGAACCTGTGAGCCGAGCGGTGACGACAAATATATTAAAGTATACAACGAAGCGACAGGATCAACATTTGGAATGGATGTTGCGTGGTGCGCTATCTTCGTAACATGGGTTATGATCATATGCAATGTTGCAAAAGAGGTTGTCTTAAGATTCGCAAGTTGCACAGCTGGGATGAAGTGGTTCATCAAGCAGGGCAGATGGAAGAATGCAAAGGCTTATGGTGGCACATACACACCAGTTCCGGGCATTTTGATTTTCTTTTCCAAGGGACATAAGCTGACAGATCCGTCGCACGTTGGAATTGTGACGAAAGTAACATCTACATATGTATATACAGTAGAGGGAAATACTTCAGATGCCGTTCACGAACGCAAATACTTATTAAATGATCCGTACATCATCGGATATGGTGTGCCGTCATATGCCGACAATGTTAAAGCAAATATAAAAGATAATGATACCGGATACAAGACTGTAGAGGTAAAGAAAGGCGACACACTCTGGGGTATTGCAGAGAAGTACCTCGGATCAGGATCACGATATAGAGAGATCATGAGTTTAAACTCACTTACAAGTGCAACGATCCATCCGGGCTTAGTTCTCAGCATTCCAGGCACGAACGCATCAGCGAATGAGGCAGCAAAGAAGACAAAGACATACACCGTCAAGAAAGGTGATACCTTATGGGATATTGCTGCAAAGTATCTGAAGAATGGTAGCCGATATGTCGAGATTATGAGCCTGTCGAAGATCACAAGCACTACGATCCATGTAGGGCAGATATTGACATTACCAGCTGTTTGATTTTAGGGGCAATTTAGGGGCAAAAATATTTCATTTACTTTCATATTTGATACAATAAGAAGTGCTAGAAAATGGCTTAAAACCTAGATTTTTCAATTATTTTCATAGTTGGGAAAAATTAAGAAAGTGCCGGTCGCCGGCATTATTCAAAAAGCTTGAAACTGAAAGGTTTTAGGCTTTTTTTCGTTTGTCTAAAAATGGACAAAAATTCTAGATGGACACAGTGGAAGAATCCAACGATCACATTTACATTGGAGGAAGAAAGATTGTAAAGAAGGTTACAGGCACTGTAAAACTGGGCAATAAAAAATATAAGGTTGTAAAGGGTGTTGTAAAAGCAACCATCAAAAAATAAAAGTATTTCATAAGGGTAAATCGAAATAAACTATCTTTCTGTGGAATGGCATGATAAAATAGAAACAGTATTTTTTAGGGAGGTTATGCTATGAAGCAGACAAGAAGTAAACAATTATGGCTGATGCTTGCTGCAGCAATGTGTATTTGTATACTGGCACTGATGGGTGCGGGCTCTTTATCAAAAGCTGATAATGCAGGACAGATGTATACATATAGTGCAGCAGCATCATTTGTATGTGATGCAAATGGTACGATCACCGCATACAAAGGAAACAAGAATGCGGAACAGATCATTGTACCGGCAACGATCAACGGTAGGACAGTAACAGGAATTGGCAATAATGTATTTAAGGGATGTGAAAGAGTTACTCTGATTGTAATTCCGGACACAGTTGTAACAATCGGCGATAAGGCATTTGAAAATTGTCAGAGCCTTAATACGTTGTATAGCTACAAGAAAACAACGAATGTAACGGCGAATAAGACGGCAACAGCAACGGATGCGGCTGGCACTACAGGTACTGCAACGGAAAAAGGTGTAGTAGTATCGTATACAGATATGGGCGCTATATCGATTCCGTCCGGACTGACGAAGCTTGGAACAGGAGCATTTGCAGGCTGCAGATCAATCGGCAGATTTGCAGTGCCGGAGTCAAGTGCATATTTTACAACCTATACATGGAATCCTGCAGATCCAAATCGTGCACAGATCAAGGGAAAAACGCAGGGGGAATTATTGATTAGCAAGGATGGTAAGATTCTGTATCGTATGGCATCCTTTAACTATAATGGCAAAGGACCATATACGTTTTCACCAAAGCTGACAGTGATCAATCCATATGCATGTGAGCAGAGCGGAATTACATGGGAGATCCGCATTCCGGATTCTGTGAAGACGATCGGTGATTATGCATTTTATAAATGCAACAATCTTGGAACCGTTTCCTTTGGAGATAAATCCAAGCTGGAAAAGATAGGAGCTTATGCGTTTGCATATAATAACAATATTCAGATCATGCTTCCGGCAAGTGTAACATCTATCGGCACATATTCATTTGCATATTGTCCGAATATCATATTTGATATGTCAAAAACAAAGATTGAGGTAATACCGGATTATACATTTTATAATTGCCCAAACCTGAAGGATTTCAGAAAACCGGAAGAGAATGGTGGTTATGTAGGAATTGTTGTGCCAAAAACACTGAAGAAGATAGGAGCTTATGCATTCTATGGCTGTTCAAATGTAAATCAGGTGGTATTTAAGGGAACTACTCTGAAGTCCATCGGAACGGGAGCATTTCAGACCTGTGGCAATCTGCACGATATTGATATTCCGGAAGGAGTAACAAAGATTGCCAATGGAACATTTGACGGATGCCATAATCTGAATACGATAAAACTTCCAAACAGTCTGAAGAATATTGGAGATAATGCATTTAAGAACTGTACCAATATCAAGAAGATGGTAATTCCCAAGAACGTATCCCATATTTCAAACAACAGTTTTGCAGGAGCAAAGCAGGATGGTATTGATACTTCAAAGAATCAGTATTCCCAGAAATTTATCAAGGCAGAAAAGCCTGCGGCAGTTGGAACAAAGTTCAAAGTTGGAAAATTGCGTTATAAGATTACAAAATCAGATGCCAAGAAGGGTACTGTGACGCTGTATGGAGCAAAGAAATCCGTAACAAAGGCAACAATACCTGCAACAGTTATGTATCAGGGCTATAAGTTCAAGGTTACTTCTATTGGCAACAATGCATTTAAGGGCTGTAAGAAGCTGAAAACAGTAAAACTTGGAAAGAATGTGAAGTCAGTTGGAAAGAGTGCATTCTATGGCTGCAAGAAGCTGAACAGTGTTTCACTGGATGCGAAGCTGACAAAGATTGGAGATAAAGCATTTGCCAAGTGTACAGCGATCAAGAAACTCACAATACCAAAACAGGTAAGTCGGATCGGGAGCAAAGCATTCTATGGCTGTAAGAAACTGAAGACGATCACTGTGAAAAGCAGTAAGTTGAAAAAGAAAACAGTTGGAAAGTCTGCATTTACACAGATCAATAAAAAGGCAACGATCAAAGTGCCAAAGAAGAAAGTAAAGGCTTACAAGACTATCTTTAAGAGCGCTGGAGCAGCAAAAAGCGTAAAGATCAAAAAATAAGTTCTCTTTCCTGGATGACAGATGAAAGCTATATGAATACATTATGTCAGTATAACAAAAGCCCCGCAGCAGGTATTGCTACGGGGCGAAGGAAGGGAATCTATGAAAAATGAAAGTAAGCAATAATTATAAAGTGTGTATCTGATATTCAGATATGCACTTTTTTAGATCTGAGGACATTCAGTCGGAAACGCTCGCTCTGACCGCATTTCCGGTGATGCCCTCTTGGTTTTGTTTTCCTTTGATGGTATTTATATTACTGGATAAATGTGTTTATTCTATGTTCAGGATGTCAATGAATTGTGAAAAGAAAACATAAAAAATGCATGTTTTAATGATGCTAACGTGTAGTATAAAGTGATTTACAGGTCGCGTTCATTCGTGGTATGATAAAGAAGCCTGCAGGGAGCAGGAGAAACAAAAGGTTATGGAAAACGCAGGAGGAAAAGAAAATGGTAGTAGTAAATACAGAGAATATACCAGGAAGAGAGTATCAGGTACTCTCATTAGTAACAGGCTGTTGTGTTATGTGTAAGAATATCGGAAAAGATATCGGAGCATCCTTCCGTAATATGGTAGGAGGAGAAATGCAGGCATATACACAGATGATGGCAGAAGCAAAGGATAAAGCAATTTCATATATGATCAACCAGGCTATGAGCATGGGCGCAGATGCGATCGTAAATGTCAGATTTGCTTCAACAACAATTGTTGCCGGTGGTGCGGAGATCCTTGTTTCCGGAACGGCAGTGAAGTTTACAGCATAACAGATTGATTCACATACAGTGGTAGAAAGGGAGGAGTATATGAAGAAGCCAA
>OQWD01000766.1_pt1 | contig 12195 bp, 9 predicted proteins | sample 1691631 | NCBI WGS metagenome assembly OQWD01 (sample SAMN03418283, study PRJEB22391) | human gut metagenome | biome: human-gut; feature: organic feature; material: feces | host: Homo sapiens | place: Italy | collected 2013-04 | reverse complement strand
TGCGGAATCAAACGGTGGTTAATCCAGTAACCGGCGAGATAGTGACCCTGACGGCCTACCGTTCACAACGCTTCCGGCGACTCGCTCTGCTCCGCTCTCCGCCCTCGTTGGGCTAGCGAATTCCGAAGTCCACGGTGCGTGCTGCCGCACGCCAAGCGCACCTGTCCTTGCGGGGTAGTCTGTACGGCTCTGCAATCTCCCCACGGCACACCCCCACGTCTTCCGATACGAAAAAAGGGGGACGGTCTCCCGTCCCCCTCAGGGTGTCAAATTCCTACTCTTCCAATCCGGACATTACGGTTTCGAGCGTGCTGGAATCCAACGCTTTCGCAGCCTCCGTGACCGGCAGATAAGCGAACCGCACAGACTGCGTATGCCCGTCCTCGCCCTGCACGACCGCGCCACCGCGACGGGGAGCCGGGATTTCCGTCGGACGGGGGTCGCCGTCGGGAATACTGCCGAGCACGGCTTCAGCGGCCTCGCGCGTGGTCACTCGCAGCGCGAAGCGAACTACACAGTTGTCGCGGATGTTCGTCGGAATGGAGTCGGCAGTAGGCTTTTGAGTCAACAGCATTACACACCATCCGGCGGAACGTCCTTTACGAACGATGGTTGCGACCGCACGCTTGCAACGTTCGACCAGAGCCTTATCCTCCTTGCTCCGTCCAGTCACGTCAAACAGAGTTTGACATTCGTCAATCACGACGAGATGGAACGGATGCAGGGCGGAAGGCCGCGTGTGCCAAAAATCGGGGTCGGATTCCGACCACGGATGGCTCTTCAAATCCTCGACGCAACGCTGTGCCAACGTTTCCAGTTGGTCGGTGGCAGTCTCCAAATCGAGGTCGCAGTCATTATTGAACAGCGACGCCGAGCGTTCCGCCCACGACCAGTCCATTCCGCCTTTGCCGTCGAAAATCGCGACACTGGCCTTCGGAGATGCCAACAGCGGCAAGGTCAGCAAGGTTGCACCAGCCGACTTACCGGCACCCGGGACGCCGCCAACGACGATGCCCGAGGTTTGCGCGTAGGAGAGCTTCGCCGGTTCACCAGCCTCGGTCAGACCATACGTGACGGTCTTACCGTCCCAGTCGGCAAGGTCGGAAGCCGTGATTTCAATGGCATCATCGAGCGGATTCTTCGGCTCCTTCTTGTAGAAGTGCAACAGCCAGTGACCCGGCCCCAGATGCTCGATTTTGTAGGTCTCGGCACCCATGGCCCCGAGACCGTCTTTGGCTTTTTTCTCAACGAAATCATCCGTAACGCCGGAAATGCCGCACGAGAACTCCAAGAGAGCCTCGCCGGATTCGTCGTAGGAACGATAGGAGGCCAAATAGTCCCTCACGCCCTTGAAGTCGGTGTTGGCGTCCTCAATCGGACGCAAGCCAAGGACTCGTTCGACGATGAAAACGGGGGAGTCGCCCTTGATGCGGTGACGAAGCGCGAGAAGCCATCTCCAAAACGGGAGCAGATTCCTAAAGGAGGGGTGCCGGACGGACAAAAGGAGCAGAAGTACCCAAACCACCGCACAGGCAATAATCGCCCCCGGCACGAACACCAGAAGCCCAACCCAAGCCGTCGTAGCCAGAGCCGACACCACGAATCGCACGTACCATGCGTCATCATCCCACGCGGTGACCTTCGCAAGCGGGAGGAACATTAGCGTGAACAATCCCACCACCGCCGCAATTTTCAAAATCAGATATAAGATATCCATTGTTGATTCCTTTCAAAAAAAACGGGGCAAGGGCGGCAACCCTCACCCCGTCGGATGAAACAAAAGAGCTGGTCAGGCGTCTAAAATGGCGCTTGACCTATTTTTATTAGGAGCGTTTGGGGCTGTTAGCCCCGCGTCCGAACGACGCCACACGTTCACCGATTCGCAGAACGTAGCGTCAGTTGGGCATTGCTGTGGGTCGGTTGAGTACACCGTCGAACTAGTAGACGGAACCACCGTCGTTCCGACGATAAAGCCAACAACCAGCGAGACGGCGACGAGCACGACGGCGAGAAGAATTTTCCAACGTTTTTCAGACATCAAACGGGACGCCTTCAAACGGAAAATTTTCCTCCACCGGAAGTTGAGCTTCCGCCAAACATCGAACGGCGGCAGACCATGAAATATCATGAGTCTTCGCGTAGGTTTCAACCCGACGATAAAGGTCTATCGGCATGAGCACCGTTCGGGAAACCATCGGCTGTTTCATATCAGTCCTGACGGAATCCGGAAGCGGAAAAACTCAAGCCGGAGTTGACCTTTCCATTCTTAAAGGTTACCCACGGGCGCATTCCAAAATCGGTGAAAACAATCGGCGCGTCTTCCTTAATCACGGGACGCGTCTTAGCCCAAATTTTGACGTTGATGATATCGGCAAGAGTCTCCGTATCACCGACGAGCGGCTTCGCGAAGATACGAAGGTTCCATTGATGTTCGCCCTTTTCGTTCACACGCTCGGAGTGAACCTTGGTGTCGTCATCATAATTTTCCACCGGGTCAGCGTCCACGCCGACCGCGAGCATTTTGGACGAAATCGCCGTCTGCGCGATGGGAATACGGCGGAAATCCGCGAACTTGCTGGCAAATGCCATTTTGATTCCTCCTTAGGAATCGTTGAGCTACCTCTATTTAGTTCTCAAAATCCGCCGAGGTAACCTTGGCGGTTCAGTGTCGCCGTCTGAACGGTTGACCGTCCATCAGGGACACTTATAGAATAGCTCACACGCTTGGAGGTACAGAAATATCTTTTGTTAGTATACCACAATACTGGAATTGTCCACACAAAAACAGTCGGAAACACAAAAACGTTGGAATTCCAACGGTTCTTAACGTCATACTGGAATTGTCCACACAAGAAAACGGCGGAAAATAGCCAAAACAAGAAAAAACACATCTTCACACCCTCTTCACAAAAAACATGAATGTGACCAAAATGTAAAAAATCGAAAAAAGAATGTAAAAAAGACGTGAAAAACAATTGAGAGAACACGTTCATCTTGGAAAAATCGAACACAGGAGATTAAGGAGCAAAAATGGGAAAAGACCAAGACGCCGGGGACAAGGGAAACGGCAGGAAGGCCATCGGAAAGACCATCGCCATCATCACTGCCATCACCGCCGCCGTCATCCTCGCCGGTGTTGGTGGCTACGCGTATGCGTCGAACAGTGCGTATGATTCCTACAAGTCCCGGGTTGAGTCGGCCAAGGAGGCTGATTCGAAGCTTGTGAAGAAGATTGCGGAAGCGCAATCCCTTGTCAAGGCTACGAAGGAGTCGGACGTGCTTGACAAGACCGTGTTGGACTCGTTGAGCAAGAGCCTTAAGGTTGGGGAATCCCGGAAGGGCGTTCCCGCACCATCGCATGCCGCCAAGTGGAATCTGTGGAGCGTATCCAAAGCCAAAACCATCGTCTCCAACGACATGACCGAAGCCAACGATTCCATCAACGCCATCGGCAAGGCCATGGGCAAGGTGGAGTCGTCCAAGACCGCCAAGCAGGTCAAGGACGCGAAGGATGCTCTCGACAAGACCATTACCGACGCGGAAAACCTGTACAAGGATTCCGAAGGCAAGGTGCAGGATGATAAGACCCGTGAAAGCCTGAAAACCGCCATCGACAACGCCAAGAAGACCAGTGGCGACAAGAAGGCTGACGTGAAATCGTTGACCGCCGCCAATGACACGCTCTCCAAGGCCGTAAAAGCCGTGAACGATTCCAAGAACGCCAAGGCTCAGGCCGACGCGCAGAAGCAAGCTCAGGAACAGGCGCAACAGGCTCAGGCCCAGTCTGTAGGCACCCCGTCAGGCGGTTATTCCAGTTACGCATATCCGAACGTAGGCGGCTCGTATTCCGGAAGGGCAAGCCAGTCCGCCCCATCGTATTCGAACACCGGCTCACCTTCAGGAGGCTCCGCCAGCAGCGGAACATCTACTGGTGGCACTTGGGATTGGAAGAATGCTAAGGACTCTATGGGAGGGGGTTTCGCTCCCATCACCAAGGACAACATCAACCCAGATGGGTCTATTACTACAGGGATGGATTCCCATGGGAATATGTGGTGACAGTCAATTTAGTCTCCTTTAAGAACTCCTATAAAAGAAGCGAGAAAAAAGCCACGTAAGGTACCCGAGTTGGTACCCACAGTTGCGAAACGCCGAAGAAACGGCGGAATACCAACATACGGCGGGAGTCCCCTTAGCTCCACGGACAGGGTTTTCAGAGGAATCTGAAAGCCCTTTTTTCATACTCAAACCGGCGGAATTCCAACGATTTCAAGCCCTACGGCAGCGATGCCAAAAGTCTACAGAAATCCAAAAAACCAACAAAATGTATACCTGAACGTGTCTCATAAAAACATAGGGGTATGGTCCAAATAAATCGCACCTCCGATCATCGAATCTGTATTTCTTCAGTCCAACAATCGGGGTGCGGTTCACAGCAAAGTGCGGAACAGGTGCTATCTCTCCTGAATTCGGTTTCAGATGGAACTCGTATGTGATGTTATTCACGTTGGGCGAACATGCGTTGTGGGGTTTCTTGCCGTAATCTGAAAGCATGTCCGCATTCCATGGGCATGCAAACGAAAGGACGGCATCATGGCAGATCTCACCGATGAGATGAAGGAATTCCTCAACAGCAACCTCGCATGGGTGGCCACTATCAGCAAAGAAGGCCAGATTGATCTCGGACCGAAAATGAGCACGTTCATCATCGACAGCAGCCATATCGGCTACCACGAGCGCACCGCTGGCCAAACATACCGTAACCTGCTTGACGGCAGCGATCTGGTCGTCGCAGTCGCCAATCTTGAACAGAAGAAAGGCTACCGTTTCCGCGGCAACGTCGTACTCCATTCCGACGATGCGATCTATGACGAGCAGGTCAAGGTCGCCGAGGAACGCGGCACGAAAAAGCCGGTGACCATTCCGGTTTTGGAGATCACGGAAATTCAGGATCTCACCCCGGGCGCTACGGCAGGCAAAACCATCGTCAAGGACTGATCAGTTCCATACTGAACCAGTCGAAACGACAATATCGGAGAACCGCAGACGGGACTGTATGTCCGGTCTGCGGTTCGCTGTTATCAGAACGGAAGATCGCGAATCTACAGCATATCGTTCGCAGCGGTTCGACCATGGATTCCTATACGGCAGCTGCATGCATGGGCTGTGGATAAATGTGGATAAGTGTTCGCTCATCCACTTATCCACAGATTTTCTTACGGAGGTGGCGGGCGAATATTGGTTTCTGCCATGCTGGTCTGCACGCATAAGCGAAGACGCCTATGCGACAACCAACAACCAAAGAAGGTGAACCATGACACAACGCACCATACGCCGCCGATGCGCAGCATTCCTCGTCATTGGCGCGATGGCGGCCCTCGCCATGCCGAGCACGGCCCAAGCTGCTCCACAATTGGCCGATCTGGACGCCAAACAGTCCATGAGCGTGAAAGCAAGCAACGGGGAAAGACTTGAAGGCAAGGACCTCCACGCCATCCAACTCGCCACATACACTGCGGCAAGCGTGGACGACAACACGATTGTCGGCTACGATCTGACCACGAACACAGCATTGGCGTCAGACATCACCGCGGCGGCCAAAACAGCCGGAGCCACCGACGCGAACCTCACCGTCAACGGTAAAAACGATCCGATGGTGTGGGTGGTGAAGAATCTGACCGACTCACGCAGCGATCCGTGGAGCGGAAAGCTACGCAACTTCTGCAATAGCCTTGCCAAACAAACCAACTTCGCCAAACAGGAGGGAACGGCGGTCGCCACGCTCAGCCAAGACAAAACCACCATGTCGACCGGCAACGTGCTCGTGCCGGGAATCTACGCCATCGTGGACCGTACGCCGGCAACAACCACGCCAAGCGGCGGAACCGCCGTCAAAACAACCGCGTCCATCATGATGATGAACGGCACCGCGGTCAACGGCATCAGCCAACTGCGCACGGCCAGTGGCACGACCTTGACGCTCGGACAGGTGATCTACAAGGTATCCAGCGTGGAAACACCCGATAAAAAAGTCAACGTCGGCAGCACGTGGAAAGACAGCGCATCCGAAGCGATAGGCAAGAATCTGACCTACCGCGTGACGCAGAAAATTCCCAACTGGACAGGCTACGACCACTACTATCTTGCGTTGAACGACACGCTCGGCACAGGCCTCGACTATGGTTCGCTCACTTCAATCACCGTCGGCGGCAAAGCATTAGCAAGCACGTTCTACAAGGAAAACGTCAACGGCAAAACCATCAGCTGGCTGTTCGGCATCAACGGAGACATCCTCGCCTCGGACGCATCAAAGGCAGCCCTACCGGTCGGCGCGACGATCACCGTCACCTACACGGCCCGACTCAACGGCAGCGCGGTCATCGGCAGCCCCTGCAACGTCAACTCCATCGACCTGGAATACTCCCACAACCCCAACGCATGGCAGGACCACAACAACCAGCCCGGCAACGAAGTCAAAGTCTGCACTGGCGAAATCGCATTGCGCAAGGTCGACACCAAAAACCAAAAGCTCACCGGCGCGAAATTCACCATCGCCCAAGGCACCAGCGACAAAACACCTTTGAAACTCGTGTCACTCGGCAACGGCAACTACCGCCTCGCCACCAGCGGCGACACCACAACCACCACCACGTTCGAAGCCGGAGAAACCAAAATCCAAGGACTCAAAGGCGAATACACCATCACCGAAACACAAGCGCCCCAAGACTACTCGTCGCTCATGCTGCCCAGCGCGGTCGTCACCGTCAACATTGACGACGCCACCATGACGTGGAGCATCGACGTCAAATCCGATCCCAACAACCTCATCAAAAAAGATGATAGTCACACCGTGGTCGTCACCAACATCCGCACCATCACCGAAATACCGTTGACCGGCGCGGCAGGATTGACCATGCTTTTCAGCATCGCAGCGATCCTCTTCATAGGAGGCATCGTAATGCTGCGCATGTGCAAATCAGCCGACGACCGCTAACCGGCATCCAACGATAGGAAACACATGACGGTTCCCACACACGGCAAACCCCGACACAAAAGCACGTCGGCAAAACACAACATCATCCGATGGTGCGTGGGAACCGCCATGCTCACCGCAACGGCACTCATCATCAGCATCCCCCTGATCATGCGCGCCGAAGACAACATCCAACAAGCAGCCAACGTCAAAGCGTACGCAGCCACCATCGCCACCACCGCAGACACGGCAATACAAGAAAGCAAACGGCAGGCGAAACTCTACAACGCACGCCTCGCCAACCGAACCGAACCCCAAACAGATGATCCGGCAGACAGCTCAACTGACAGCCAGACAAAACATGAAACCCCAACACAAAACCCCATCGAATACAACCAACAACTCGTCATCCCACCCAGCGACGTCATGGCAACCATCAACTACCCAAAACTCGGAATCAACCTACCCATACGCCACGGAACAAGCGAACAAGCGCTCGCCATCGGCGCCGGACACTGGGTGGGAACATCCCTGCCGATCGGGGGAGCAGGAACCCACACCGTCATCACCGCACACCGAGGCCTCGCCGACAAACTCATGTTCACCAAACTCGACCAAGCCCGCGAAGGCGATGAATTCACCATCACCACCCTCGGTGAAACCCTCACCTACCAAGTGCAAACCATCCGCACCATCACCCCCGACGATTTCACTTGGATAAACAAGCGCGACAACACCGCCGATCAGGCCACGCTCATGACCTGCACCCCATACGGCATCAACACACACCGACTCCTCGTCACAGGAACACGCATCCCAAACCACGACGAATGCCCGCCCGAAACAGGCTGCCTCACCGACGGAACACTCGCCATCACAGCGTTCGCGCTCACCACCGTATGGGCAATCATTATCGCGCTCGCACGCCACAGTTACAATGAGATGCATGATCGACGAAGTATTGTTCCTACGTCACGGACGCACCGCCTACAACCTCGCAAGACGGCTGCAAGGCCAAATCGACATTCCCCTCGACATCGTCGGCAGGTGGCAGGCCGACCAAAGCGCTTATGAACTCGCCAGAACATACTATTGGGCGAAAGTCGCGCACCTCGCTGACCATAATGACGAACTCGCCCAACCCGCGTACGAGGGCGCGTATTTCGCCGATCTCAACGAAATCAACGAGGCACCGGCCGCAAGCCGACGCATGTTCGTCGTGTCGTCAGACCTTTTCCGCGCCCAACAGACCGCCCACGCCATCGCCGACCTTCTCGGACTTGACGTAGCTCTCGACCCGCGTCTGCGCGAACGCAGCTTCGGCGAATGGGAGGGCATGACCCGTGAGGAGATTCTCGAACAGTACGCCGAAGACTATCATTCATGGCGCGCCCACACTGGAGGCGAAACCAAGCATGGCGTCGAAAGCCGTCAGCATACCGGCCAGCGTGGTGCCCAAGCCATCCGAAGCATCATCGCCGAGCATGCCGGCGATTCCGCGCCAACCACGCTGCTCGCCGTCGGCCACGGATCATGGATCGTGGCCACCGTCGCCGTATTGCTCGACATGGATCCGGATGATCTCAACAATCTCGGCGCCATGCGCAACGCCTTCTGGACGCGGATGAGCGTCAATGCAAGCCGTGGCCCCGCCGAACCTGACATATGGCAGTGGAAGCTCGACGCCTTCAACCAAGGCCCGGCCATCGCCGCGCTTACGGACTGGGAGAACGGTCCGAAGGAATTGCGCGGCCCGAACATGCCGTTGTGGAAGCCCATCATGCAGTGATATGCAGTGGCATGCGGTAGCCCACGGTGGCCGTTGCTCACCGTGGGCGCATGCGGTGAACATGAATTCTCGATGAAATCTCCGGCTCGTGGTCGGTTAGCTCCCAAGGTTGGACTATTCTAAATAAGGTTGTTTGCCCGAATGATCCAAGAACGGTCCCAAAAGGCTGATTGCAGGAGACGTTGGATTCGGGCTACCGTACAGCGATAGAACGTTGGAAAGCGCGAAAGGCGGGTGAGAGACATGTTGAGAATGTTCAGAACGATTAACGGCCAGGTGGAGCAGATCCAAAAACCCGAAAACGGGTCCTGGTTATGCCTTTCGGATCCGACCGATGTGGAGCTCGCCAACGTTTCCATGGAAACCGGCGTCGATCTCGCCGACTTGCGCGCCCCGCTTGATGACGAGGAACGGTCCCGTGTGGACGTGGAAGACGATTACACGATGATCATCGTTGACATTCCAACCGTCGAGGAGCGTGGCGGGCGAGACTGGTACGAGACCATCCCGTTGTCGATCATCATCACGCAGTCGGCCATCATCACCGTCTGTATGCAGGACACTCCAGTGCTGCACCCGTTCATGGAAGGCACGATCCGCGGTTTCAACACGTATATGAAAACACGTTTCATCCTGCAGATCCTGTACCGCAACGCCACCATGTATCTGCGGTATCTTCGTATCATCGACCGTGAAAGCGACAAGCTCGAACTCAAACTGCGTCATTCCATGCAGAATCGAGAGATCCTCATGCTGCTCGAATTGAGCAAGACGTTGGTCTATTTCACCACGTCGCTCAAGTCGAACGAAATCGTGATGGAAAAGCTGACCACGCTGCCGCGCATCAAGCAGTATCCAGAAGACGAAGATCTGCTCGACGACGTCATCACCGAAAACAAGCAGGCTATCGAGATGGCCAACATCTACAGCGGCGTTCTAGCCAACATGACCGACGCGTTCGCGTCGATCGTGTCGAACAATCTGAACAACGTGATGCGCATCTTCACGATCATCTCCATCACGCTGTCGATTCCGACATTGATCTTCTCGATGTACGGCATGAACTTCCAGGAGGGCATGCTCGGCATGCCGTTGACAGACAAGCCGTGGGGCTTCGCCGTGATCATCGGAATCTCGCTGGTCGTTTCGGCCATTGTCACCTGGTTCCTGACACGTTCACGCATGTTCAAGTAGAATCGCGTAGAATCGCGCGTATGTCACGTCTGTCACGAAATATCGCGGCGCTGGTATGCGCCGCTTCGGTCGTATTGGGCACGAGCGCGTGCGGTACTTCCATTTCCGTCGTCACCAATGGTCTTGCTCAAGGGCCGACCATTGCGATTGGCGTGGCCGCGGACCAGCCGGGATTGGGTTTTCTGCATGGGGGAGAGTATTCGGGCTTCGATATTTCCGTGTCGCAATACGTGGCGAACACGTTGGGATTCGCGCAAAAACAGATCGTGTTCAAACAGGTGTTGCCGTCGACGCGCGTTTCGTCGCTTGAAGACGGCACTGTGGACATGGTGGTCGATGCTTTTGCAGCTGATGACGTTCAGAATGGTGAGGTTGAGCTTGCAGGACCGTATCTAACCGTGCATGCGGCATTGCTGGTGCGTTCCGACAGTGCGGGAACCATCACCGGAATCGACGATCTTGCCGGAAAAACGGTATGCGTGGCCAAAGACGGAATGCCCGCCGATAGCGTGCGAAATCTTGCGGAAGATGTGACCGTGAGCGAACGCGACACGTATCCGCAGTGCGAAACGGCATTGATGATCGGGCAGGCGGACGCCATTGCGGCCGACGACGCCATAGCGGCGGGCCTCGCATCCAACAGAGGAGGTGGGTATCTTAAGGTCGTGGGCGAAACGTTCGGCGAACGCTCGTATGCGATCGCGGTCAAACCCGGCCAATCCACGCTTGCCAAACAGGTCGACGCCGCATTGCAGTCCATGATGGACGACGGCTCGTGGAAGCAGGCCATGGACGAGATGAAACAGTCGATTGGCTACGTTCCTGACATGTCGATCAACCCTCCCGCGATAACGCGCTCAGCGGCGTCGGAAGGCTGACGGGCCTCGCCTTGCGTGACGCTTTGCGAAACGCTTCTTGCATAATGATTGACGCCTTGCGAAGTGTCCAGTTGCGCGGCTAGTTTCATGCATTATGAGTGACATTGAGAAAAGCGCGCAGGCGCAGTCGAACGAACCAGCCGAGCCGTCGTTCCGTTACAATGCGGATCTGGCTCAGGGCATTGAGGAAAAATGGCAGAAGATTTGGGATGACGAAGGCACTTTCTGGGCTGCCAACGTCAACGGCGATCTGAAGGACGGCAAGGGACGCAACGCCGAAGGACGCCCGTCGTATTTCGCGATGGACATGTTCCCGTATCCGTCGGGCAAGGGTCTGCATGTGGGTCACCCGTTGGGCTACCTTGCCACCGATGTGGTCAGCCGCTACCATCGTATGAAGGGTGAGAACGTGCTGCACGCCATGGGCTATGACGCCTTCGGCCTGCCGGCCGAGCAGTATGCGGTCCAGACCGGCCAGCATCCGCGCATCACTACCGAGCAGAACATCGCCAACATGCGTCGCCAGCTGCACCGCATGGGCCTGAGCTTCGATAACCGTCGTTCCTTCGCCACCATCGATCCGGGCTACGTGCGTTGGACCCAGTGGATCTTCTCCCGAATCTATGATTCCTGGTACGACGAGGATGCCACCAATCCGTCTGGTTCCAAGGGCTGCGCACGACCGATCAGCACGCTGGTGGAGCAGTTCGAATCCGGTGAGCGTGAGATTCCGGGATTCGCGGGCAAGCAGTGGGGAGACCTGAGCGAAGCCGAGCAGGCTGACGTGCTCAACGACTTCCGTTTGGCCTACATCTCCAAGTCCCCGGTGAACTGGTGCCCGGGCCTGGGCACGGTGCTCGCCAACGAGGAGGTCACCGCCGAAGGCAAGTCCGAACGCGGTAACTTCCCGGTGTTCCAGCGCGAGCTGCGCCAATGGTCCATGCGCATCACCTCATACGGCCACCGTCTGATCGAAGATCTTGATGGCATCGATTGGCCGGAGAAGGTCAAGCTCATGCAGCGAAATTGGATCGGCGAATCCCACGGCGCTTCCGTGCATTTTGAGGTCGAAACCCCGAACGGCGTCAAAGACATGGAGATCTACACCACCCGTCCCGACACCCTGTTCGGCACCACGTTCGCCGTAGTCTCTCCGGAACATCACCTGCTCGAAGACGTTCCCGCCGAATGGCCGGCCGAGACTCCGGAAGACTGGAAGGGCGGCTATGCCACTCCGGTCGAGGCGGTGAAGGCCTACCGCTTGGCTGCGGAAGCCAAGACCGCCAAGGACCGTGTTGACGAGGCTGGCGAGAAGACCGGCCTGTTCACCGGCCTGTACGCCATCAACCCAATCACCGGAG
>OQWD01000764.1_pt1 | contig 12204 bp, 10 predicted proteins | sample 1691631 | NCBI WGS metagenome assembly OQWD01 (sample SAMN03418283, study PRJEB22391) | human gut metagenome | biome: human-gut; feature: organic feature; material: feces | host: Homo sapiens | place: Italy | collected 2013-04 | reverse complement strand
TACAAAAGCGAATACAAACCATCCGGCACCAGACCTTCCTCTACATACAAACATTGGCTTTCAGGTCTTATGAAGTGCCCTGTATGCGGAAGAACCATGATTGCCAAAACAGTAAGTAACCAAAAATCATACTGCTATTTTACATGCTATGGGTACTCAAAAGGAAAATGCCTTGCAAAAACATCTGTAAGCTCGTTAAGGTTAGAACCGGCGGTACTTGCATCCATAAAAGAAGTTCTGGACAGTGGCAACATCATCTACAGGCACGTTGAACCGGTGCAGGAAACTTCTGTGGATCTAAACGTCATTATTACGGAGCAGTTAAGAAAGAATGCGGAAAAATTTGACCGCATCAGAGAAGCGTACCGTAATGGAGTAGATACACTTGACGAATATAAAGAAAATAAGCGCATGGTTCAGGAAGAAAAAGAGATGCTGGAAAAGCAGCTTGCAGACATAAAACCAGCAGAACCTACTATTGATACTTCTAAAATCGCTATGTTGGAAAAAGTAAGAAATGTATATGAAATCATAGAATCTGACTCTGTGGACCCCGTAACCAAAAATGAAATCCTAAAGAGCGTGATAGAAAAGATTATATATGATCGCTCAAAAGATGAGCTGAAAGTTTATTACTACTATGCGCCGGAATCCCAGTAAAATCAAGGGTTTTCGCAGTTTTGTAGGTTATAACAAAAAGGTCATCCAATTCGGACAGCTCACCATTTTCCCGTCACAATACTGTGTCAATATCGGCTGCCGCACGTTCGGTCTTGAAAGATAATTTGCAAACAATTCATCTACGATCACGGAAATGCTTTCATATACATTTCTTTCCGGTATCCACTTATGATCGAATGCTGTAGATGAAGTGATCGTAAAATCATACCCTTTGTTTCTATACCATTCGGTATAAACGCGATTGAGCGTAAAAGACATAATCGCAAGAACGTTTGCCCGAATCGTATTTGCGGGCCAGGTGGCATAAATTTCGCTGGACGCCACATTTTTGATATAATCTTTATACTTCACATAATAGTTTTTTGCAGTCGAATCTCTCGGAGAACCGTCATGAACAACAATGTATTCAGGAACAACAACACGGCTTAAAACGATCTCTCCGCTTTCATTTACAGGCTTGATCTCATCTTCCGCTATTTTAGGAGGATATTCTGCATATAAAGTATGAGCAGGGATGACGAAAATTTCTTCCTCTTCCCTGCCCGTATCTGTCGGTCTCATCCTGATATTTTGAATTGCTTTTGTATTTGCCAGAATTTCTGTTCCCGCAATGCTCACAGGCTCAAACCCCGGAGCGCTTACATTCAATGTATATTCCGAATAAGGCTGCCGTTCGTTTTCAGGGTCCAGACTCCACTCTTCCGGCGGCGCATCCAGCTCAATCATATCCGTCTGCCCCGAGGAATCAGTCACCAACTGTTCTAATGTATTTTCCGGAACACCGGTATACGAAATCGAAATGCGAGCTTCCGAAATCGGATATGAATTCACCGATGAAGTTACATTCACCTGTAATGATCCTTTATCTGCCGCCTCCTGCTGCATTTTCACATTCTGCATCCCGACTCCTTGCATTGCAGCTTTATACCTCTTATTGTTTTCTGTTTCCCGCATACGTTCTCCTTCATCAGATTTATTCTCTCTAAATATATATGCGGAAGCTTTCGTTTAGAACAACTTTCGTATTCGGAGTCTCTGCAAGAGCATATGATAATCAAAACAACTTCATGATATCGTTATACATCACAACGGCCATCAGTACCATAAGCAATGCGAATCCCGCAAAATGTACCATTCCTTCTTTTTCCGGCGGAACACGTTTTTTACGGATCGCTTCTATTATAAGAAAAACAAGTCGTCCTCCGTCCAATGCAGGGAGCGGAAGCAGATTTAAAATTCCGAGATTTGTTGTCAGCAGAACACCGAAGTTCATCATACTGAGCATCACAACGCCGAACCCTGCCGGAGCTGCTTCCTGATACATGTCGTCTACGGCATTTACAATTCCTACCGGACCTGAAAGATCTTTAAGTCCTGCCTGACCTGTCACAAGCATGCGCAAACTGTCTACTGTATAATTCATCCAGTACTTTACTTTGTAAATACTGTATTCAACAGATTTGAAAATCCCCGGTTTTACTATATCTCCGCTTGTCACCCCAAGCAGCGGTGCGGCATCGCCTTCCAACTGTCGAGGCTCCAGTTTTGCCGTATATTTCTTGCCGTCACGTTCATACTCTACTTTGAAAGGCGCTTCATCGGCATGTGTCATTGTATACAGACTGACATCATCCCATATATGCACGTTCCGCCCGTTGATCTCTGTGATAACGTCTCCGGCTTGAAGTCCCTCTTCCTGCGCGGAATAGCCGTCCAGCACTCCTGTTATTTCCGGACTTCTGTAACCGGTTATCATAATCAATATAAAACAGAAAACACACGCAAGAATGAGATTGAAGATCGGTCCCGCCGCAACAACTGACATTCTCGCCCACACGGATTTACTGTTGAAACTTCCTTCCGACAGATCGTCGGCATCATCTTCGCCCATCATACACGCGCCGCCGAAAGGAAGCAGTTTCAGAGAAAATTTTGTCTCTCCGATCTGTTTTCCTAATAACGTAGGTCCAAGTCCTAAAGAAAATTCATCTACCCGAATTCCGTTTTTCTTTGCAAGAAGAAAATGTCCCAATTCATGAAAGATGATAATAAAACTAAATAATAAAACTGCAATAATGATTCCCATTCGCTACCACCTGTTTTTTATAAATTCATATGTTTCCCGCTCAGTCTTTAGTATCTCTTCCACTGTCGGATCTGCAATATTTTTATGATTTTCCATACACGCCGAAATAATCTCCGGAATCTCAAGATATGCGATCTGTCTTCCGAGAAACATTGCAACAGCACGCTCGTTTGCCGCATTAAACACAGTCGGAAGAGAACCGCCTTTTCTCCCGGCTTCATACGCAAGCTTCAGTCCGTAAAACGTCTCCATATCCGGCTTCTCAAAAGTAATCTGCGAAAGTGTGGAAAAATCAAGACGATCTCCCGGAAGATACCTTCTCTCCGGATAATAAAGCGCATATTGGATCGGCAGTTTCATGTCCGGTGTTCCAAGTTGAGCGATCACCGCACCGTCCTCATATTCTACCATAGAATGAATAATGCTTTGAGGCTGTACGACAACTTGGATCTGATCGACCGAAACGTCAAAAAGCCATTTGGCTTCTATCACTTCAAGACCTTTATTCACCATTGTAGAAGAATCGATCGTAATCTTCTGTCCCATCTCCCAGTTTGGATGTTTCAAAGCATCTTCAACTTGTATACCGGTAAGTTCTTCTCTTTTTTTCCCGCGGAACGGTCCGCCCGAAGCAGTCAATAATATTTTATGGAGAGCTTTGCGCTGTCCCCCCTGAAGCGACTGAAAAATCGCGCTGTGTTCACTGTCTACAGGAAGGATCGACACTTTATATTGTTCCGCCAGCGGCATGATAATATGCCCTGCCGTCACAAGTGTTTCTTTATTTGCCAGAGCATTATCCTTTCCGGCTTTGAACGCCTCGCTCGTCGGCAGGATTCCGATCATACCTACAATCGCAGTTACAACAATCTGTGAATCTTTCCAAGATGCAGCGGCAAGCAATCCGTCCATCCCGGATAAGATCTCCACATCCAGATCCGCAGTCTTTATTTTCAGCTCTGCGGCTTTTTCCTCATTCCACACTGCGGCAATCGACGGTTTGAATTCCCGGATCTGTTTTTCCAGAAGTTCAATGTTATTTCCCGCAGCAAGCGCCGTGATTTTTATATCTTTGTTTGTTCTTACAATTTCAAGCGTCTGGGTTCCGATCGAGCCGGTAGACCCTAAGACAGCGATTCTTTTCATATCTTTGTACCTCACTTCTGCATCTGTCCTGTAACATATCGCCCGTAAACTTATCTTCCGGCTTCATAATGCCCTTATGTCTTACAATAAAACCGCAAGATAATATATGATCGGAGCAGTAAAAATGACACTGTCAAAACGATCCAGAATTCCTCCATGACCCGGAATCAGTTTCCCGTAATCTTTAATATTATGATAACGTTTGATCGCCGATGCCGCCAGATCGCCGATCTGGGAAATTGCGCCGCCGACTGCACCGATCACTGCATAAGAAACGATACTCGCCCCTGCATTTCCCCAGTGGTTCACAGCTAATGCATAAAGCACACCAATCAGGGCTGCGCCTGCAATTCCTCCTATCCCGCCTTCTACGGATTTTTTCGGACTCAGAACCGGAGCCATCTTATGCTTTCCGATGAGCATGCCTACACAGTATGCACATGTATCGCATCCCCACGAACAGATAAACACAAGCCATACGGTAAACACTCCTCCCGGAAGCATTCTTGTAAGGTAAATGTAAGACAGCATTACCGCTACATAAAATACTCCGAAAAATGCCGCCATGATCTGCTGTGTATTATATTTCGGATAAGAAAATACAAGCACTGCCATCTGGCAGATCAAATACGCCATAAAAAGCAGCATAAACCATGTATGTTTTTCTCCCGGGAGATATTCTTCCATATAAATAAGCGCATAATACCCGAAAGCAAAAATATAACCGACAATTCCCGGCGCTTTTTTCTCAATGCCAAACACTTTATAAAGTTCTGACATTCCGATCAGGCTGATCGCGAAAAGAACCGTAAATAAAACTTGCCCTCCGGCAATCACTGTCGTCAATGCAATGATCATCAGCATAATGCCGCTCAACAACCGTGTTTTAAACATAGATTACGCCTCCTCAACTTTGCCGAATCTTCTGTGTCTGTGGTTATATTCTTCGATTGCTTTTACAAGTTCTTCTTTTGTAAAATCCGGCCACGGAACAGGTGAAATATAAAATTCCGAATATGCAAGCTGCCAAAGAAGATAATTCGACAATCTCTGCTCCCCACTCGTTCGGATCATCATATCTGGATCCGGAATCCCATGAGTATCTAAATATGTCTCAAACACCGATTCATCAATCTCTTCTGCTTTTATCTTTCCTTCTGCACAGTCTTTCGCCATTTTTTGCGCTGCCCGTGTCAGCTCATCTCTGCTTCCGTAATTCAAGGCAATCGTAAAATTCAGACCGCCGTTGTCTGTGGTAGCAGCTTCTAGCTCGCGAATCCTGCTTTTGATATCGTCATCCAACGGCTCAATATCTCCGATCACACGGATCTTCATATCATTCTTGGCCGCTGTTTTCAAGCATGTTTTCATATAATTACGAAGCAGTTTCATAAGAGCCGCAACTTCATTTTCCGGGCGGCTCCAATTTTCTGTTGAAAATGCATAAACCGTCAGATATTTAATTCCCATACGCCATGCCTCTTCACAGATTTTCTCCACATTTTTGCTTCCCTGTGCGTGTCCGTAGTTTCGCGGCATCCCCTTTGCTTTCGCCCATCTGCCATTTCCGTCTAAAATAATTGCTATATGCTGCGGTACGTTCATCTTTTCTTCCTCTCTATACGAAAGGGGGCTTACAATCAAAGCCCCCAGTTTTTGTAACGGCGTTAAGAATCCGATTACACAGTCATAATCTCTTTTGTCTTTACCTCGACCATCTTATCAATCTTTTCGATATATTTATCCGTAATCTTCTGAAGATCGTCTTCCAGATCTTTGATCTCATCTTCCGAAACTTCCGTTCCTTTTAACTTCTTAAACGCTACATTTCCGTCACGACGGATATTTCTGACAGCCACTTTCGCAGCCTCTCCTTTTTTCTTCACATCTTTTGCCAGTTCTTTTCTCCGATCCTCCGTAAGTTCAGGGAATACGAGGCGAACCGTCGAACCGTCATTAGTCGGATTGATGCCGAGATCTGACATAAGGATCGCTTTCTCAATCTCTTTGAGCATGCTCTTTTCCCACGGCTGGATCTGAATCATCCTTGCTTCCGGGACAGATACGTTTGCCACCTGTTGGATCGGTGTCGGCGATCCGTAATAATCAACTGTCAATTTATCAAGAACATGTGGATTTGCGCGACCGGCTCTGATCGTAGCTAATTCTCCGTCAAGATTATTGATCGTTTTTGTCATCTTTGAATCATATGTCGTCAATCTTTCATTCATATTTATATCCTCCTGCAAATTTTTTATAACGCTTATACAGTCACTTTCGTTCCCGTAAAGTTTCCGCTCATCGTTTCCACAATACTGTTTTCCTCGTTCAAACCGAATACAAGCATCGGCATCTTATTTTCAAGGCAGAGAATCGATGCTGTAAGATCCACCGCGGCAAGTTTCTGATCGATCACTTCGTGTATGGATATCTCGTCATATTTGACCGCTTCCGGATTCACTTTCGGATCGCTGTCATAAATACCGTCTATCGCCTTTGCAAGCAGCATCGCGTCCGCTTCAATCTCGATCGCTCTTAATACCGCCCCTGTATCTGTTGAAAAATACGGATGTCCCGTTCCTCCTGCGAAAAAGATCACTTTTCCTTCTTCCAGCGCCGCTACTGCCGCATCTTTTGAGAATAATGACGTAAACGAACCGCATACAAACGGCGTAAACACTTCTGTTTTCATCCCGACATAACGGAAAATATCAGATACATAAATACAGTTCATCACCGTTGCCAGCATTCCGATCTGATCTGCTTTTGTCCGGTCGATCGTCTCGCTCGTCCTTCCCCTCCAGAAGTTGCCTCCTCCGGTCACGATCGCCACCTGAATGCCATCCTCAGTCAGTTTCTTTACCTGCTCTGCAACTTTAATACAGGTTGCCTCGTCAAAACCTGTTTTTTTATCTCCCGCGAGCGCTTCTCCGCTCAGCTTTAACAGTACTCTTTTCATATCGTACTCTCCTTTGTTTTCTTCACATTAACTATTTAAAATCAATGCTGACCTAAAATGAAGTATAACATAAGTTTTTCATTTTGTCATGTACATATCCCGCATCTCGTTCATCTGCCATAACCGTCAGTTTATCGCCTGCCATAAGGCATGTTTTTCCTTTCGGAATAAACTCTTTTCCGCCTCTGTCTACCGCGACAAGAAGGCAGTTGTCCGGCAGATCTATTTCCATGACGGTGCGGTTTTCAAGAGCAGAACCTCCCATGATCACAAACTCGCTCAGCACTTTCTGCCCGCCCGCATAAACCGGCTGTTCTTCCTCTTTTTCTCTTTGCAGCAGATTTGCCAGAAGGCTTTCATAAATCGGTTCAGATCTTACCAAAGTTGCAGTGACATATGCAGTCACCGAAACAAGTGCAAGAGAAAGCATCTGACTTACCGAGCCGGACATCTCAAACAGAAGTATGATCCCTGTGATCGGCGCACGAACGATCGCCGTGAAAAATCCGGCCATTGCCAGTAAAACGAAATTATTCATATACATCGGATCTAAACCGAAGATTTCCGTTCCTGTCATAGAGAAGATTCCGCCGACCATTGCGCCTAATATCAGAAGCGGAAAAAAAATTCCGCCAGGAGCGCCGGATCCGAAACTGACTGCCGAAAACAGAAATTTCACAAGAAACGTAATGATCGCAACTTTCAACACCATCTCTTTATCCGTCAAAGCAACGATCAGATCCCCTCCGCTTCCAAGTACCGAAGGCATGCAAAGTCCAAGCACTCCCGCCGCCGAAAACGCGATCATAAGACGAGTCGTCTCGTTTAAAAATTTCGGTCTTTTATAAAGTTCCTGCGCTTTTAGCATTACCTTATTATAGAGCGCTCCCATCAGACCTAAAATCACTCCCAACACAAGGATCATCCAATAATAATTCTGGGGAAGCGTCTGTTCCAACTGAAATCGGAACACCGGATCAAGCCCCATAATATGAGACGATATATAATCTGCCGTAACCGAAGCTGTCATAACCGAAATAAGCAGACTTGTCGAAAACCCTTTGTGCAGTTCTTCCAACGCAAACATAACGCCTGCCAAAGGAGCGTGAAATGCCGCAGCCAGTCCGGCGCTCGCCCCACACGTCATCAAATACCGTTCTTCTGTTTTCCCTCTGCTTAAAATCCGTGATATTCCCTGTCCGCTCATCACTCCAAGCTGTATAGACGGACCTTCCCTGCCAAGAGACAGTCCGCCGAACAGACAAAGAAATCCTCCCGCAAACTTAGCGGGCAGAACTTTAAGCCAGTTTTGATTCAATTTTCCAAGTATTTCACCTTCAACCTGCGGTATTCCGCTCCCCGATATCATCGGTTCCCATTTTATCAGTTTCCCGACAAGCACTGCAAGCAGCATCAAAACAGCAAACCATCCCGCAATCCGCAGTGGATTTCCTTTTATAAACGCCAGCGCTTCACCAAGCCATTTTCCCGCACAAGTAAGCGCGATTCTGTAAAGGAGCACGATCAACCCTCCGACAGCTCCTACGAGAAGTCCTTCCCCGATCAATATAACAGGAAAACGCTGCGCTCTTTTTATTGTATGCGATGTATTTCTTTTCATTTTATCCTCATTTCTTCCATTCCTTTTTTCTACAGTTCCGACAAAAAGCCGTAAAGATCATCGAAGATCTTCCCGAAAATATTTCACACCAGAAATATAGACACAATCACAGTGACAATACCGCATATACCGATTGCAAGTCCGCTCATCGCGCCTTCCACTTCCCCGATCTCAATCGCTTTCGATGTTCCTACCGCATGGCTGGATGCCCCTATGGCAAGTCCTGCCGCAACCGGATCAGATACCTTAAATAATTTTATAAGAAGGGGCGCAAATATCCCCCCTAGTATTCCTGTTCCGATAACGGCGGCAACCGTAATCGGAACGACGCCGCCTGCCGGTTCTGATATGCTCACGGCAATCGGGGTTGTTACGGATTTCGGCAGCAAAGAAACTGTCAGACTTTTATCCAGTCCGAATAACCGGCACAGTCCGTAAACACTTCCCATAGATGCCAAAGATCCGGCCGTGCAGCCGACAAGAATCGGAAGCCAGTACTGTTTGAGTATCTGTATTTTTGTATAGATTGCCACTGCAAGGCAGGCAGTTGCCGGAGCGAGGAACATATTAATAATCTTTCCTCCCGCATTATAATCTTCATAGGGTATTTTAAAAATAAGAAGAACCCCGACAATAAGAACAATGGCAATCACCAATGGATTACAGACAGGTGTTTTTAACTTTTCATTTAATTTCACCCCGATTCCGAAGGCTAGAACGCTTAGCGCAATTCCAAAATACGGTGAAGAACACAATTCTCTCATTTTTCTCCGCCTCCTGACTGTAGATTTTCTGGTTTCCTGCTTTTCATCAAACGGAGTGTCAATTTCACGCTCCATGCAGTCACTGCAAATGTAATAATTGTAGAAATAATACAAACAAAAACTAACTGTACAATCGAATGTTTCAGCACATCAAAATAATTCATAATACTTACGCCCGCAGGAACAAAAAAGAACGCCATATTTCCGAGAAGAAAATCCGCCTTTTCCTGAATATGTTCTATCTTTAAAACTCCGGTAAACAGGCATAAAAAAAGAAGTATCATTCCGATCACACTTGCCGGAAAGGTAAAAGGAAGCAGTTTCTCTATCACAAGGCTAAGCCAGCATACTGTAAAAATGATCCCGATCTGTCTAATGATTTTCATTGCATCAACTCCTTAATTGTTCTTGATCGCCTATCATTAACTCTACTAAAATACCACTGTCTTTGCAAGACTGTCAATGTCGGGCGCTATTCTTTAAATCTGTTCATATATCATTTATCTGCACATTAAAAGGCGAAAAAAGAGATAGAAATAAAAGAAATATGCAAAAAAAATCATTGACATTCTTTTTTTTGTATTCTATGATACTATTAGTTTCGCACTTTAAACAGTTAAAATTTTGCAGTATGAAGTTGAACGCTTTTGTTCTTCCCTTCGCTGCCGAAAATATTTTTCATAATACAGGGAGGCATTTTTATGATTATCGTACTGAAACCACATTCAACAGAAGAAACTATTACACGTGTAGAAAATATGGTCAAAAACCGGGGACTCGACACACACATCGTCCGCGGTACAGAGATGACGATCATCGGATGTATCGGAGATACAACGCTGATCGACCCACGACTCTTTGAAGTTGACAGTTCCGTAGATAAAGTTATGCATGTTCAGGAACCTTACAAACTTGCCAACCGCGCGTTTCATCCCGAAGACTCCGTGATCGACGTCTCAGGAGTCAAAATCGGCGGAGGACATATGGGATTGATCGCAGGTCCTTGTTCTGTAGAATCTTTTGATCAAGTGCTCGAGATCGCAAAAGCCGCAAAAGCCGCCGGAGCTAATCTTCTGCGCGGAGGAGCATTTAAACCGAGAACAAGCCCGTACTCATTTCAAGGGTTAGGTCTTGACGGACTGGAGATTCTCTGTCAGGTCAAACAAGAAGTCGGTCTTCCGATCGTAACAGAGCTGATGTCTCCTGAATACCTCGATGTTTTCAATGAGAAAGTAGATCTTATTCAGATCGGAGCCCGCAATATGCAGAATTTTGATTTATTAAAACAGCTCGGTCAGGTAGACCGTCCGATCTTATTAAAACGCGGTTTGAACGCTACCTACGAAGAATGGATCATGTCAGCCGAATATATTATGGCTTCAGGAAATGAAAACGTTATCCTGTGCGAGCGTGGTATCCGTACATTTGAAACATATACAAGAAACACTCTTGACTTACAGAGCATTCCTGTACTTCGCAAAAAGACACATCTTCCTGTTGTAATCGATCCTAGTCATGCAGGAGGAAAATGGTGGCTTGTAGAACCGATGGCAAAAGCTGCCGTAGCGGCAGGCGCAGACGGTCTGATGATCGAAGTTCACAATAATCCGGAGTGTGCTCTTTGCGACGGAGCACAGTCACTGAAACCGGAAAAATATGACACACTTCTCAAAGAAATAAAACTAATTGCCGAGGTTGTCGGAAAACAGCTATAAAAGGAGATTCTATGAAACTAACAGTCAATCTGAAGGAAAACTCTTATCCGATCTATATTGAAAACGGGATTTTAAATCGCGCGGGAGAATACATCGCCGATCTGTTTCACGGACAGCGTATTATGATCGTCTCCGATGACAATGTATTTCCACTGTACGGAAAACAATTATGCGATTCCCTTTCTGGCTACGAGTGTCATTCTCTCGTCCTCCCTCATGGAGAACCGACAAAAAGTTTCGACACACTTCCGAAAGTCTACTCCGCAATGCTTGACGCAAAACTGACCCGAAGCGATCTTGTGATCGCTCTCGGAGGCGGAGTGATCGGGGATCTGACCGGATTTGCGGCATCTACCTACTTGCGAGGAATCAAATGTGTGCAAATACCGACTTCTCTTTTGGCACAGGTAGACTCATCCGTCGGCGGCAAAACCGCCGTAGACCTTCCTCAGGGGAAAAATCTTGTAGGCGCGTTCTTCCACCCGAAAATGGTGCTGATCGATCCTCTTGTACTGAACACACTGCCTGATCATTTCATCCATGACGGCATGGGCGAAGTGATCAAATATGGCTGCATCAAAGACTCCGGGTTGTTTGATCTTCTCCTTTCTCATTCTTCATTTGAAGATCTCAAACCGGATCTGCCAAAGATCATTGCCAGATGTGTTGATATCAAACGGATCGTTGTAGAAGCAGACCAGTTTGATACCGGAGAGCGGATGCTTTTAAATTTCGGTCATACACTGGCCCATACGATTGAACAATATTATCAATATGAGCGGGAAAGCCATGGAGAAGCCGTCGGAATCGGCATGTATCAGCTTACGAAAATGTCAGAAAAACGCGGCCTTACCGCAAAGGGATGCGCTGAAAAGATTCGGAAAGCTTTAGATATCTACAATCTTCCGACAAGCTGCAAATTGACTGTTTCCGAACTGATCAAAGCGATCTCCCTTGATAAGAAAAACTTAAACGGACACTTAAACCTCGTCCTTTTAAAAGAAATCGGCGACAGTTATATTTATCCTACAAAAATCGGTTTTTTTGAAAACGAGTTGAACACATTTATGTGAGAATGTTGTACCTATAGTCTTCATAAACGAATAAACTTTTACATAACGACAAAAATAAAGCAGGAGATGCCGCAAATCAACAGCGCATCTCCTCTATTTTTATATCTTTTATATCTTTATTTTTTATATCTTTGTTTTTAATATTTTTTTAATATCTCC
>OQWD01000763.1_pt1 | contig 12207 bp, 9 predicted proteins | sample 1691631 | NCBI WGS metagenome assembly OQWD01 (sample SAMN03418283, study PRJEB22391) | human gut metagenome | biome: human-gut; feature: organic feature; material: feces | host: Homo sapiens | place: Italy | collected 2013-04 | reverse complement strand
GTCTCTCCCATGGATCTTCCTTAAGGAATCTGAGACATGCATCGAATGTAGCACCACCCCAGCACTCAACAGAATGATATCCAACCTTATCCATCTTATCGATGATTGGAAGCATCTGTTCTGTTGTCATACGGGTAGCGATCAGTGACTGATGCGCATCACGTAATACAGTTTCGGTAATCTTAACCGGTTTCTTTTCTGCCATTTCGAACCTCCTGAATATATTCTCATATGATTATGATCATTACTGTACATTAAAGATTGCAAGGAATGTTCCTGCTGCAACTGCTGTACCGATAACACCTGCAACATTTGGTCCCATTGCATTCATCAGAAGGAAGTTCGTAGGATCATACTGGGAACCTCCCTTCTGAGAAACTCTGGCTGCCATAGGTACGGCAGATACACCGGCTGAACCGATCAGCGGATTAACCTTACCCTTTGTTACCAGACACATTAACTTACCAAATAATACACCGGCTGCTGTACCGAATGCAAATGCGATCAGACCAAGTAATACGATCTTTAAAGTACTGATCTTTAAGAAAGCTTCTGCACTTGTACTTGCACCAACAGATGTACCAAGTAAGATAACTACGATATACATCATAGCATTGGATGCTGTCTCTGTAAGCTGTTTTACAACACCACACTCACGGAACAGATTACCTAACATCAGCATACCAACCAGTGGTGCTGTTGTAGGAAGGATCAGAACAACTACGACTGTAACGATAATTGGGAAAAGAATCTTTTCCAGCTTGGTTACAGGACGAAGCTGTGGCATTCTGACCAGGCGCTCTTTCTTTGTTGTAAGTGCTTTCATAATAGGTGGCTGGATGATCGGAACCAGTGACATATAAGAATATGCTGCTACTGCGATTGGTCCAAGTAATGTACCACCCATTCCAAGTTTACCGGCAAGGAAGATAGATGTAGGACCATCTGCACCACCGATAATAGAAATAGCTGCTGCTTCCTTACCATTGAATCCCATCAGGAAAGCAAGGAAATATGCGCCGTAGATACCGAACTGTGCTGCAGCTCCAAGAAGAAAGCTTGCAGGGTTTGCGATCAACGGGCCAAAATCTGTCATGGCACCTACACCCATGAAGATCAGTGAAGGAAGAATACTCCATTCATCCAACATGTAGAAGTAATGTAATAATCCGCCTTCTGCCATTATATCTGGAAACATGTTAACAAGTAACATACCAAATGAGATTGGTACCAGAAGAAGTGGCTCAAAACCAAACTTAATTGCAAGGAACATGAAAACGAACGCTACAAGGATCATAACGTAATTTTTCCAGTCAAGACTTGCAAAACCTGTCTGATTTGCTAAATTTGACAATACGTCAACTATACTACTCATTTAGTCGTTCCTCCTATCAGATTTATACAAGTACAGCATTAGTTCAGAGTTGCTAATGTATCTCCTGCTTCAACAGTTGCACCTGATGCAACGTCGATGCTTGCTACTGTACCATCTTCCGGAGCAACAACTTCGTTTTCCATCTTCATAGCTTCAAGGATCAGAATAACCTGTCCCTTCTTAACTGCATCACCAACATTTGCCTTAACATCAAGGATCTTGCCAGGCATCGGAGAAGCAACCTTAATGGAACCTGCGCCCACTGACTTAGCTGCCGGTGCTGGTGCCGGTGCTGCCGCTGGTGCCGGTGCTGCTACAGGAGCTGCTGCAACTGGTGCTGCTACAGGGGCAACGCCACCTGCTAATTCTTCAACTGAAACATCATATGATGTACCATTTACTGTAATTCTATAATTCTTCATCGATATATCCTCCTATTATTATCTCTTAATACGTCTGATCGGACGTGTCACAAGCTTATCTTTGCTTGGATACGTTGTATATGCATTCTGTCCTGCTGATGCAGCAGCAACTGCGGCTGTGATAACTGCAACCAGTTCAGAATCATTCATTACGCTTTCACCTGTTTCTGTTTTAACGATGTCAACAATCTGTCCTGCCGGTGCAGATCCTGCATCTTCTTCCTTTGTCTCAGCAACAGGCTCTGCCTTAGCTGCTTCTTCTGCTTTTTTAGCTGCCTTCTTGGCTGCTTTTGCTTCTTTATCAAAGAAGCCGGGAACAAATTTTAACAGATAGATGATAAATGATATAAAGATAAGAACAACGAATACAGTTGCCATACCGATCAGGGTGTTGGTTCCGGCTGCCTTCATCTTATCTTCAAATGTCATGTTTGCTGCAATCTCAACATCAGTTGACTTATATGGGTACATACCCTGTGAAGAAAGGGCTTCATCAGCCTGCTCTTCACTGTAACCATACTGATTCATTAACTGATATCTCTGTAAGTTATATGTTGCACTGTTGTCTACAAATGTTACCTTGATCAACGCTTCTTTTTCTGTACAGTCAGCATAAAGAGTAACGATTACATTTCCTTCTGTCTCTGTAATCTTGTATTCACCTGTAAAATCTTTAAACTCACCGCACTCATCACCGATATTACGGAATGACTTGACTGCTTCTATCTCATTTTCAGAAACCCCTGCATCCTCGCCTGCTTCTATAACATAGTTATAGGTCTCATCTGCGCTTGCATATTTCTGATATGTCTCACAGGCATCTTTTGCTACCTGAGCGATCTCCTGATCGTTATAAGCAAATTTTACTCCGTTATCATCAGAAGCACTACATCCGGCAAACATAAAAGTAACAGCTAACATAGAAACTATTAATAATAATTTTTTCTTCATTTAGTTGTCACTCCTTTTATATAGTACCGTGTTTCTTATAAGGTCTCATCTCTTCCTTTGAAAGGAGCATCTGGATCGCTGCGATCACTCTCTTTCTTGTAGCATCAGGCTCGATGATATCATCGATATATCCTCTGGATGCTGCCGAAGCTGCTCCTGAAAGAGCTGCAACATATTCTGCTTTCTTCTCCTTGATGAAGGCAAGCTTGTCGTCTGCTGCTGCAAGTTCATCTTCATACATGATCTTAACTGCCATCTCAGGATCCATAGTACCGATCACTGCATCCGGCCATGCATATACCATATCAGCTCCGATTGCCTTGGAGTTCATAACCGTATATGCTGTTCCATAGGCCTTGTCCATAACAACCGTAACCTTTGGAACTGTTGCATCTGCATATGCATTTGTAAGTTTTGCAAGAGCCTTTGAGATGGTCTTCTCTTCTTCAACTGTTGCAGCAAAACCTGTTACATTTACAAGTGTAAGAACAGGAATGTTAAATGCATCACAGAAATCTACAAATTCTTCTGCTTTATATGCACCCGCTGTTGTGATCGTATCTTCCTGATTACCAACACATCCAACTGTGATACCATCCATACGGATCAGAGCTGTAACAACATCTCCTGCATATTCCTTCTTCATCTCAAGCACAAGAGAATCATCGGCAATATTCTGGATCACTGCTCTTGGATCGTTCTTGTAAGAATCAAGATTTGGGATAATTCTGTTTGGATTGTCATTTGCAGAAGCTTCCTTGTCGTCCAGATTACAGCTTGGAAGAACCTCAACCAATGCACGGATCATACCAAGTAATTCTTCTTCTGTCTCAAATACACCATCTACATTTGCTGTATTCTCACTTACATAATCAGCTGCGGAAGTATCTAACTTTGTAATATTGTTCTCTGCTAAAGCGTTTGGAGAATTTACAAATAACTTTGCACCTTCCTTTGCCATGAAAGTGAAGTCTGATAATGATGGAACAAGGGAAGCACCGCCGCCACATGCACCAAAAACAGCTGTGATCTGAGGAATAACACCTGAAGCCATAACCTGCTTGCCATATACTTCACCAAATGCATTCAGTGCATCTGTAGCTTCCTGAAGTCTGAGTCCTGCACAGTCGATCATACCGATGACAGGTGCACCCATCTTCATAGCCATATCATAAATTTTTGCAATCTTCTTAGCATGCATCTCACCAACAGAACCGCCTAAAACTTTAGCGTCCTGACTGTATACATACACTAAATTGCCATTGATAACACCATATCCGGTGATAACACCATCTTTTGGAGTATCCTTATCCTGAATGTTAAAATCAGTATTTCTTGCTTTCACATAAGCACCGATTTCAACAAAGCTTGCGTCATCAAGCAATGCATTAATTCTATCGCTTGCTGACAGGGTGAGTTTGTTGCTCATTTCTAGTCCTCCATTAAATTTATTTTTAGGAGTTACATAAAAGTAATTCCAAATTTATGCCGATTTTATTGTAAAGCCTTTACGAATTTATTTCAAGTAAAATTATCATTACGACACAGTTTTTTCAGCACTTTTTAACAATCGGACATCCCTGCTATTTTTACTTAAAAAACAAAAGGGGAAAGTGGAAGTAATTGTCAGAAAATACCCCATTTTCCCCATAATTGTCTATTTTGTGGTTAGTTGTTCATAACTATACAGCTTTTAACTTTATATTAATCCTTCAGGACATTTTTGTTTGATACCAGATAATCGATCAGTGAAATGATCGTTAATACAAGTGCAGCGTAGATCAGCACCTGTTCGATTACAAATATCACTTTTCCACCAAGATTACCGATCAGGAAACAAACCATGACCATCTGGACAACAGTCTTTAATTTGCCCCAGATACCAGCCGCAATAACAACACCCTTTTCTGCTGCAATCAGCCGGAATCCGCTAATGATAAATTCTCTCGCAATGATGATAATAACGATCCATGCAGGAATCCGTCCCTGATCGACCAGTGCGATCATTGCAGAACATACCAGAAGCTTGTCTGCTAACGGATCCATGAATTTTCCAAATGTTGTGACCAGATTACATCTTCTTGCGATCTGTCCATCTAATGTATCCGTGATCGCTGCAGCGATAAAGATACCAAGTGCGATCCATTTGGCTGCTGCAAAATCAAGATACATAAACACAACAAAAAATGGAATCATTATAACTCTCAATATTGTTAATTTGTTTGGTAAATTCATTCTATCATCTCCCCTGTCAGATCATATTCATTTGCATCTGTGATCCGAACCTGTACAAAGGTGCCGGACATCAGCTCATACGGTGCATCAACAAATACCATACCATCTACATCGGGCGCATCCCGATAAGTTCTTCCGACATATACATCGTCTTCTGCAACATAGCCTTCGATCAGTACTGTAAGACTCTTGCCAAGCAGCTCCTGATTCTTGTCGTATGATACTTCCTGCTGCAATGCCATTATATCATCCCGCCATTTTTCTGCAACCTCATTTTCAATCTGATTAGGAAATGATGCTGCCGGAGTCCCTTCCTCCGGTGAATATGTAAACACACCCAGGCGGTCAAATTCCGACTCATTCACAAACTCCATAAGCGCTTCATGATCCGCTTCTGTTTCACCGGGAAATCCTGCGATCAGCGTTGTACGGATCGCAATATCAGGAATCCGGATCCGAAGCTTTGCGATCAATTCTACAATATCCTTTTTACAGGTACGTCTTCCCATGCGTCGCAATACAGGATCTTCTGAATGCTGAATCGGTATATCGAGATAATGACAGACTTTTTCTTCCTCCGCGATCGTATCGATCAGCTCGTCTGTGATCTCCTCCGGATAGCAGTACATCAAACGTATCCACTGGATTTCCTCGATCTTGCAGAGTTCATGTAATAATTTCGGAAGTGTCTTTTCACCATACAGATCCACTCCATAGAGTGTTGTTTCCTGTGCAACAAGGATTAGTTCTTTTACTCCCTGTGCAGCAAGCTCTTTTGCAGATGCCAGAAGCTGTTCCATCGGAATACTTCTGTACTTTCCTCTGATATATGGAATCGCACAATAAGTACACATCTTGCCACAGCCTTCTGCGATCTTTAAATATGCCATTGAAGCTCCGGTTGTAACGATACGTCCGCCAACTGCCTCCGGCATATAATTGATATCTGTAACAAAGGAATGTTCTTCTTCAGATCCGATTGCATCCACGATCGCATCATAATTTGCAGCTCCGACAATTGTATCAATCTCCGGCAGTTCTGCAAGAATATCGTCCTTATACCGCTGTGACAGGCAGCCGGTAACGATCAGCTTCTTTAATGATCCTGTCTTCTTCAGCTCTCCGTATTCTATTATCGTATTAATACTTTCTTCCTGCGCATCTTTGATAAATGCACAGGTATTGATAACAACTGCCTCTGCCTCATGTTCATCATTTGTGATCTCATGTCCTGCCTTATGCAGAAGTCCGAGCATTACCTCACTGTCCACAAGGTTCTTATCGCAGCCCAATGATACCATCAATACTTTCATATATGTTCTTTCCTCAGGTTATTTTATATTGATCGAATCTACACAGTTATGCATAAGCATTGCGATCGTCATAGGACCAACTCCACCCGGTACAGGAGTAATTGCTCCTGCAACCTTGCTTGCTGATTCAAAATCAACGTCGCCGCATAATTTGTTATTCTCATCTCTGTGTATTCCGACATCGATCACGGTTGCGCCCTCTTTGATATAGGATGCATCGATCATCTTCGGTCTGCCGATCGCAACTACAAGAATATCTGCACGCTTACATACCTCTTTCAGATCCTTTGTCTTTGAATGACAGATCGTAACCGTTCCATTCTCGCGTAATAACAGCATAGCCATCGGTTTGCCTACGATATTGCTTCTGCCGATCACGACACATTCTTTTCCTGCGATCTCGATTCCGGAACGCTTTAAGAGCTGGATCACACCAGCCGGTGTACAGGATACAAATCCAGGCTGACCGATACTTAATGCTCCAACGCTCATCGGATGGAAGCCATCAACATCCTTTAATGGTGAGATTGCTTTAATGATCTTGTCCTCATCGATATGTTTTGGAACCGGAAGCTGTACCAGAATTCCATTTACAGCATCGTCCTTATTCAATTTATCGATCAGTTCTAACAGTTCTTCCTCCGTTGTCTCTTCCGGAAGCTCATAAGACAAAGAATCAATGCCGATATAGGCACATGCCTTTTTCTTATTGCCGACATATACGGAAGATGCCGGATCATTTCCTACCTGGATAACTGCCAGACAGATCTTTACACCTTTTGCTGAAAGCTCTGCAACCTGTTCCTTTAATTCATCTTTTATCTGTTTTGATATTGCTTTTCCATCAATCAGTTGAGCCATATTTGATTTATTCCTCCTTAGAATAATCCGCAAATTACACCATCGTCATTTACACTGATATTTTCAGCAGCCGGCACCTTAGGCAGACCAGGCATTGTCATGATCGTACCTGTGATTGCGACCACAAAGCCGGCACCTGCACTGACATATACTTCACGGATATTAATATCAAATCCTTCCGGTCTTCCAAGCTTCTTTGGATCATCCGAAAGTGAATACTGATTCTTTGCCATACATACAGGGAAGTTTCCAAATCCCATCTCTTCAATCTTAGCGATCGCACGATCTGCTTCCGGACTGTATGTTACATTTGCTGCACCATAGATCTCTGTTGCAATGCATGAGATCTTTTCTTTAATTGACAGCTCATCTTTATATAATACTTTAAAATCACTCTTTTTGTTCTCAAGTGTATTTAATACTGCATTTGCAAGCTCGATACCGCCTTCGCCGCCTTTTTCCCATACATTTGCAAGAGCGAAATCACAGTTTCTGTCCTTACAGAATTTCTCCACAAACGCAAGTTCCGCATCTGTGTCTGTGATGAAACGGTTTAAAGTAACGACAACAGGAACCTGATACTTCTGAAGATTCTCGATGTGCTTTTCAAGGTTTACGATACCTTTCTTTAATGCCTCCAGATTCTCCTGACCAAGCTCTGTCTTCGGTACGCCGCCGTTGTACTTCAATGCCTTTACGGTCGCAACCAGAACAACTGCATCCGGCTTCAGTCCGTTCATACGGCACTTAATATCAAAGAACTTCTCTGCACCAAGATCTGCTCCGAATCCAGCCTCTGTAATTACATAGTCTGCCAGCTTTAATGCTGTCTTTGTTGCGATTACACTGTTACAGCCATGTGCGATATTTGCAAATGGTCCACCATGCACAAGTGCAGGTGTATGTTCCAACGTCTGGATCATATTCGGCTTGATGGCATCCTTTAAGAGTGCAGCCATAGCACCAACCGCTTTCAGATCCTTTGCTGTTACAGGCTCGTTCTGATAATTATAAGCAACAATGATCCTGCCAAGTCTTTCCTTCAGGTCATTGAAATCCGCTGCCAGACAAAGGATCGCCATGATCTCTGATGCAACCGTGATCACGAAGCCATCTTCTCTTGGCACACCATCTACACGCTTTCCAAGTCCGATCACGGTATGACGCAGCGCACGGTCATTCATATCCATACATCTTTTAAATACGATACGGTTCACATCAATGCCGAGTGCATTTCCCTGATGAATATGGTTATCCATCATTGCTGCAAGCAGATTGTTTGCAGATGTGATCGCATGGAAATCACCAGTAAAATGAAGATTCAGATCCTCCATCGGTACTACCTGTGCATATCCGCCGCCGGCAGCACCGCCCTTGATACCAAAGCACGGACCAAGTGATGGTTCACGAAGTGCGATAACCGCTTTCTTATTCAGTCTGCCCATAGCTTCACCAAGTCCGACTGTGATCGTTGTCTTGCCCTCTCCTGCAGGAGTCGGATTGATCGCTGTAACTAAGATCAGCTTACCATTCTCATTTTTCTGTACGGAAGCGATCAGCTCATCTGACAACTTTGCTTTATATTTGCCATACATCTCGATCTCATCTTCTTTGATGTCAAGCTTTGCTGCAACCTCCTTTATATTCTTCATCTCTGCCTGCTGTGCAATTTCGATGTCGTTTAACATTTAATATGTCCTCCCTGAGTGTAATTTTATCCTATAGCAGGTAAAATCTGCCTATGCACGCTATATCCCTTCACCGGCATTTTCCCTGTATAAATATCATTTGAATCTGTATTATAAATTATTATCTATATATTCGTCAAATTCTTCCTGCGTCATAAGTATCTTTCTTGCCTTTGTGCCCTCCTCCGGACCTACAACCCCGGCACCTGCAAGCTGATCCATGATACGTGCCGCACGGTTAAAGCCGATCTTAAACGCACGCTGCAGCATTCCGATCGAGGCCTTTTCTTTATCAATGATAAAGCGTCCGGCTTCTACAAAATAATCATCCTTATCACTTCCACCGCTCATACCGGGTGCACCGGCCGCTCCGGTCTGTGTAATAGACTTAGATATATCATCATCATACGTTCCGACACCGTTCTGTTTCTTCAGATACTCCACAACGGCTGACACTTCTTCATCAGAAACAAAAGCTCCCTGTACACGAACCGGTTTTGGATAACCGGTCGGATAAAATAACATATCACCCTTACCGAGAAGCTTCTCTGCACCATTCATATCTAAGATGGTTCTGGAATCTACACCGGATGATACAGCGAATGCAATTCTCGATGGAACATTTGCCTTGATCAGACCGGTAATAACATCTACCGATGGACGCTGAGTTGCTATAACCAGATGGATACCTGCCGCTCTGGCAAGCTGTGACAAACGGACAATCGCGTCTTCCACTTCTCCGTGAGCAACCATCATCAGGTCGGCAAGCTCGTCCACAATCACAACGATCGTCGGCATTTTCTTTAGCTTCTCATCATCTACTGATCCGGAAGCAAGTGCCTGTTCTACTTTGTCATTATATCCCTGTATATTTCTGACTCCACATTCTGCAAACATCTGATATCTTCTGGTCATTTCCTCTACCGCCCAGTTCAGTGCACCGGATGCCTTCTTCGGATCGGTTACAACCGGGATCAGCAGATGTGGAATGCCATTATAACAGGCAAGCTCTACCATCTTCGGATCGATCATGATCAGTTTTACTTCTTCCGGTTTTGCCTTATATAAGATACTCATTATCAGCGTATTGATACAGACCGATTTACCGGAGCCTGTGGCGCCGGCGATCAGCAGATGCGGCATCTTGGCTATATCCGTAACAATAACCTGTCCACTGATATCTTTACCGACTGCAAATGCGATGTTGGATTTGGAATTCTTGAAATTATCCGATTCCACCAGTTCGCGAAATGCAACAATTGAATTTTCTTTGTTTGGTACTTCGATTCCGATCGCTGCCTTGCCGGGGATCGGAGCTTCGATACGAATATCAGCAGCTGCAAGATTTAACTTGATATCATCGGCAAGACCAAGGATCTTACTGACCTTAACGCCCTGCTCCGGCTGCATTTCAAACCGGGTAACCGCCGGTCCGCAGCTATAATTTGTGATCGTAACATTAACACCAAAGTTTTCCAATGTATTCTTCAACTTGATCGCTGTAGAACGTACCTGTGCATCCCGGTTCGCATTGTGATTCTTCGGCGGCTGTGCCAGAAGATTGGATCCCGGAAATTTATACTTTGCTCCCTCTTTATAGTTCTTCTGTCCGGGCTTGTCTGCCGCCGGTGCAGACTTCTTCACCGTCTGAGAGTTCTCTGTCTTTCCTGTCACACTGGAAAACGCAGAATCCATATCCGGATCATAATCATCCGGTATCACACTGACAACCTCCGGATGCTCATTTCCATTGATCGCACCGGAAAGAACATCTTCTTCATCCTCAAATTCTGCATCAAAGATGTCTTTTGTCTGCTGAACAGGAATCTCCTGTGTATCACCCATAGGAACTGCCGACGAAACACCGGCTGCCGTTTCTACAGGAGCAGGTTCTGATTTTCTCCTGCTCTTTGTAACCGACGTTTTCTTCGCAAACGATACCGGTATCTGTTCTTCTCTTTCATCATGAAGTACAATCTTCTCTACATCATTATTAAATGTAAGAAAATCGTCATCCGGTACATTTATTTCATGAATCTCATCCTCATTCTCAAAGAAGTCCTTCGCTTTGCCCTTTTGCTTTTCACCGCTTTCATAGACCTTCAGGTTCTCAAGCCTTACCTGGCTGTTTCCGGACTTTCCGGACTTTTTCTTATTCTTTTTAACCGGTCTGCACTCCTGCTCCGGTTCCTCATATTCTTCTTCCCTGTAAAAGCTGTTGATCAGATCCTTAAATGTATCGATCACTGAGATTCCCGTGATCAGGACAAACATAACAAGCGCACCAAGGATCATTACCAGTGTTACGCCCACGATACCGATCGTATTTCTGAAAATAAAGAACAAACCGCCACAGATAATTCCACCGCCCATATGCTCCTTATATCCATCCAGATATAACTGTTTTACAGATAAATAATCGGTTGTGAAGATCATCTGGCTGATCATCGATATGATCATCAGAACCACACCGATATAGATTACTTCATTTCTAACCTTTTTATTACCAAGATTGGAAATAATAAATGCCGATGATATAAAAAGATATACCGGAAATATGTATTCGGCAAATCCGATCACACCAAACAGGAAACCGGATATTGCATCGCCGACCTTTCCACATTTGCCAAAGTTAGCGATCATCAAGAATATGGAAAAAGCAAGAATGACTAACAGGATTACTTCCAGACGTACTTCCCTGTTATCTTCTTCTATCTGTTGTTCCATCTGTTTTTTTGATGTATTTGGGTTCGATACTGTATTTGACCTTTTAGCTGTACTATTTTTTTTCCCCGTACCATTTTTCCCGGTTCCACCGGTGGCTCTGGTCGTTCCGTTCTGTTTTGCCGTCCCGTTTTTCTTTCTGGTTTCAGCCATTTTCTTCTCCCACTTACTTACTTAAATTAACGTACAAAATAATAAATGACAGATATCACACCTGCGCATAAACAATAAATGGAATATCCCTTGAATTTATTGTTCTTTACTGATTTCAGCATCACTTTGATACAAAGAAAGCCTACAACGCCCGCAACGATCATACCGATCACATAATTCAGGATCTCTGATCCGGTAAGACTTGCACCTGCCAGATCCGGGATCTGAAGAATACATGCTCCAAGAATTGTCGGAATCGACATGATGAATGAATATTTTACTGCAAATTCTCTGTTGAATCCACATGCAAGACCTGCTGTGATCGTAGAGCCCGATCTGGAAATACCGGGAAGAGTTGCAATACCCTGAGCCAGACCGATAAATAACGAATTCTTATATGTAGCCTCTGCCGGTCCTTTATTGCCCTTCTGAACACGATCAGCAATAAATAAAATCACAGATGTGATACAGAGACAAAATCCCGG
>OQWD01000756.1_pt1 | contig 12278 bp, 6 predicted proteins | sample 1691631 | NCBI WGS metagenome assembly OQWD01 (sample SAMN03418283, study PRJEB22391) | human gut metagenome | biome: human-gut; feature: organic feature; material: feces | host: Homo sapiens | place: Italy | collected 2013-04 | reverse complement strand
CTGCATATCGGACACACCTATTGCACCGTGAACACGGACGCGCTTGCACGCTATAAGAGAATGCGCGGCTATGATGTTTACTTTTTGACCGGTGCGGACGAACACGGACAAAAGATTGAACGCAAGGCAGCGGAAGCGGGAGTTACACCTCAGCAGTATGTTGACAACATCGTTGCGGGGTTCCACAGCCTTTGGCAGCTTATGGATATTTCCAACGACGGCTTTGTTCGCACGACGGATGATTATCACGTTGCATGCGTTCAAAAGGTCTTTAAAAAGCTCTATGATCAGGGCGATATTTATAAGAGCAGCTACAAGGGCATGTATTGCACGCCCTGCGAGGCGTTCTGGACGGAGACGCAGCTCAAGGAGAGCGGCGGAGTGTGCCCCGATTGCGGCGGCAAGGTTGAAGAGGTTGAGGAAGAAAGCTATTTCCTTAACGTCAGCAAATATGCGCCCCGCCTCATCGAATACATTGAGACTCACCCCGAATTTATTCAACCCGCCTCCCGCGCAAAAGAGATGCTCAACAACTTCCTGCTTCCGGGGCTTGAGGATCTCTGCGTCAGCCGCAGCACCTTTAAATGGGGTGTGCCCGTCAGCTTTGACGACAGGCACGTTATCTATGTCTGGTTCGATGCCGTGCTGAACTATCTTTCAAAGCTCGGTTATTTGAGCGATGATGATTCAATGTTCAAAAAATACTGGCCCTGCGATGTTCACATCGTCGGCAAGGAGATAATCCGTTTCCACACCATTGTGTGGCCCATCATGCTGATGGCTCTCGGCCTTCCTTTGCCCAAACAGGTTTACGGCCACGGCTGGCTTGTTTTGGACGGCACAAAGATGAGCAAATCCCTCGGCAACGTTGTTGACCCCGTCAAGCTTGTCGAACGTTACGGTGTGGATGCAATTCGCTACTTCCTGCTGAGCGAATTCCCGTTCGGAAGCGACGGCAATTTTAACAACGAGGTGCTGATAACGCGCATAAACAGCGACCTTGCAAACGACCTCGGCAATCTGCTTTCACGCACGGTTGCAATGATTGAGAAGTATTTCGGCGGGGTTATCCCTGCGCCCGATGCGCCCGTTGAGGAAGAGGATTCAACCATCGTTCCCGCAGCAGCCGCGCTTGCGGAAAAAATCGATGCCTGCATGAACGCGCTGCACCCCAATGAGGCCTTGGCAGAGATTTTCAGACTTGTTCGTCTTTGCAACAAATATATCGACATTACCGCACCGTGGCTGCTGGCAAAAGATGAAGCAAAGCGTGACAGGCTCGGAACCGTGCTTTATAACCTTGCGGAGTGCCTGCGCATTGTTGCCGTTTGCCTGCGTCCGTTCCTGACCCGCACCGCGCCGAAGATTTTTGAACAGCTCGGCGTTGCGGACGAAACGCTTAAGGAGTTCGATTCCGCTGCGGAATTCGGAAAGCTGCCCGAAGGCACGATCGTTAAAAAGGGAGAGGCGATCTTCCCGCGAATCGATGTCAAAAAGGAGCTTGAACAGCTTGAGGCACTGCTTCCGAAGCCAAAGCAGGCAGCGGAGGAGAAGGCGGAGGCAAAGCCCGAAGCGAAGAACGCGGACACGGAGGCAAAATCTGAGGTTAAATCCGAGGAAAAGCCCGCCGAACCCGCGCTGCTGCCGGAGATAAGCTATGACGACTTTGCGAAACTTGATCTGCGCCTTGCAAAGGTCATTGCCTGCGAAGAAGTTAAAAAATCCAAAAAACTGCTCAAATGCACGCTGCAAATGGGCGGGGAAGAGCGCATTGTGCTTTCCGGCATCAAAAAATGGTACAGCCCGGAGCAGCTCATCGGCAAAACAGTGGTTGTTGCTGCAAATCTTGCGCCGAAGACCATCTGCGGCATTGAAAGCCACGGCATGATACTTTGCGCAAGCGATGCATCGGATGAGAACCTTTCCGCACTTACAACCATGGGCGATATGGCAAGCGGACTGAAGGTGCGCTGAGGCGGCAAACGGAATCGGGAACACTCCCGGCGGCAAAAAACGCAAACGGGAGTTTCCGACGGTTCGTTTTTCAACCGAAAATAAGGGGGAGATTTTTATGACGGCGATAACATATAAACAGCTGCGGGAGGATGCCTCGATCCGAACCTACATCATTCGTGCGGACGAATCCCTGCTTGCGCTCGGATTCACGGAGCATTCGTTTGCGCATGTCACAATGGTGAGCGAAAATGCGGCGCATATCCTTGAAACACTCGGTTATTCCGAACACGAAGTGGAGCTTGTCCGCATTGCCGGCTATCTGCACGATATCGGCAACCTTATAAACCGCGTTGACCATTCACAAAGCGGTGCACTGCTTGCGTTCCGGCTTTTGGAGGAGCGCGGAATGAGTGCGGAGGATATTTCCCTTATCGTAACGGCGATCGGCAACCATGACGAGGGCACGGGCGTACCCGTAAACGCTGTTGCCGCTGCGCTGATACTTGCGGATAAATGCGATGTTCGCCGAAGCCGTGTGCGCAATCGCAATATCTCGACTTTTGATATTCACGACCGCGTAAATTACTCCGTTACGGAATCAAATATCCGAATCGATGACAGCAAGGCGACTCTTTCGCTGAATCTGACCATCGACACGCAGTATTGCTCCATTATGGATTATTTCGAAATCTTCATGACCCGCATGAAGCTCTGTATGCGTGCCGCGAACAGACTCGGGCTGAGCTTTGCGTTGTTTATCAACGGGCAAAAGCTGCTTTAAACAGGCACGGCCGCGTCGGTTTTTTTGACAGTGTAAATGCAATTCGAAAAATTCAATATCTTCAAAAAGCTCTCACCGCACTGTTTGCGGAGGGGGCTTTTAATTAAACAAAAAAGCCGCAAATGCGAATATTTCCGCGCTGCCGCTCATATCAATTCACAAAAGGATAAAGCCGATTCAGCGGCAAAACAGCAATCGGAGGTTATTATGGCAAGCACAGGCATTTATCGGGATATTCAAAAACGTACCGGAGGGGATATTTACATCGGCGTTGTCGGCCCCGTTCGAACGGGCAAATCGACATTTATCAAACGGTTCATGGACCTTATGGTTCTTCCGAAGATCGAAAACGAATATGCCCTGGCCCGAATTGTGGACGAATTGCCGCAAAGCGGTTCGGGCAAAACGGTTATGACAACTCAACCGAAATTTGTTCCGAATGAGGCGGTCGCGCTCACCATCGGCGAGGATGGCATTGAGCTGCGCCTGCGCATGGTGGATTGCGTGGGCTATATGGTGGAAGGTGCGCTCGGCAGCAGCGAGGGGGAGCAGCCGCGCATGGTAAGAACACCGTGGTTCGATTACGATATTCCGTTTGATGAAGCCGCTGAACTCGGCACGCGGAAAGTCATTACGGAACATTCAACAATAGGCATCGTCATTTTGACGGACGGCAGCATCACGGGAATTTCCCGCGAAGCATACGCGCCTGCGGAAGAGGCGGTGCTGCGCGAAATGCAGAACACGGGAAAACCCTATATCATCATTTTGAACAGCTCCGACCCAACGGGGCAGGCGGCAGCGGAGCTTTCGGCACAGCTTTCGGAAAAATACGGTGCGCCTGTAAAGCCGCTGGACGTTCTCGGAATGGAGCTTTCGGATATTGACTCATTGCTGGAAGGCGTTTTGCAGGAATTCCCTCTCGGCAGCATCTGCATTGAAATGCCCGAATGGATGCGCGCTCTCGGAACGGAGCATTGCCTTGTTAAAGCTTTGCTTGACAGGGCGAAAGCGGCAATGCCGAACCTGAACAAAATGCGGGATGCAGCATTGATTCAAAAGGTGTTCGGAGGAATGGAGGATTATAAACCCGTTGAGCAGGTTCGTATCAGCCTTGGCAGCGGCAGTGCGGTGTTCCGGCTTGTTCCGAATGATGATGTGTTTTATCGTGTGCTCAGCGAGGAATGCGGCTGCGAAATTAAAAACGAAAGCGAGCTTATTGCTTCGCTGAAGGATTTTGTTCTGGCAAAAAAGGCATATGACCGCATTGCGGGCGCACTCACGGCGGCGGAGGAAACGGGTTACGGCCTTGTTCCGCCGCAGATAGATGAAATGCAGCTGGATCAGCCGGAGATAGTCCAGCATGGTTCGCGTTTCGGTGTTCGTCTGAAAGCAAAGGCTTCCGGACTGCATATCATTCGCGTTGATATCGAAAGCGAGGTCAACCCGCTTGTCGGCACCGCCGAACAGAGCGAGGAGCTTATCGAATACCTTGTTGACAAGTTCGAAAACAAACCGGATGAGATATGGAGCACGAACATCTTCGGAAAATCGCTCTATGACCTTGTTAAGGACGGCATGGCGGGCAAGGTGTCGCGCTTGCCTGCGGATGTTCAGATGAAGCTGCGCGACGCGATAACAAGAATGGTAAACGAAGGCTGCAACGGGCTGATATGCATCATGCTTTAAAAGCGGGAAAGAAAACAACAAAAAAGGGAACTGTCACAGCTCCCTTTTGCTCTGTTCGTATTTAATTGCGGAACGGGTTTCAGTCCGCAAAATAGTCAACAAGCTCATCAAGCTTGACGGAGGTTTCAAAGCCGTCCGCCATGCATTTGATTTTTGCTGCTCCTGCCGCAAGCTCGTCATCGCCGAGAATTGCAACATATTCCGCAAAAATCTTGTTTGCGTATTTGAATTGCGCCTTAAAGCTGCGCTCCATGTGGTCGAACTCGGCAAAAACTCCGTTTTCGCGAAGCTTTTGAACAAGGCCGAAAGCGGCAAGGCGGGGCTGTTCGCCCATTGCGGCGAAATAGACCTTCACGGGCTTGGGCTTGGGAATGACGGCGTTTGCGTTTTCCATGACCATCAGCAAGCGTTCCATGCCCATGCCGAAACCGACGGCGGGAAGGGATTGCCCTCCGAGTTCTTCAACGAGGTTATTGTATCTGCCTCCGCCGCATACGGTGCCCTGAGAGCCGATGCGGGTGGAGACAATTTCGAATACCGTGCCGGTATAATAGTCCAACCCGCGGACGATATCCGGATCGACAACGTATTTCACGCCGCAGGGGTCGAGACAGCGCTTGAGTCCCTCGAAATGTGCACGGCAATCATCGCAGAGGTAATCAAGCGTGCGCGGTGCGCTGCGGCAGATTTCCTTGCAGCGTTCCTCTTTGCAGTCAAGAATGCGCATGGGGTTGCGCTCAAGCCTGTCCTGACAGGTTTTGCACATGCCGTCGATATGTGATTTCAGATAATCAAAAAGAGCCTTGTTGTATTCCCTGCGGCATTTTCCGCAGCCGATGCTGTTAAGGTGCAGCGTCAACTCATCAAGCCCCAACCTTCTCAGAAGGGAGAGCGCAAGCATGATGATTTCCGCATCGGCTTCAAAGGAGGACGCACCGAAAAACTCAACGCCGAACTGATGATGTTCGCGAAGCCTTCCCGCCTGCGGCTTTTCATAGCGGAAAACCGGAGCGTTGAGATAATACATCTTTTGGGGAAGAGCCTCGTTGAAGAGCCTGTTTTCAAGGAAGGCGCGAACCATGCCTGACGTGCCCTCGGGCTTGAGGGTGATGGAGCGGTCGCCCTTATCCTTGAAGGTGTACATTTCCTTTTGAACTATATCCGTCGTGTCGCCGACGCCGCGCATGAAAAGCTCGGTGTGTTCAATTATCGGCGTGCGCAATTCGTTAATGCCGTACAGGCGGCACAGATCGCGCATTTCTTTTTCGATATACTGCCACTTATAGCTTTCGCCGGGCAGAACATCCTTTGTTCCCTTCGGTGCCTGAATCTGCATTGTGTAACCTCTTTATATAAAATAAAATAATACCCTTCGCCGAATGCCGTTATACAGAACGTTTTCTGCTGTACTTTTTCTGCTAAACTTCGGTGATTTCAACCCCGAAAAGCTCAGTCGGAACGTCCTTTTTTGCAACGACGCTTCCGTCCTTGAGCACAAGCTCGACGCCGTGCGGCGCAATGCTTTCGCCCGCCGCGCGTCGGAGTTTTGCCTTCACCTCGGGTGTGTTTGCATAATTATAATTGGAACGCTTTGATTTGTCAAAGCAAATAAAAAGATTTTCGTTTTCGAGCCAATGCGCTGCCGCAAGCTGAATCTGAATGCCGAGCATCATATCCGTTTTCATCAGTGCCGCCATGAATGTGCGGAACAATTCCTCCGCTTCGGGCGTTGCGGCGGGCACTTCGAAACTGTCGGAAACAACGGGCGGCGTCGGAAGCGCCGGTTCGGCTGCTGCTTTTTCATTTTCGGAAGATGCGGAACCCGCTTCTTTATTGTCCGAATTGCCCGAATTGTCCGAACGGCTGCCAGAACTTTGAGCCGAATCGGAGGCCGTTTTCGGTTCGGCGGAAACAAATGCGCCGCTTTTGAGCCTGCGTTCAAGCTCCTCCATACGGTCAACAAGGGCGGCCATCTCGGTTTGTTCATCCGGGTGGCAGACTTTAAGAAGCGTGCTTTCAAGCAAAACCCGCGGCATGGTGACCCAGCGAAGGTTCGGCTGAAGCTGCATCAGAGCATCAAGCGTTCTTTCGAGCCGCGCCTTGCCGGCTGATTCCGCCTGTGCAAGGTAGCGTTCCATCGTGTCCTGCGTGCAGTCAAGAATATCCGCACAGCTTCCGCAAACTTTTGCAAGCAGAAGCGAGCGGAAATGGTTGGAAAGATCCTGAACGAAAACGCCGATGTCGCGCCCGCCGGAGACAACCTGTTCGATGTTTTTCATGACCGCCGCCGTGTCGGAATGCAGCACGGAATCCGCAAAATCAAACAGAAAATCCGCATTCATGCTGCCGAGAACGGACAGAACATCCTGTTGAGTGATAAGTTTTTGCTCCGTGCCGTCCGCGTCTCCGCAGAAGCTCAGACACTGGTCGGCAATGCTCAGGCAGTCACGCATTCCGCCGTCCGCCGCACGCGCAATGCACATCAACGCTTCGTCTTCGATTTCCGCCCCTGCGGAATGAAGTACGCGCCGTGTGTTCGCCGCAAGATTATGAACCGAAAGGCGGCGAAAATCAAAACGCTGGCAGCGGGAAAGTATCGTTGCGGGGAGAGCCTGCGGTTCGGTCGTTGCAAGAATGAAAACAACATGTGCGGGCGGCTCTTCGAGAGTTTTCAGAAGAGCGTTGTTTGCACTTTTTGAAAGCATGTGCGCTTCGTCAATGATATAAACCTTTGTTTTAAGGTAAATCGGAGCAAACTCGGCCTTTTCGAGGAGCGCGCGCATTTCGTCAACTTTGGAATTTGAAGCGGCGTCCATTTCGATAATGTCTATGCTTTCCGAAACGTCCGTAAGGCAGGCAGCGCATTTGCCGCAGGGTTCGCCGTCCTTCGGGTCAAGACAGTTGACGGCACGGGCAAGAAAAGATAAGCGTGGGCAATGCGCCCGGTGCGGATCTGGTTGCGCAGAACATCGGTGATATGCTCCTGTCCGACAACTTCGCAGAACCTGCTCGGACGGTACTGCCTGTATAATGCGTGGTAACTCATGCTGCACACCTCAATTGCTCAATTACTCGGTAGGTACGATTGACAAAAAACCAAAAATACACCCAAAACCCCGTTTCCGAATTAATCGGTTTAATTCGCGTTTGTTCAGCTCAATTTTTGAATTTCATCCGCCCAAAGCCTTTGAACGGCGTCACTCGGCATTCGCCAATCCCCGCGCGGGGAAAGGCAGACGGAGCCGACTTTCGGCCCGTCGGGCAGACAGTTGCGCTTGAATTGCTGATTGAAGAAACGGCGATAGAAGTTTTTGAGCCATTTCAAAATCGTTTCATTCGAAAACTCACTTTCGCGGAATGCCTGCTTTGCAATGCGGAAAAGCTTTGCAGGCGGGCAGCCCCAACGCAGCACGTAATAGAGGAAGAAATCATGCAGCTCGTACGGCCCGACAAGATCTTCTGTTTTTTGAGCAATATTGCCCTTTTCATCGGCGGGAAGAAGCTCGGGAGATATCGGAGTTTCAAGTATTGCGGTCAGGGTGTCGTGCAGCGCAGGGTTTTCGCAGTGCCGCGCATAATAACGCACAACGTATTTGATAAGCGTTTTGGGAATGCCTGCATTCACGCCGTACATGCTCATATGGTCGCCGTTATAGGTTGCCCAGCCGAGTGCAAGCTCGGAAAGGTCGCCCGTGCCGACAACAAGGCCGTTCAGCGCATTTGCAAGATCCATCAGCACAAGGGTGCGCATGCGCGCCTGTGCGTTTTCGTAAACAACGTTGTGACAGGTTTCATCGTGCCCGATGTCGCGAAAATGCGAACGCACCGAATCCGCAATCGGAATCGTGTGAAGCGTTACGCCGAGGGAATTGCAAAGAGCAACGGCATTTTGTTTCGTGTGTTTGGTGGTGCCGAAACAGGGCATGGTGACGGCGTGAACAAATTTGCGGTCAATGCCCATAAGGTCGCATGCCTTTGCCGCAGCAAGCAGCGCAAGTGCGGAATCCAGTCCGCCCGAAATGCCGATGACTGCGCTCATTGAATGAGTGTGTTCAAGCCGGCGTTTGAGCCCGAGAGCCTGTATCGTCAGAATATCTTTTGCGCGTGCGTTCAATTCGTTTTCGTCATGCGGAACAAAGGGATTGCGCGGGAAGCGGCGGGTAAGTTCCGTTTCGGGAAGATCCTCGCGCGGGGCGGGGCCGCATGAACCGAATCCGAGAGAGAAATCAACGAAAAGACCGGAATGGGCAGCATTGCCCGCGCAGAAGCTGTTCACGCGGCGCCTGTCGTAAAGCAGCCGTCCCAAATCAATTTCGGTGATAAGCATATCGTTCGCGTAGTCAAAAGGCGCTTTTTCGGCAAGCAGTGTGCCGTTTTCGTAAGCAAAGCAATGCCCCGAAAAGACCATATCGCTTGTTGATTCACCCTCACCCGCGCCGCAATAAAGGTACGCGCAAATGTTTTTTGCGGATTGAACTTCCGTGATGCGCTTGCGGTAATCCGCCTTGCCGATGATTTCATCTCCGGCGGAACAGTTAACGATCACGAGCGCGCCGGCAGCGGCAAGTTTATCCGACGGAGGGGAAGCAACCCAAAGATCCTCGCAGATTTCAATGCCGAAACGGAAATCGGGATAATCCGTGCATGAGAAGATGCAGCCGTCGGGATTGAAAAAAGTCTGCAATGAATCAATATAAGGTGCGGCGGCGCCGAGTTCCGTGCGGGACGGCACGGCAAAATGCCGCAGCTCATAAAATTCGCCGTAATTCGGCATATGCTTTTTCGGAACGACAGCAAGAATAACTCCGCGGGATATGACAACGGCGCAGTTGTAAAGCTTGTCCGCGCAGCGAATCGGCGCACCTATGACGGCAGCAAGCCGAAGGTTCGCGGTTTCGCGTGCGATGCGGAGAAGCTCGGTTTCAACGCTGTCCAAAAGCAATTCGTGCATGAAAAGGTCGCCGCAGGTGTAGCCCGTCATTGCAAGCTCGGGAAATGCGGCAAGCCGAACCCCGTGTGCCGCGGCGCGGTGCAGCGCGGCAATTATCGCATCGGCGTTGGCTTTCGGGTCTGCAAGCACAACTTTCGGTGAACATGCAGCAACTTTGATGAATCCGTCCTTCATATTTTTTTCTGCCCGCCCGCACCGGTTCGGCATCGGGGAGCGACCTTTCAATTTTTTTAAATTTTATAACTGTTTTTAAACATTTTGCGGTTTTTTCGCCCGCGAGAACATCACACGGCAGTTCCCTGCGGGCAGACAGAGCTCCGCAAACCGCTGCATCCGTCCCGCAAACGTCGGAAGGTTTTGCGGACCCGAAAAGTCGGCTTGGAGAACAGTTTGTGCAGCTTTGCGGAAAATAAAACTCTTCCACCAAATACATTATAGCACATCGGGGCTGAAATGGTAGCCCCTTTTCAGGGAATATTAAGTTTTTTTCGCTTTCTGCGCACAAAACGCAGACCCGGGGAGCTTCGTGAAAAAAGGAAACAAAAGTTTTGCATTTCAAAACGAAAGGAAGAGGCTCAAAAAAAGTCCGCCTTCGGGAAGGATCCTTTCCCAAAGGCGGAACAATTTATCTGAAAACCTGCACGCAGCAGGTTGTTTCGATATTGCACCCCGCTTTAATGTGCGGCGGTGCGTTTTGGTTGTTCAAGCATAATCAGCGACTGCATTATTCGGCGGTTTTTGCCGTGCTGCGCTGGCCGAGAGTTACGGAAACATCGATTTGCGAATTGCTGCGCAGAATGGTGAGCGTTACGGTGTCGCCGACTTTGAACTTGCTGACAGCGATGTAAAGTCCGTCGGAGCTTGAGACCGTGTCGCCGTTGACAGCCATGATAACATCATCCTTTTTCAGTCCTGCCTGCTGAGCCGCACTGCCGTCTTCAACGGATACAATGCAGGGATAGGTGTAAGTACTGGTGAAGAATCCGTAACCGGAGAGGGAAACATCCTGAGTGGAGACACCGAGATAGGGACGGCCGACAACAAAGCCGTAGTCCATAAGGTTGCCGATAACTTCACGGGCAAGCGTGGAGGGGATTGCAAAGCCAAGGCCTTCAATACCGCTGCCGCTGCTCTTTGCATTCACAATGCCGATGAGAGTGCCGTCCGATTCACGGAACAGTCCGCCGCCGGAGTTGCCCTGGTTGATTGCGGCATCGGTCTGGAGCAGGGTCATGGTCACGTTGTCAATGGTAATGCTCCTGTCAAGGCCGCTGATGGAACCGCGTGTGTATGTGTTGGAAAGCTGGCCGAGTGCGTTGCCGATTGCAAACACGTCTTCACCGACGCTGAGCGTTGAGGAATCGCCGAATTTGGCGTAAGAGAGATTGTAGGCATTGATTTTGATAACCGCAAGGTCGGTCACGCTGTCGGTGCCGACAAGGGTTGCTTCGTAGTCATTGCCGTTGTCAAGGTAGACGAAAATTTTCTGTGCGCCCTCAACAACATGGTTGCAGGTCACGATATAGCCGTCCGCCGAAATGATGACTCCGGAGCCCGAACCTGCAAGCACACTCTTGTGCCCGCTCTGCGCCGTGACGTCGATGCTGACAACGGAGGACATGCAGTTTTCAATGGTTTTGTATTCCGAATCGGGTCGGGCCGAACTGCCTGCGTAAGAAAGCTTGTCAGAAGGAAGGTCGCCGGTCTTGTCGCCTGATGAACCGACGGTGCCGTTTGAGCCGGAAGGTGCCGATGTTGCTCCGGCGGAAGCGTTCTTTTCGGTCTGTGAGGCAGAAAGCGAATTGTTGATAAACCTGGCGCCGGCAACGATACCGACGGTCAAAAGGGCAACTATGAGAAGGCACGCAACGGCTGCGCCGATGGGCATCCTGATTTTTCTTTTCTCTTCCATGATGTTACACTCCTTTAATTAATAATGATAGTTTCTGTGAAAAGAGCTCGGAGTAAACATTGTTCATGCTGCTCCGCGGGTAAAAACCGTTGAACAGTCCGCCGCCGCATCCCTGTCAGAGCACCCTTGCGGGGCTGTTCGCCGGCCCGATTCTTTTCATGCTCCTATTATAACACGCGAATGCGGCAATTTTGGTTGCCTATCGGTGTATATTGCCTGACAGAATATGTACCTATTTTGTCATTCACCGCGAATATGCCGCTGATTGACCGAAAAAAGAATATTGTGACAAAGTGCGCATCTCGATATGTCAAATAAAAAAAGTACTTGAAACTTTGCTTAAAAGGCAATATAATATAAATGCACCAACCAACAAAGGAGCGTACAAAGTACTATGTCAGTCAAACAGCAGATACTGATTTGCGATGATCAGCATATCATTCACGAAACACTCGGCGTCTACCTCCGAAACGAGGGATTCGAGTGCATTTCGGCATTTGACGGCGAACAGGCGATTGAAGAATTCAACCGCAAAAAGCCGAACCTTGTTATTCTTGATCTCATGATGCCCAAAAAAAGCGGAATGGACGTTTGCCGCGAGATTCGCCAGAACAGCAGTGTTCCGATTATAATGCTGACGGCGAAATCCGAGGAGATCGACCGCGTGCTCGGGCTTGAGCTCGGTGCGGACGATTACATTGTAAAGCCCTTCAGCGCGCGTGAAGTTGTTGCAAGGGTCAAGGCCGTTCTGCGCAGGTATTCAATGCAGGAAACGGAACCCGCAAAGATTCTGCATTACGGAAACCTTGAAATCAATATAAATAACTATGACGTAAGGCTGAACGGCGAAAGACTGCCGCTCACCCCGAAAGAAGTCGAGATCCTTCAGCTGCTTGCCTCACATCCCGGAAAGGTTTTTTCGCGCGAAAAGATCCTTTCAATCGTATGGGGCTATGAATACTACGGCGATACGCGCGCCGTTGACACTC
>OQWD01000753.1_pt1 | contig 12322 bp, 9 predicted proteins | sample 1691631 | NCBI WGS metagenome assembly OQWD01 (sample SAMN03418283, study PRJEB22391) | human gut metagenome | biome: human-gut; feature: organic feature; material: feces | host: Homo sapiens | place: Italy | collected 2013-04 | reverse complement strand
TAATAAATTTTAAATCCACATTTGCTTTCGGAATCGTATTGCCGTTTCCGGTGAAATCACTTGCCGTCGCTGTTACATCTGTATAAGAAGAATCTATCGAAGCTAAAGAAATCTCAGAAGTAACCGTATCATTCTTCCATGCATTCAAAGTATCTTCTGTTTTGTTTGCTGCTTTTACCTCAGTTAATTTATCCTGGGTATACTGAAGATTATTATCTGTAATTGTTCCGTGAAGTTTTGCTTCTTCCGGTTCTCTGTAAGTATATACATACACCTCAGCGGCATCGATCAGAATGTCCGAACCTGTTCCTGATGCATTTCTTTCCCCTGTAGCCACCGCTTTTAATGTGTGTTCTTTTTCTTCTAAATCGGAAATCGTTGTAATGAATGTAGAATTGATATTAGTAGCATTATAAAGGTCTCCCTCTGCTTTTTCCTCACCGTCGATCAGATACTTCACTTTTCCCATCATTCTGTTTTTACCGGAATAGATATCGATCTTATGTCCTGTAAATTTCACTTCATAATAGGTTGCTTCAGGATGCGCCGGATCTACTTTTTTTGACCATGTATGCTGCGCATCTCCTGCCTCCCATTTTCCTTCTGCGAATGTGAAGTAGTTTGTTTCTCCGCTCTGCTGTGTATGCGGAATTTTCACCTTTTCTTCAATCGGAGCTTTTTTTCCTGTAATCTTTTCATACATGCATTCTGCTATGTACAGATATCCTGCATCTGTAAAATGTACTTTATCTGTATTATAAAGATTTTCTTTTCCTTCGGTCTTTTCATACATATCAATGAAATCCCATGCGGCATTTTCTTTAATCAATGCCTTCTGAGCCTGATAGACTTTTTCGACCTTTTCCTGAGTGATATCGTTTCCCGTCGTCTGATAACATTTCGGAGACGTGGCAAAAATAACTTTGTTATTCTCCGTCTTATACTCATTATAAAACGCTGTCATCTGTGTTTTATAATTTTCTTCGTTCCAGTTTTTGGAATCATTCGTTCCAAGCATAATAATTACAATGTCTGCATTATAAGCTTTACTTTGTTCGTATTCTGTACCGCTTTTATATGGATTACTTGTCCCCTCCATCAAAAACGCACCTGTTTCCCCAAAGTTTTTTACTTCATATCCGCTTCCAAGTAAACTCTGCAAACGTGCCGGATATGCATTTGGTCCTTTCTTTCCTGAATTCGCGCCCGTCGAAGTGTACCCTTCCGTCAGGCTGTCTCCCACGCATGCCACCTTGATCTTCGCGGCGGCATCTGCCGTCTCACCTTCTGCCCATGCGATCGTGCCGCTTCCTAGAATACACCCTAATGTAAGCACAACACTTAAAACAATTCCCATTGCTTTTCGCATTAGTTTTTTGACATTTTCCACAACTATTTTCCCTTCCTTTCTTAGCATTTTGCCCACATACTCATACAGAACCATATACCCTTTTGTTCAATGTGTCAACATTATTTTTACCCCCCCCCGCTCCATATGTCGTATTTTCATCATTTTCCATATAAAATACATTTATTTTTATGCATAATGACGAGTTTTTCGAGGGCTGATTTTCTAACTTCTGCATATACTATATAAAATACTTTTCTGCTTATGAAAGGAGACTTGTTATGCTTGCTTCCTATAAACTTTCCGGTAAATACATCTTTATCTCCGGTTTTCTGTTCACGTCTGTTCTCGGAACACTGTCGCACTTTTTCTATGAATGGTCCGGCGATTCAACTTTTATAGGTCTTGTCTGCCCAATCAGCGAATCTGCATGGGAACATATGAAACTTTTGTTCTTTCCGGCTCTGCTCTACTGCTTTCTTTTCAAACTAATATATAAAAACGCCGTTCCAAACGTATCTTTACCACTTTTATCCGGCATTCTGACAGGAACGACACTTATCCCTGTTTTCTTTTATACTTACTCAGGCATACTCGGCTTTACGGTTGTCTGGATCGATATTGCTATTTTTTACCTTTGTACTGGAATCACTTTTTCAATGGCATCCAAATTATATGAGCAGAAAAATATCGCACGTTTCCGCTTCCTCATATATGGACTGACTATATTATATTCCATCCTTTTCTTTATATTTACCTTTATTCAGCCGGATATTGCCCTGTTTCAAAATCCATGACTTTTCATACCGCGTCCGCTTACGCCTGCTTCTTTTTTCTATCTGTCTTTCACTTCATTTTTCAGTCTGTTTTCCGGTTCATTTTCCAATCCACTTTCCATCCTCGGTAAGAGGAAGCGGCTTCCCGTCAAGAACAGCGCTTTTTAAAATATCTTCTATATTATAAACAAGTTTCAGAGAAAAGAAGCCGCAGTCTCTCTCCAACAGATCAAAGAAAATCTTATCTCCCTCCCATAACTTCAGCGTCTCGATCTTTGATTTTTCAACCCATTCCAACTCGCCCTCATCACAGTCGATCGGTTCTCCTTCAAACCCGTCAGCCGTATAAAGCGACATGTATTCTACAACATCTTCACCGTAAACAAATGTCACGATTCCCCGGTAAGCCCACGAAGTCAGCGTATATCCCGTTTCTTCTTTCACTTCTCTTAGCAAGCACTCTTCAGGACTTTCTCCATATTCAAAATGTCCGCCGACACCGATCCATTTATCTTTATTCACATCATTTTCTTTCACCGTACGGTGAAGCATTAAATATTTATCGTCTTTTTCTATATAGCATAATGTACTTAATTTTGTCATAGCCATCCTCCTTAATACGGTCTCTATATTTGTATCTTTATCCGTTTTCAGACTTTTTTATTTTCTTCACTTTTTATCATTTATCCTCATCTTTTCCCCTAAGAAACTGCGATTCATACAAATGTCTGTAAAATCCGTCTGCAGCCATCAAGCTCTCGTGATTGCCCTGCTCAATAACTTTTCCGTCTTTCATAACGAGAATCACGTCCGCCTCGCGGATCGTTGACAGACGATGCGCCACAATAAACGTCGTCCGCCCTTCCATCAATTTTGTAAAAGCCGCCTGTATCTTTACTTCTGTTCTTGTGTCGATCGATGACGTCGCTTCATCGAGGATCAGCATAGGCGGTCTGCACAGCATAACACGCGCGATGCATAAAAGCTGTTTCTGTCCTTGCGACAGCCCGCCTCCGTCTTCTGTCACCCACGTGTCATATCCGTTTGGCAGACGCAGGATTACATTGTGAATATAAGATGCTTTTGCAGCTTCTATCATTTCCTCTTCTGACGCGTCGGACCTTCCTAAAAGAATATTTTCCCGGATCGTTCCCGTTTTCAGCCACGTTTCCTGAAGCACCATGCCATATGCACAGCGCAGACTTTCCCTCGTAACCTCACGCACATCCTTTCCGTCTACTGAAATACAGCCGCCGTCTACATCATAAAACCGCATAAGCAGATTGATCAGCGTTGTTTTTCCGCATCCCGTCGGTCCTACAACAGCGATCTTTTGTCCCGGCATAACTTTCAAATTAAAATCCGTGATCAGATTCTGTTGTGGCATATACGAAAAATCAACATGCTCTGCCAGTACATGTCCCCGGACATGAGTCAGAACCGCCGCATCTTTTGCATCTTCCGGCTGAGGAATTTCTTCTATTAACTCAAAAATACGACCGGCACATACAACCGCGTTTTGGAACTCTGTCACAACTCCGGATATTTCATTAAACGGCTTTGTATACTGATTTGCATAACTCAAAAAACTTGTAAGCTGCCCTACTGTCAGCGTTCCGTTTACTACCGCAAACGCACCTGCGATCCCGACTCCCGTATATACGAGACTGTTTATAAAACGGGTCGCCGGATTTGTAACGGAAGAGAAAAATGTCGCTCTCAAATATGCGCTTCCTAATTTTTCATTAATCTTATCAAACCGCTCCGTCACTTTTTCTTCCTGCCCAAACGCCTGTACTACTTTCTGATTGCCGATCATTTCGTCGATCAGACCTGTCTGTTCTCCTCTGATTTCAGACTGAAGACGAAACATCGCAAATGTTTTGCGGGCAATAAAGTTCGCCACAAAAAATGAAATCGGAGTGATCAAAACGACGACAAACGTAATATTTACATCAACCGACAACATAAATCCCAGCGTGCCGATAATCGTTGCAGCTCCTGTAAACAACTGGGTAAATCCCATCAAAAGTCCGTCCGCAAACTGATCTACATCCGCAATAACACGGCTTACTATTTCTCCGGATGGATGATTGTCGATGTATTTCAGCGGAAGGATCTGAATCTTCCGAAAAGCTTCGTTTCTCACATCCTGCACGACCTGATAAGTCATTTTATTATTGCACACATTCATCAGCCACTGCGCAAGCGCCGTAATACCCGTACATATTCCGATCTGAAACAGAATTCGGAATATCCCGGCAAAGTTTACCGCTCCTTTTCCTATGATCTCATCTACCGCATAACCGATCAGTTTCGGAATGTAGAGCGTAAGGGCGACGCTGACTGCTGCCAGCAAAACAGAAAAAACAACAAAAATACGATACTTCCCAAGATGCCCGAATACTTTTTTTAATATTTCTCCCCGGCTCATTTTCCGATCTTTGCTCTGTGGCTTACTCTGCTCTGCCTGCACTTTTGACTTCTGTATTTTATCTTCATTGACTGTTTGTTTTTTAAGCATGTAAAACCGCCTCCTCCGGAAATTGTGAATAATAAATCTCCTGATAAGCCGAACAGTTTTGCATCAGCTCCTCATGTGTTCCGACCGCCACAGCTTTCCCTTCTTCCAGCACAACGATCCGATCTGCATATCTGACCGATGCCGCCCGCTGAGAGACAAGAAATACTGTCGGATTTTCTTTCATGTTTTTAATCGCGTCACGCAAAGCCGCGTCGGTCGCGAAATCAAGCGCCGACGCACTGTCGTCCAATATAAGAATATCTGGTTTTCTTACAAGCGCTCTTGCGATCGTCATACGCTGTCTCTGCCCGCCGGACAAATTTCTCCCGTTTTGTTCTATCATAAATTCAAGCTTTCCCGGCTTTGAATCAACGAACTCTTTCGCCTGTGAAATTTCAAGCGCTTCTTCCAGTGTTTGTTCCGATGCATTTTCATCTCCCCACCGAAGATTCTCCGCAACCGTCCCTTTAAAAAGCACCGCTTTTTGAGGAACCACGCCGATATGACTGCGCAAACTTTCAATCTCATATTCTCTTACATCATGTCCGAAAACCTTCACTTCTCCTTCCGACGCGTCATAAAACCGAGGGATCATGTTTACGATCGATGATTTTCCAGCCCCTGTTCCGCCGATAATCCCTATCGTCTCTCCCGGCATTGCCCGAAACGAGATGTTGCTCAACGAAGGCGCTCCCGCATTTTTATATGTCAATGACACATTGGAAAATTCCACCGCAGGAATCCTTTTTTCTTCTGTATACAACAAACTTCCCGACTGCATTTCCGGTTTTATTGCCAACACAGCTTCGATCCGTTTTCCGCATGCAGCCGCTTTCGTCACCGTAATGATCAGATTCGCCAGTTTCACAAGCTCCACAAGAATCTGCGACATATAGTTGACAAGAGCCACTACTTCCCCCTGAGTCAGACTCCCCATATTTACACGAACCGCGCCGACATAAATAAGAACTATAATACCCACGTTCACGATAATATACGTCAGTGGATTCATAAGCCCGGAGATACTTCCGACAAATTTTTGTTCCTTTGTCAACATTTGATTGTTTTCTTCAAATTCAGCCTTTTCTTTTTCCTCTTTATTAAAAGCACGAAGCACTCTTACACCGATAAGATTTTCTCTCGTTTTTAGAAGAATTTCATCTAAATATGACTGCACTTTCTTATAAAGAGGCATTGTAATCAGCATGATCCCAAATACAACTACCGACAAAAGAGGAATTACAACAACAAAAACCATTGCCGCTTTGACATCTACCATAAAAGACATTGCCATTGCGCCGAATACAATAAAAGGCGAACGTAAAAAAAGACGAAGGACAAGGTTCACTCCTGCCTGCGCCTGATTTACATCACTTGTCATTCGGGTCACAAGCGTAGAACTGCCGATTTCATCCATTTCCGAAAAACCGAAATGTTGAATATGTTCAAACAGCGCATGCCGCAGTCCTGTTCCGAACCCAGCCGCCGCTTTTGCCGAAAAATATTGAGCTGTAAGAGAACATATCAGCCCGACGATTCCCAATACAATCAAAACAAGACACATTCTTATAATATACGGGCTGTCTTTTTGAGCAATTCCTTTATCGATCACCGCAGCCATAACAAGAGGAACAAGAAGTTCAAAAGATGCCTCCAGCATTTTAAACAGCGGAGCCAATATAGTCTCTTTCTTATAATTTTTTAAATAAATAAAAAGTGATCTCATGTCATTTTCTCCCTGTGCAATATTTCTTTAAGAAGCATTCCCCGCATTTAGGATTTCTTGCTGTACAGATACTTCTTCCAAACGTAATGATCTGAATATTATACAATATCCAATGATCCTTTGGCAGTTCCTTCATCAGATCCTGTTCTATCTTTTCGGGATCAGATTGTTTTGTAAATCCCAGTCTGTTAGAAATCCTTTTCACATGCGTATCCACAACTACGCTGGCATCATGATAGATGTTCCCTCTGATCACATTCGCCGTCTTCCGTCCGACGCCTGCTAAAGAGGTCAGATCTTCCAGACTCCTCGGCACTTCACCGCCAAACTTCTCCCTGATATCTTTCATACAGGCAATGATGTTCTTCGCTTTATTGCGATAAAATCCTGTCGGCTTGATATCCTGCTCCAACTCCTTTAAGTCCGCGTCGGCAAATGCGTCCACAGATGTATATTTTTGAAACAAATCTTTCGTCACAATATTCACTCTGGCATCCGTACACTGAGCGCTCAACATCGTTGCGATCAGCAGCTGCCACGGCGTCTCATAATTCAGATAACAAATATATTCCCGTCCATATTGTTCATCTAAAAGATTCAAAATTTCTTCGGTTCGCTTTTTCATGCAGCTTTTATCTTCTCCTTATTTATAATCCGTCAACTTGCATCTGTATACAACAAAATCAACGTCACTTGTATCGGTTGCAGTCCCTGTTGCAAAAGACCCAAATAGATCCAACCTTTTTACACCATTTGCTTTACAAATTTCCGTAACTTTATCAATCAATTCCGTTATCGGCATAACATTCATCGTCTATCACTCTTCCTTATTCTTCACTTTTGTTATTAACACACTTGGAGTTTTACAATTAATACTTCCTTTTATTTCATACAGATCAGATTCAATGCAATATTTCATTCCCATTGTATCAGAACTTTTTACTCTTTTCTATTAATGTTCCGCACTTCATCGTCATATTTGCAATATTTTATATATCATCAGTTATCGAGGACAGCGCCTGACTAACGAAACTTAACTTGAGCCCAATCCCGGCAGGCTATCCCGCACGCACAGCGCTCCATACCCAAGCAGCGCATTCGGCCATCGCTCGTATCCCGCAAGCTGCTTTGCGCCTTTTCTTAAATAAGCTTTTACTTTTTCTCCATAAAGATATGGATCGTTTCCTCTGACAATTCCCCACTCCATCAAAAGCGCAGCGCTCCCGGTCACAAAAGGAGCAGCAAAAGAAGTTCCGCTAAAAGACTGATATCCGCCTCCCGGGACAGGCGCTGTAACGCGCACTCCAGGTGCGGCAATATCCGGTTTCAGCACGTTCTCACCTTCGTACATCCCCGCCGGACCTCTTCCCGAAAAATCCGCATACGAAAATGTCCGGGCATCATATGCCGCCACGGTAACAGCAAGCGACGCCGTAGATGGAATCGTCAATGTCGACATACTGTTCGGCTGTAAAAACGCTGTCCCCATATTTAATGACGTCTGTGTCGGAAGCCACATTTGATACTCCCCGTCCACAATACGGCCGGGAGTTAAAACAATTTTCCACACGCCGCTTTCTATATACTGTTTTCCGGGAAGAAGCGACAGATAAATCTCCTGTTTCACGCTGTACGGCTTCGGTTCTCCATAATAAATCAAAAGTTCTGTATCTCCGAGTATATACCGCTGAGCTCCCAAAAATTCATAAAACGGTCCTGCCTGCCTTCCCGACGGACTGATCACCGAAACTCCCATCTCGTCAACATACGATTTCCATATTTGAATACTCAGCGCCGGTTCTCTTTGCTGAACGGCAAGTTCTACCGTCTCAGATATCTGCCGCCGCACTTTTCCCGACACATGACCTGCCGACGCCCCCTCATTTCCGCTTCCGATGCAGATTACATTTTTCCACATGTCCGCAATATCGTTCAAAAAACGTTCTACAAGAGAAGTTCCGTCATGAGATCCATATGTGTTGCCAAAACTGATGTTTATCGCCACCGGACGACGAAGTTCTACAGCCTTACGGACAATATAATCTACTCCCCGCATCAGTTCTGTTGTTCTCGGAAAACCGCCTTCTCTGGGGGCTCCCATCTTTACGATGATCAGTTCCGCCTCAGGCGCAGCTCCCCGAAACCTTCTTCCCTCACTTCCCCGGCCATTCCCTGCCGCGATTCCCGCCACCGCTGTTCCATGACCACTGACATCGGATGTTTTCACCATCTGCCGCCTTACCTCTTTGTCCTCTGTTGCTAACGCCGCATCGATCTGCTCCCGTGTATACTCTGTTCCTGCCAAATATCCTGCCGGAGGCCTCCCATTAACAGACTGATCCCAAAGAGACACAATCCGCGTTGTTCCATCCTCATTTCTGAACTCTGCATTTTCATAATCGATCCCACTGTCAACAATTCCGATAAGAGTCCCTTTTCCTCTCAAAGATAACGGCATATCCTGTACAATATCTATGCACGACACCTGCCTGCCTACATCAGTTTGAAAATACAGCTTTTTCGGTTTTTCTATAAATTCCACTTCCGGGAGCTGAGCCAGTTGTCCGATCCGTTCTTCCTCGATGACAATAACCGCATAGCCGTTCAACAGTTCCGTAACCGATCGCGCCGTTTGCCTGACCGCTTCAAGTGTTCCCGAATATTTTACGATCAGTTCCCACACATTTTCTTCTTTATCATATCCAACATCCAGCTCTTCGGAGCGTTCTCTTTCTCCCTGATCGGCATCCAGAGCCAGATTTAAAAGATTTTCCAGTTTTTGACTCATTCATTCTCCTATGACTGCAGCACATTCATTTTTTGCATTATATGTACTTCAGGAAACTTTCAACATAAAAAATCATGATCTTTACCAACCTTTTTATCTCCGGCAAAGACCATGATCTTCTTTTTTCTTTATTACGTCGTCTATTTATTTTCTTTTCTTGATTTTCTTTTCTTTAGTTCCTTTTCTTTAGTTCCTCTGTCCGTTTACTTCCTGTATGCAAACAGCGGAAGTCCGTCCTGCTGCGGAACTTGTACTTCTCCTTGAATAAGCGGTTTCGCATAACGGATAAATTCATCACTTACGTCTGATCCGTCTTTAGTGATCCACCCGGCAGGCACACCTTTTTCACGATTGCAGATTTCATTCACATCTTTTGCCTCGTAACTAAGTTTATATTCTTCACCGTCCGCTCTCACAAAGGCGATCATCTTTCCGCTTTCGCCATGCAAAGCACATTTTACGCCATACGCTCCCGAATCAACCGCCTCCTGCAAATCCGTCGCAGAAAGCATTGCCGAAGAACATCTCTGACTTACGTTCAATTCAACCGAACGAACCTTTACGACGAGACGGTCTTTTATCAGGTTTTCCAAATATTTTCCTGATCCGGTCAGCATTTTATGCCCGAAAGTATCCACTCCTACCTCGCTTGCAAGTTCACAAATAAACGTTCCTTTGCCATCGTTAATTCCTTCCGAGATACAAACGATCACATTTGACACTTTTTCAAGAGACGCGCTCACATCCTGTATAAACCGTTCTGTATCAAACGCCACTTCCGGCAAATAGATCAGAACCGGATTATCTCCTTCAAATTTTCGTGCCAATGCGCTTGCCGCTGTAAGCCATCCCGCATGACGCCCCATGATCTCGACGATTGTCACTGATTTTTTATTATCATATACCGATGCGTCAACTGCAATCTCCCGCACGGTTGAAGCCACATATTTTGCCGCGCTTCCAAACCCCGGCGTATGATCTGTATTGACAAGGTCGTTATCGATCGTTTTCGGTATACCCAGAAAGCAAATATCGCTTCCGACCATCTCCGCATAACGCGACAGTTTGCTCACTGTATCCATCGAATCATTTCCTCCGATATAAAAGAAATAACCGATGTCATATTCCTTAAATCTTTCAAATAATTTCGGATATACTTCGTCGTTTAGATCTTTCGGTAATTTATATCTGCAAGAGCCAAGATATGAACCGGGCGTTGTCTTTACTAATTCCAGTTCTCCCGAGCGCTTCAATTCTTCCATATCCATGACCCGGCCTTCGGCAAACCCTTCGATTCCGTTAATCATGCCGAACACTGCACCAAAAGAATCCTTTCTGTTCAACGCTTCATTGACAACTCCGTATAAGCTTGCGTTGATAACTGCCGTCGGTCCGCCCGACTGTCCTACGATCACATTTTTTTTCATCTCTTCCTCCTTATTTTAATCACCGAAAGTTCAAAAATCACATTCCGGGATTGTAAGCATCTGCCAAGATTTCGGATAATCCCGGCCTTTAGCTTTTCGCTATTATAAAAACACTTTTACTATATATGAAAAAATTGAATTTTACAATATAGAATAACTAATGTATACTACACCTTAGACAACATGACAGATAAAATCAGGAGGTATGATATGAAATACATTTCATTTGCAATTCCTTGTTATAACTCAGAAGCCTATATGGAAAAAGCGATCAACTCAATCCTTATCGGAGGAGAAGATGTCGAAATTCTTATCGTCAACGATGGTTCAAAAGACGGAACGCAGGAAATCGCCGAACGGTACGAAGCTCAATATCCGACGATCGTCAAGGCGATCCAAAAAGAAAACGGAGGACACGGCGATGCAGTCAACTGCGGACTTTCTCATGCCACAGGAAAATATTTTAAAGTAGTAGACAGCGACGACTGGGTTGACGAAAGCTCTCTGTTTAAAATTCTTGAAACAGTAAAAACATTTGTGAAAGAAGACACACTTGTCGATATGGTAATCTCAAACTATGTTTACGAAAAAGTCGGCATGGAACATAAAAAAGTGATCCGCTATGACAATGTGCTTCCCGAAAATACGATTTTTCACTGGGATGAGATCGGACATTTCCGGCTCGACCAATATATTTTGATGCACTCCGTTCTTTATCGGACAGAGATGCTGAAACTGTGCCAGTTAAAATTACCGAAGCACACTTTTTATGTTGATAATATTTACGTGTATTATCCGCTTCCGCATGTACGCACCCTTTATTACCTGAATGTCGATTTCTACCGCTATTTTATCGGGCGGGAAGATCAGTCCGTCAACGAAAAAATCATGATCGGAAGGATAGATCAGCAATTATTTGTAACCAAGACAATGATCTCCATGTATGAACTGCGGATGATCTCAAGTAAAAAACTGCGAAAATATATGGTTAATTATCTTGCGATCATGATGACTGTTTCATCCATTTTATGTATCCGCTCTAAAAAACCGGAGAACTTAACTAAAAAGAAAGAACTGTGGAGCTACTTAAAACGAAAAGATTACAAAACTTATATGAAGATCCGCTACGGTATACTCGGACAGACGATGAATCTCCCGGGAAGATCCGGACGTAAAGTATCTTCTCTTGCATACAGCGTTGCAAGACGCCTGATCGGATTTAACTAACTTAAAAAACGGTGCATCGGAAGCTTTTCCATGTACCGTTTTCTTAATTTTCAATTTTTTGTAACAGTTCAGCCATACAGTGTACGGGAAGCACAAAACATGTCTGCATGTTTTTGCTAACGGACATCTGTATGCGCTAAGCGCCCATTTATGAGTAAAACAGTGGCGTCAGCCACAATAAGCACGTGGTGCGGTTTTGCGAATGGCGCGTGCTGAATTGTTACAATTTTTTCATTTTTTCATTTTTTTTAAAAAAACACTTGATTTTTTTTTAGAGTCTGATATAATAACCATGTTGCTTACGGGAAACAACACAAAACAACACAAAACGGTACAATGCGGAATGGTGTAATTGGCAGCACAGCAGACTCTGACTCTGTTAGTAGAGGTTCGAGTCCTCTATCCGTAGCTACTAAGATCGGATACATCATATGTATCCGATTCTTGAATCGGAGTGTGGCTCAGCTTGGTAGAGCGCTACGTTCGGGACGTAGAGGTCGCAAGTT
>OQWD01000749.1_pt1 | contig 12342 bp, 9 predicted proteins | sample 1691631 | NCBI WGS metagenome assembly OQWD01 (sample SAMN03418283, study PRJEB22391) | human gut metagenome | biome: human-gut; feature: organic feature; material: feces | host: Homo sapiens | place: Italy | collected 2013-04 | reverse complement strand
AATCGAACACGAAAAGCGCATCCTTATAGTTTTCAAGCCCGATAAAGTCAAAGTTTGTAAATCTGTGGCTTGCGCTGCCGTTCATGATCATGATCATGGACGGCGCGCTACAGGCTGTGGATAAAAGTTGCTACGAGAGCGCGATTTTGGACGGTGCAAACTGGATGCAGCGCACAGTATATCTTACTATTCCATCGATTAAACCGATTATTGCGCCGGCCGTTATCATCACAGTATTTACTACCTTCAAGCAATTCGACGTGATCTATCTGCTTACACAGCAAGCAGGCGCCAAAACGGGCTCGAATCTGCATACGATTTTGACTTACGCTTATGAAAATGCGTTTATCACAAACAACTATGGTTACAGTTCGGCAGTGTCTATCATCATTTTCGTTGTACTGATTGCCTTTTCTCTGCTGACAAGGCAACGCGCAAAGGAGGGGTGAAGATGTCATTACACCGGAAAAAGAAGCTGCGCCACTTGTTGGGGCATAGCGTGCTTCATATTTTCTTTATTGTTCTGTGTTTTGCAACGCTTGTGCCGATCCTTTATGCGCTGTCTGTTTCCTTAAATGCGGAGAATAGCCTGCTGAGTTCGGACTTTCGCTTTATCCCCAAGCAATTCACGCTGGATAATTACAAAGCTGTATTCACAGAACAATCTGTCATGCTGTGGTTCAAGAACAGCATGATTCTGGCAGTGTGTACGGTGATAATCTCTCTTGGGGCGGCTATACCGGCAGCATATGTGTTTTCACGCAAACGCTTTGCAGGGCGAGGCGCAATTCTTGAAATTTTGCTGCTGCTGTACTCTTTCCCATCCGTTCTCTCCATGTTTGCAATTTACAAACTGCTCAGCCCCCTGGGCCTGGTAAACAGCCGAATTGGGCTGATACTTGTTTACACAGGTACCATGGCGGTGTTTGGCCTTTGGAACATGAAGGGATATTTTGATACTATACCGATTGAAATTGAAGAAGCTGCTTCCATTGACGGGGCCGGTAGTTTTCAACTGGTCACTAAAATTGTGCTTCCATTGGCAAAGCCCAGCATTCTCGTCACAGCGGTGATGATTTTGATTTATGTATGGAACGAATATCTCTTTGCGATCACGTTCATGACAGGTGCGGAGAACTATACGCTGGCGGCGGGCCTGTATTCGTTGCAGGCGACAGAAATCAGTGGCAGTTGGCCCGTATTTGCTGCGGCATCGCTGGTTGTGAGTGCGCCAATTTTGATCATTTTCTTTGCCGTACAGCGGCACATGACTTCTGGCTTGACAGCTGGCGGCGTAAAAGGTTAATTGAAACGAGGTGAAGCGGATAATGAATCTCAGCGCGATTAAACATGTGCCCATGTCTGCTGATGCGCATGGGATCAGCGAACAGGAGGTCGTGTTCCGGCTGCGCTGCGGCCGGGCGGATCTTCACTCCTGCACGCTTTACTATGCAGACAGAGCCTGCCGTCAGACACCGGTGATTTTTTCAAGTACACCGATGAAAGTTGTGGCACAGGATGAATGGTTTGATTATTATGAAGTGATTTTGAAAAGCCCGTATAAGCGGATCTGTTATTACTTTGAGCTGGACGATGGGCAGGAAAAATTGTTGTATTACAGCGATTTTTTCGCGCATCAGCGAGTAGACGACCGCTCAGAATACTATCAGCTCCCTTTCAACCACAGGGCAGATATTGCCGAGGTGCCAGAATGGGCTAAAGATGCAGTCGTCTATAACATTTTTCCGGACAGCTTTGCTACAGCACGGCGTGCAATCAGCGGAGAACCCAGTGAATGTGTATGGAAAGGGCAAACAACGCACGGAAAACTGGGCGGCTCAATCAAGGGAATCACGGAGAACCTGGACTATATCAAAAACCTTGGCTTCAACTGTATTTATATCAATCCGATTTTTGCTGCAGGGGAATATCACAAGTACGATTTGCTGGACTATTTCCATATTGATCCGTGTTTTGGGACGGATGAGGATTTCCGCCTCCTTGTGAATGCCTGTCACAGCATGGGGCTGCGCGTGATCATAGATGGCGTGTTCAACCATGTGGGGTGGCGTTTCTTTGCCTTTGAGGACGTTGTGGAAAAGGGGGAAGCCTCTGCATATAAAGATTGGTTTTATGGCTTGAAATTCCCTGTGCACCGCCCAGAGACCGGGGATGAGTATCCGCAATACGAGTGCTTTGGATATGAACGGATGATGCCGAAAACCAACACGGAAAACCCAGAAGTCATTGAGTATTTCTGCAAAGTGGGACAGTACTGGGTGCGGGAATTTGACATTGATGGCTGGCGGTTGGACGTAGCAAGTGAAATCAATGATGCGTTCTGGCGCCGCTTCCGGGAGGCAGTAAAGGCAGTAAAGCGTGACTGCCTGCTGATTGGCGAAGTTTGGGAGAGTGCACAGCACTGGCTGGGCGGAGATATGTTTGATTCCACAATGAACTATGATTTCCGCAAGCATTGCCGCCGATTTTTTGCAGAGCATTCCATCGATGCAGCTCAATTTGACGGGCGTGTTACCAATATGCGTATGCGCTATAAGCTTCCCGTCCTGTATGGACAGCTAAATCTATTGGACAGCCATGATGTGAGCCGATTTTTGTCGTTGTGTAAAAATGAGCTGTCGAGTATGAAGTTGGCCGTGTTGTTCCAAATGACGTTCGTCGGCATACCATCTGTATTTTACGGGGACGAAAAGGGAATTGACGGCCTTTTAGAAGAAGAATACAGGCATCCGATGCCATGGGGAGAAAGCGGCAGCGAGCTGGAACGATTTTACCAGGACGCGATTCAGCTGCGAAATACATGGCCAGAGTTGCGCTGGGGTGACTATCATACAGTATACGCGCAAAAAGGAAGCGGGATGTACTGCTACTGCCGCTCATCAGATAAGGTGAAAATCTTCATCTTGCTCAACAATCAGCCGCAGGCGGTGGATATACCGGCAGAATTTGCAGAAGGGATGCTGTTGTGGCAGGAGGGATTGGAGGGGCAAATGCTTGCTCCAATGGGTTTTGCCGTATTTAGGCAGGTGACAGGGACATGAGTGTGACGATTCGTGATGTTGCGGCCGCAGCTGGCGTATCAACCGCAACGGTTTCCAAAGTGATCAACCACTCTCCAACGATTTCACAGGAAACGGTGGAGCGGGTGCAGGAAGTAATCCATCAGATGGGATACCGTCCGAACAAGCGGGCACAAAGCTTTGCCAGGCGAGCTACAAAAAATATCTTGTTTCTGAGCGAGCTAGAACATGGTGTGGGATTTGAAAACCCACATCTGTTTGAGATGTTGGCTGGAGCCGAAGCAGCATTGGCTCGAAAAGACTATGGCCTGTTGATAAAGCGCATTAATTCCCGCGAACTGGTTAATAGTTTTGCCGATATTATGGATAGCGAGTATGTAGATGGTGCCATTGTTCATGCTTCTGTCGTTTCAAAAGAGGTGGCGGCACTTCTAACAGACACTTCTTTTCCGTATGTAGTCGTCGGTATGCCGGATTTTGCCAATCGCTTGTGCTGGATTGACACCAACAACAATGTTGCAGGGCAAATTGCCGCGAGCCATTTGAGAAAAAAGGGCTACGAACGCATTGCGTATATTGGGGGACCAAAGGAGGATACGATTTCTCTTCATCGGTTGGATGGCGTTCTGGATTCATTGGGAACAACAGTCCCGACAGGTTATATCCGTCATGGTGCCCCCAGCAGTGAAACAGGTTTTCGATGCACCATGGAACTGTTGGCACTTGGTGAGAAGCCGCAGGCAATTATATGTGCCAACCAGTATCTTGCTTTTGGCTGTGTAGAAGCTCTGAAACGCAGCGGCATTGCGATACCGCGACAAATGGCGGTGCTGACCTTCGATGATTTCCCTTTCTCGAAAGTGATCGATCCACCGCTCACAGTCGTGAATCTTGACATGTACGATATGGGGGAACAGGCAGCAAAAATTATGCTGCGGCGAATCAAGAACCCGCAGCTGTTGGTTCAGTCATACACCACACTTCCCAGCTTGATTGAACGGGAATCTACGAAAGGAGATGAGCGGGGTTAGTTTTTTCGATTGCTGCTAGTGGTTGGGACAAAAGAGAATGAGGAGGTATAAAATGTTTAAACGGTATTCGCAGAGAGTGATCAGCGCAGTTTTAACACTCGCAATGGTACTTTCGGTTACTTTGTTTGCGTTTCCTGTCAGCGCAGCAGAGACACCAGAACTAGGACCCGTAACATCAAAGGATGTTGTTTATCAGATTATTACAGATCGGTTTTATGACGGAGATCCTTCCAACAATGTACCGGAGGGATTTGACTCTACGTTGTATGACGGTACCGGAGATGACCTCAAGCTCTATCAAGGCGGCGATTGGGCAGGCATTATTGACAAAATTCCTTATCTAAAAGGGATGGGAGTTACGGCTGTTTGGATTTCGGCTCCTTACGAAAATCGTGATACAGAGATTTTGGATTACAAGGCCGATGGAAGTTATGACCGCTGGACGAGCTTCCACGGTTATCATGTAAGAAATTACTTTGCTACCAATAAACATTTTGGTACACTGAACGAATTCAAGGAACTGCGCGATGCTCTCCATGCCAATGGAATCAAGCTGATTATTGATTTTGTCACAAATCATACGAGCAGAGAGATGAATCCGACGGCGGGGAACACCCCAGAAGATGGTAAGCTGTATGAGCCGGATCGGAAAGAAGATGGTTCCTTTGCTTTCGATGAAAATGGTGAGCCCTATGATTATAACGGAGACGGGCTTGTAGAAAATCTGATTGCCGATCCGCAGAATGATACTCAAGGGTGGTTCCATGGACTCGGTGATCGTGGAAATGACAGCAGCCGTTTTGGTTATCGGCATAAAGACTTGGGTTCGCTGGCTGATTTCTCCCAGGAAAACGGTATGGTGGCAGGATATCTCGAAGATGCAACGCTGTTTTGGGCCAACATGGGAGTGAATGGTATTCGTCATGATGCCACACTTCATCTGAATCCGGCGTTCGTTAAAGGGCTTAAAGACGCAGTGGACAGCAACAGCACAGTAACCCATTTTGGTGAGTTTTTTATTGGACGTCCAGATCCCAAATACGATGAGTATGTTTATTTCCCCAAGCAGACGGGTGTAAACAATCTGGACTTTGAGTATTTCCGAGCGGCATCAACTACTTTTGGCGATTTCTCGACCACGATGAAAGATTTCGGCAACATGATGATGTACACGCAGGACGACTATGAATATGAGAACCAGACTGTTACGTTCTTGGATAATCACGATGTAAGCCGTTTTGGTTATCTGCAGAGAAATGAAAAGCCGTATAATGCGGCGCTTGCCACACTTCTCACCTCCAGAGGTATTCCCAATATTTATTATGGGACAGAGCAGTACATCATATCCTCTGATGGAAGTGACGTTGCAGGCCGAATTTTCATGCAGACTGACAGCGAGTTCAACACAGAAACAACAGCGTATAAGTTAATTGGCAAACTTTCCGAGTTGCGCCAGACCAATGATGCGATAGCCTATGGAACGACAGTGATTCGGTATAGTGACGATAACGTCTTGGTGTTTGAGCGTCAGTTCTATGATGATGTTGTATTGGTCGCAGTCAATCGTCAGCCAGATCAAAGCTATACGATTGGTGAGATTGAAACGAATCTGCCAGCGGGAAATTATGGTGACTATTTGGGCGGTTTGCTTTATGGCTTTGATACAGTTGTGACTGCGGGAGAGGGCATTAATCATACTTCATCCTTTACGATTCCCGGTGGCGGCGTATGCGTTTGGGAATACAAAGCCTCTAATCCTAGCACACCGCAGATTGGTAATGTGATGTCCACGATGGGGCGTGCGGGAAATCAAGTTTACATTTATGGTGATGGCCTAGACGGAAATGTAAGCGTAAAATTTGGTGACGTTGAAGCCGTAGTGGAAAGCAATTCTGCAAATCAGATTGTTACGAGAGTGCCAGACGGAGCGGTACCGGGTGATAATGGTATCACTGTAACGAAGGATGGTACTGAAAGTAACACATTCATTTATAAAGTGCTGGCGGGTGATCAGAACCAAATCATTTTCCATGTCCAAGCAGATACGGTGATGGGGGAAAACATTTATATTGTGGGAAATATTCCAGAATTGGGGAATTGGGACCCGGATAAATGTACAGAGGCTATGCTCAACCCCAATTATCCCGAATGGTTCTTGCCTGTCAGTGTACCAGCTGGTACTACAATAGAGTTCAAGTTCATCAAAAAGGATGCTAACGGTACAGTTACTTGGGAAAGCGGAGAAAATCGAGTAATTACATCTTCGCCGGAAAGTGCAGGCTCGATTGATACGGAAGTATATACCTGGCGCAGCTAACAGGAGCTGTTGTAAGGAGGTACTTCTATGCGAGAAAGCGGCATCCTAATGCCCGTGGCCAGTGTGCCGGGGCCTTTCGGCATCGGCACACTGGGCAAAGGAGCATATGACTTTGTGGATTTTTTGGTCCGTGCAGGCCAGCATGTATGGCAGATACTGCCGCTGTCGCCCACGGGCTTCGGCGACAGCCCGTATCAAAGCTGCTCGGCCTTTGCAGGAAACCCCTACTTCATTGATTTTGAACCTTTATGCAGAAGGGGGCTTTTGAAAAAGCAGGAGTATGCCGGAATTTCCTTTGGAAGAGCGCCATGCGCCGTGGATTATGACGCCGTGCGCGAAACGCATTTTGCTGTGCTGCGCAGGGCGTTTGCACGGTTTTCGAAATGGTATCCAGATGATTACTACCACTTCTGCTACGAGCAGGGCTGGTGGTTGGAGGACTATGCCCTGTTCATGACGGCAAAGGGTCTTGAGGGCGGCCGCGATTACCGGCAGTGGCCCGAGGCGCTGCGTATGCACGAGGCAGGCGCTATTCGGGAATTGTATGCCAAACACGAGGCCGAAGTGCATTTCTGGAAGTTCTGCCAGTACGAGTTTTTTACCCAGTGGCGCGCGCTGAAGGCGTATGCGAATGAAAAAGGCGTGCGCATTTTGGGAGACATCCCCATCTATGTCTCACCCGATTCCGCCGATGTATGGGCCGGGCGCGAGCTGTTCTGGCTGGACGAGGCGGGCTTGCCCAGGGAGGTGGCAGGTTGCCCACCGGATTATTTTTCCGCCGACGGCCAGCTTTGGGGCAACCCGTTGTACAACTGGGATCGGCACGAGAGTACGCATTATGACTGGTGGATAAAGCGGGTGCGCTTTTCGCTGGAATTATATGATACCGTGCGCATCGACCACTTCCGCGGCTTTGACACCTATTACGCCATTCCTTACGGCGCATCCAATGCACGGGGGGGCGAATGGAGGCAAGGGCCGGGCATGCGACTGTGGGGCGAGGTGCTGCGCGCTGTGCCGGGCGCGGCCATTGTGGCGGAGGATTTGGGCGAGATGTTCGAAAGCGTGCGCGCGCTGCTGAAAGAAACGGGCTTTCCCGGCATGAAGGTGCTGCAGTTTGCGTTCGGCGCGGGCCCCGACAGCGATCATCTGCCCCACAATTACACAGAGAACTGCGTAGCCTACCCAGGTACGCACGACAACACCACCCTGCGGGATTGGTGGCGCACCGCCCACGCAAAGGAAAAGCGCCACGCAAGGGCATATATTGGCCTTTCTGCTGAAGAAGGCGAAACAGAGGGCCTTTTGCGAGGCGTGCTGCAAAGCCCCGCTCGGTTGGCCGTGGTACCCATGGCGGATTGGCTGGGCCTTGGGAAGGAAGGACGCATCAATACTCCAGGCACAATATTCGGAGGCAACTGGCGCTGGCGCTGTGAAGCTGACTTTTTGACCCCTAGACTAGCGAAACATATCTATATGATGTGTAATCGATATGGGCGGGCGTAAGGTTTTAACAAATACAGCGGCAGGAGATTTTCCTACCGCTGTATTTATATATTGAATTGCCCATAGATTCCCATAAAAAGACAAAGCAGAGGGAAGGAGAAACACAAATGTTGTTTTTTGTTGGATAGATCCACGGAACACTGGTGCTGTACATTTTTGCAAATTCGCATTTTAAAATTCCAAAGAGCATTTATGTAGACAGCCCCTGCCGGGGCTGTCTTTTTTAGTAGACTTGGGCACTGTACCCGTAGCTTTTGCAGCGTTTAACAGGAAAGCAGCTCCGGCGGTGCTGGCCGCTGGAGTTGCTTTCATTCTGTATGCACGGCTTCCTTCGGCACGTTCTTCCGGCAGCCGACTGTAATCATGGTAATATAGTCGTCACGGCTTTGTAGGGACATTTCGTTTAGGCCCTCCTCATAGGAGTATCCCACCAATTCCATCTGGTTTTCCTTGGCAAAAGTACAGATGTTTTGGTAAGTCTTCTCCAGCTTTTTCCATCCTCCCAGACAAAATGCTCGCAGATACATGCCGGCCGGGCGCACAGCATCGAAAACTTCCGTATCCTCCCTGCCGTAGGCGAAAAAGCAGTTGTAGTCGGTATAGTTCCCGGCGGAGATCTTCTCGACTGAAATTCGGCTTCCGAAATTGTCATAAAGGCCGAAGATGGATTTTAACCGCAAAGAAAAATCTCCTGCTACCGCAAAATCGCTGTCATCATAGGCTCCGGTGATGGGGTCGCTGAGTAAAATGCGCTGTTCGGGGAGCATAACGGTTTCGATCTCTCCCTCCTTAGCTGTAAGGCTTAAGGACAGTTTTTGAGATTTTTGTTCCAAAAAGGCTTTGGTGTTCAGAAGCTCCCGAATGGATTTGTCAATCAGAGCTTTTCTCTCTTCGATCAGTTCCGCGAAGGAAGCGCCCAATGTCCTTTGCTGATAACGGACGATCTCTTCAATGGATAAGCCGATCTTTCTCAGGATCAAAATCAGCTCCAGCTGTACTGTCTGAAAACAGGTGTAGTAGCGGTAGCCGTTTTCCCCTTTGATATCAGGAGAAAACAGCCCAATTTCATCGTAATAATGCAGCGTGCGCTTGTTAATACCGTTGAGTTTGGCAAATTGCCCCGTGGTATATAAATATTTTTTCTTTGTCATCGCAAAAACCTCTTGACATTACAGTTGCTGTATCGTTTATCATACCGAATAGTAAAGAAATTTGCAAGGGCGGCGTATGAACATGGAAATTTTAAATGCAAATCAAAAACCATGGAAAGAAATCAAAGAGATTTACATGGAGGCTTTTCCTAAAGCGGAACGAAAGCCCTTTTTTACGGTTCGGCGTTCTGTGAATAAGGGAAAATCGCTGCTGTTAACAGCAATGGAGAATGAAGTTTTGCAGGGCTTTGTGATGGCGATCCCCTATAAAAATATGGTGATGGTGGATTATCTGGCCGTTTCTTCAAAAATCCGCAGCCGCGGAACCGGCAGTAAAATGATGCAGGAGATATGCCGGTATTTTCCCGGCGAGAAAATCGTTTTGCTGATTGAACGGCTGGACGATACCGCTGAAAACAAAGATCAGCGGATTGCCCGCAGGCGGTTTTATTTCAAAAACGGCTTTACCTCCTCGAATATTTATATCACCGGGCGCAGCGGAAATATGGAAATTTTAAACTTTGGCGGCACCGTATCGAAGCAGGAATATATGGACTTGCAGCAGCACGCTTTAGGAAAGCTGATGTTCCGGCTGTCCGGCATCCAGCTTGCTGTTTGAGAAAGGGGTATTTTATGAGCACTATTTTTGCAAAGGTGAAATTGAAAGGGCGGCAGATCGCCCTGCTGTCCATACTGGTTTTGTTTGCGGCTGTCGCAGAAATGATGCTGCCCTCTCTGCTCGCCCAAATGATCAACAGCGGGGTGGCCAATTCTTCCCGCGGCACGGTGATGATCCTCGCTGCCGTCATGGCGGGAGTCACCGTGCTGGCCTGTATCGTCAACTTTTTGTCGGTGAAAATTGCCTCCCGCATTTCCACGGATTTCTCCGCAGCGCTTCGCGGGCAGGTGTTTGAAAAGGTGCAGAGTTTTTCGGCTGCGGAACTGGACAAGTTCGGAACGGCCAGCCTGGTCACACGAAGCACATCGGATATTACCAACGTGCAAAATTTTCTTACCCTGCTTTTGCGCATCGGCATCCTTGCGCCGATGATGGCGGTTGCGGGTCTGGTGTTCTCCGCCGCCACCGGCGGACAAGTCAGCTCTGTCCTTACGGTTGCGATCCCGGTGTTATTGATAAGTTGCGGCATTGTCATTCTGTTTGCTTCCCGCTACTCCGTAAAACTTAGGAAAAAATTGGACCGTCTCAATCAGCTATTTCTGGAATCTCTGGAGGGTGTCCGTGTCATCCGTGCTTTCAATAAGCAGCAGGCGGAAAGCCGCCGTTTCGGCGAAGCGAATACCGACTATGCAGCGACCGCCATGCTGTCCGGCCGGATCACCAGCCTTTTGCTGCCGCTTATCAATGTGATTTTTGGCGTGACCACGGCGGCGGTTCTGGGGCTTGGCGCCCATTATGTCGAAACCGGCGCTATGGAGGTCGGCTCTCTGGTGGCGAACAGCCAGTATATCAGTATGGTGCTGATGTCAGTGATGATGCTGGCCCTTGTCATCATGATGTTTCCCACGGCATATGCCTGCGCAGGGCGTATTGCAGAGGTGCTGGAGACCGAAACCACGATTCGGGACGGGTCGTTTTCCCTGTCGGAGCGCCCGCTCCGCTCCACGGTGGAGTTCCGTCACGTGACCTTTGCCTACCCCGGCGCACAGGAACCGATTTTAAAAGATGTCAGCTTTGAAGCCCATCCCGGAGAAATCACTGCGATCATCGGCGGAACGGGGCGGGGCAAATCCAGCATTCTGAAGCTGATCCCGCGTCTGTACGATCCCCTGTTTGGCGAAGTGCTGATCGACGGCGTGAACGCAAAGGAATATGCCGTGGACGACCTCCGCTCTCTGATCGGCTATGTTCCGCAGAAAAATGTTTTGTTTTCCGGCGATATTGCCTCCAACCTCAATTTTGGAAAAGAGGACGGCGTACAGCAGGACTGGCAGGCAGCAGCGAAAATCGCGAGCGCCGAGGAATTTATTCTGAAAAAGGAAAAGGGCTACCACGACCCCATCGCCCAGGGCGGGACGAACCTTTCCGGCGGGCAGCGTCAGCGGATGGCGATTGCGCGGGCGGTCATGAAACAGCCCGAAATCTATGTGTTTGACGACAGCTTTTCCGCGTTGGATATGAAAACCGACCAGACGCTTCGCAAAAACCTGAAAGCATCCATGGGAGACGCCACCGTTATTCTGGTGGCGCAGCGGGTGAGCACGATTTTGGACGCCGACCGCATTTTAGTCGTTGACGATGGAATGATCGTCGGTCAGGGAACGCATCAAGAGCTTTTGAAAAACTGCCCGCTCTATCGTGAAATTGCAGAAATCCAATTGGGAAAGGAGGCCATCTAACATGAAAACCCATACCTTCAAACGGCTGCTGGGGTATTTGAAAGGTCATAGGCTGCGGTTGTTTTTTGTCCTGCTGTTCGCTTCTGTCAGCACCATTTTCACCGTGATGGCCCCGTTTGTGATCGGCAAGGTCACAACGACCCTGTTTGACAGCATCCGGGACGGCGTTTTTTATTGGGAAACCATTCTCTGGCTGCTGGCGGCGCTGGTGTGCCTGTATCTGGTATCGCAGTTCTTTTCCTTTTTGCAGGGTTTCCACATGGCGAAGGTCACTGCCAATGTCATGCGTGAGATTCGAAGCGACATTGACGGGAAAATGCACCGGTTGAAACTGAACTACTACGATACCCATACCCATGGCGACATTCTCAGTGTGATCACCAACGACGTGGATACCATCAATAATACCGTCAGCCAGAACTTGACCTCCATCGTTACGCAGGTCATTACTGCAATCGGTATCCTTTTGATGATGCTGGCGATCAGTCCGAAGCTGACCATCATTCCCATCATCATGGTGCCGCTGTCGCTGCTCAGCGCGGCCGGCGTGATGAAGTCCAGCGGCAGGCATTATGAAAAACAGCAGCAGCTGCTGGGTCAGCTCAACGGATACATTGAAGAAATGTACAACGGCCAGCAGGTCATTCAGTCTTTCAGCTATCAGGACCGGGCAAAGCAGCGTTTTTCTGTCTTGAATGAGGAGTTGAAAAACAGTTCCTACAAAGCGGAAACAACTGCGGGAGCTGTCAGCCCGATCACCACCCTGGTCAACGATATGGGCTATGTGGTTTGCGCTGTCATCGGCTGTCTGAGCGCCATCGGTGGGCGGATCACAGTGGGAAATGTACAGGCTATGCTGGAGTACACCCGCCGGTTTGCCGAGCCGTTTTCCTCGCTGGCCGGCATGGCGGGCAGCTTCGGCGCGGCCAAAGCCGCCG
>OQWD01000744.1_pt1 | contig 12374 bp, 6 predicted proteins | sample 1691631 | NCBI WGS metagenome assembly OQWD01 (sample SAMN03418283, study PRJEB22391) | human gut metagenome | biome: human-gut; feature: organic feature; material: feces | host: Homo sapiens | place: Italy | collected 2013-04 | reverse complement strand
ATACGAAAATGCCGTTTTTCCTTAGAGCGTCAACGCTTTTTCGGATTTGATGCGAGAAGCTGTTCGGTGTCCAGCCCTCGCTTCCGACAGGGTCGATCTTTTCCAACAGTGCTTTTGCAGGGGCGCTGATCTCAGGCTCTTTTTGCAGAAGTTCAGAGAGAAGATTTTCAATCTGAAGCGTTGAAATCCTAGAAGCACCGCTGCAAGTTTTGCTGTCTTCAAGCAGCTTCCAGATGTGATCTTCCTCGCCAAATTCGAGTTTTAACGTCCTATCCGGAATATCACGACCGGTGCAATGCAGCGAGGCAATATTGGCAAGTCGAGAGTGCTTTTGCAGAACGAAGGTTGAATCAGCCGCACCGCTTAAGCCTGTCGAGCCGGAGATCATGTTCATCGGATCGTCATCGTGGAGCTTCCGCAGATGATGAATCAATAGGATTGCGATGTGCCGCCTGTCTGCAAGCTGTTTCAAAATCCCGATGTCCTGATAGTCATTTGCGTACAAATTGCTGTCACTGCCAGTGCCTCGAACGCGCTGTAAAGTATCGATCACAACCAATTTTGTATCGGGATATTCGGTCAAGAACTGCTCGATCTGTTGTTCCAACCCGTGCTTGAGCGTGTCGGCCATGATTGCAAAATGCAGCGTCGACGGAGCGTCCTCCGTCAGATCAAAGAGCCGCGTCTGGATACGCTGGAACGAATCTTCAAGACTGAGATACAGAACCTCGCCCTGTGTCACTGCAAAATTCCAGAGCGGCTGCCCCTGCGCGACGCATAAGCACAGCCACAAAGCCAGCCAAGACTTGCCAATCTTCGGTGCGCCCGCGAGGATGTGCAGACCCTCCGGTAACAGCTCGTCCACCAGAAACGGCACCGGCGAGCATGGCGCGCTTTGCAGCTGCTCGGCGGTCATGGTTTCGAGTTTCTTCATTTGTTCACTTCCTTTCATTTTGCTATTGACATTCTGTGTTACATGATTTAGACTGATAATTAGTAAATAGATTCGTTTTCTATTTTAGACTAACATAACTCTAAATTATTGTCAAGACTAATTTATAATCACAATTTCAATATGTCTATTTTGAGGTGCAGCGATGTCGAAGTTTCAGTACAAATACTACCTGCTGGAAAACCGCGCCATTCTGATTTCCAGTGAAGATTCCTTTTTTACGTCTAAAAAAATAACAGACTGTCCGTTCCCGGACAGCCTGCTGTCGTTTGCATATTTTGATCTGCGGCAATGGGAAGAAAAGTTCCATGAAGCAGGCCGTGCGTTGATGCAGTATTACAAGACCCGCGAACCGGCGCTTCTCGATCCCGTCCGACTGGTTGTGAATGCGTTTCAAAATGCGCATCCGTTTTTCGCATATCTTGGCCTTGACTGGACAGAACGGCTGGCACAGGCAGAGGGCAGCAAGGATCCCTCGAAGCTGCTGCTGCACAAGGAATTGTCGCACATTCCCGCCAACCTCGACACCATGCAGCGGCAGATCCTGTTTTTGTTTCAGACGGTTCTGGACGCCGAGCTGAAAGACATTGATTTTTCTGCCAGAGTGCATGAATATGAAAAGGCATCGCGGCTTAACCGGTTTGATTTTCAGCCGATGCAAATTTCGTATGAACCGGTGGGCGGCGTGAGCTTTACGGATGTCCTGTATCCGAAAAACATCTATGACGTGATCGATTTTTCGCTGCGCGAATGTGTGCGGCGAAACATTACCATGCGCCGGTGCAAGAACTGCGGAAAATATTTTGCGCTCACCGTTCACGGCAGCACGGAGTATTGCAGCCGCGTATTTGACAGCCGCGGGCGCACCTGCAAGGAGGTCGGCGCGATGCGGCAGTATGCGCAGGTTCATGCATCGGATGAGCTTCTGAAAATCTATCGCCGCGAGTATAAGCGCCGCTTCGCGTGGATTCGTGCGGGGAAAATCTCGCAGGAGGCGTTTGCTGCGTGGAGCAAAGAAGCGCAGAAGGAAAAGGAGAAATGCGACAAGGGCGAGATTTCACGAGAGGATTTCATCTGGAAGTTAAAGCATCCGTAAGGCGGTAAGTAAAAGATGCAATCACGGAATCGTCCAGAACCACCTGTCAGAGCAAATAACGCCCGCCAATGTCTTGTGCCCACTGGGAATTCCCAGTGGGCACATGTTTGCTCTCAATGCTTGGCTTTATCCAAGTGCAATACTTTTTCTGGCGCTGCTGTCATACATGCGAATCAGGATCGCCGCAACCTCGCTGCGCTTGATGGAATCGGTCGGGTGGAACGTTCCGTTCGCGTCGGAACCGGTCAAGACGCCCGCGCGGTAGAAGTCGTAGATTTCCGCCGCAAACGCATCGCCGGTCTTCACGTCGGGAATCGCGTTGTCCGTAACCGTATTCATATCACACAGGTCGTCCGTCGCCGCGTGGAAGATGTGGACAAATTCCGCGCGCGTGACTGCGGCGTTCATCTGCGCAGCCGTGTAGCTGCCATAGGCACGCTCAATCAGACCGTTATTGACGGCGTAATCCACATACGTGCTGTACCAGTTCGGGTAGCCGTTTTCCAGAGAAACCTTGCTCCGGTAATTGAGCTGATGCAGAACGGCCGCCAGCTTGATTGCCTGCGCAACCGTCATGTTTTCGTCCGGACGGAATTCCGTGCTGGTAACGCCGTCGATTAGATGCACTTTCCACGCGCTCTTTACCGCGTCATAATACCACGCGGACGCGGGAACGTCGCGGAACGGGAACGTCGGAGTTGTGCTCGGCAGCCCGATAATCGGGATAGTCGGGAAGCTCGGGCGGTCATCGCCGTCCGGCTTCGGGATGATTTTGGTCACTCTGCTAAGCTCGGCATTGCATACCTTGCAGTAAACGACCTCGTCGTAACTGCCTTTGTGATCCTTCGTTGCAGGAACGACATTTTCGCGAACGGCTTTTCCCTCTGTGTGGCCGAGTGCTGCAATCTCCCGGGTTTCCGTTGCGTCGCAGCCGTCACGCTGGCAGGAACGAGTCTTTTCGCCCTTCGCAGTGCAGGTCGCTTCGGTTGTAACTGTCCAGTCGCTCCAATCGTGGCCGAGCGGATTGCCGTCGGTTGCGCTGCAAACCGAGCAGGTTCTCGGTGCGGTGCAGCTTGCAGCTGTCCAAGTGTGACCCTTGGCGGGAACCTCAGTCTGCGCAACAAGGACTTCGTTGCAGACGGAGCAGTGCTTGCCCTCGGTCTTGCCCGCCATTGTGCAGGTCGGCTCGACTGCCGCATCGGTTACTTCGGTGTGACCATTTGCGGGAATATCCACGGTATCCGTCGCATCGCAGCCGTCACGCTTGCAGCTGCGGGTCTTTTCGCCCTTTTCCGTGCAGGTTGCTTCGTTCGTGACCGTCCAGTCGCTCCAGTCGTGACCAAGCGGGTTACCATCGGTCGCGCTGCAAACCGAGCAAGTTCTCGGTTCAGTGCAGCTTGCCGCCGTCCAAGTATGTCCCTTTGCAGGAATTTCGGTCTGCGCAACGAGGATTTCATTGCAGACGGAGCAGTGCTTGCCTTCCGTCTTACCCGGTTCCGTGCAGGTCGGCTCGACTGCTGCATCGATCACTTCGGTGTGGCCCTTGGCCGCAATTTCTTCGGTTTCTACTGCATCACAGCCTTCACGCTGGCAGCTGCGGGTCTTCTCGCCCTTTTCCGTGCAGGTCGCTTCAGTCGTGACCGTCCAGGCGCTCCAGTCGTGGCCGAGTGCCTCGCCGTCCGTCGCACCGCAAACCGAGCAGGTTCTCGGCTCCGTGCAGCTTGCCGCTGTCCAAGTGTGTCCCTTGGCGGGAACCTCAGTCTGCGCAACGAGAACTTCATTGCAGACGGAGCAGTGCTTGCCTTCCGTCTTGCCCGGCACTGTGCAGGTCGGCTCGACTGCCGCATCAGTTACTTCGGTGTGACCATTTGCGGGAATATCCACGGTATCCGTCGCATCGCAGCCCTCGCGCTGGCAGGAACGAGTCTTTTCGCCCTTCGCAGTGCAGGTCGCTTCGGTTGTAACTGTCCAGTCGCTCCAATCGTGGCCGAGCGGATTGCCGTCGGTTGCGCTGCAAACCGAGCAGGTTTTCGGTGCAGTGCAGCTTGCCGCCGTCCATGTGTGTCCCTTTGCAGGAATTTCAGTTTGCGCAACAAGAATTTCGTTACAGACGGAGCAGTGCTTGCCCTCCGTCTTGCCCGGCTTCATGCAGGTCGGTTCGACCGCCTGGTCGATCACTTCCGTATGGCCCTTGGCCGCAACAGTTTCCTGCGCGACGAGAATCTTTCTACAGACGGAGCAGTGCTTGCCCTCTGTCAAGCCTGGCTCTGTGCAGGTCGCAGCGATCGCTTCATCAACGACTTCTGTGTGCGTCTCGCATTCAACCGTGACAGCGCCCGCCTTTGTCTCGACCGCAACCGGATGCAAATCATTGTCAACAAAATCTTTACTGTTCGTCGTAATCGTAATGGGATAGTACCCTGCTCCCTGCGGTGCCTGGAATGTCAGCACCACAATGACGCCGTCAGCTTCAGCCGCACCATCCAAGCCGTCCCAAACAATGCTGATCGGGTTGTCGTTCAGTTTTCCCGGCTTTGTCATTGCCAGTCCTGCAAAAGCCTCACCTGCTGAAATCTTTGTCAGGGTCAGACCCTCTGCATATTGAACTGTGATCTTTGCGCCGAGGATACCCGTATTGCCGGTTATTCTGATCGGAACATCGACCGTCGCTCCCGCTTCTGCCGTAACCGAATCCGCAGACACTACCGGACCGGTGTGCGTTTCGCCTTCGACCGTGACAGCGCCCGCCTTTGTCTCGACCGCAACCGGATGCAAATCATTGTCAACAAAATCTTTACTGTTCGTCGTAATCGTAATGGGATAGTACCCTGCTCCCTGCGGTGCCTGGAATGTCAGCACCACAATGACGCCGTCAGCTTCAGCCGCACCATCCAAGCCGTCCCAAACAATGCTGATCGGGTTGTCGTTCAGTTTTCCCGGCTTTGTCATTGCCAGTCCTGCAAAAGCCTCACCTGCTGAAATCTTTGTCAGGGTCAGACCCTCTGCATATTGAACTGTGATCTTTGCGCCGAGGATACCCGTATTGCCGGTTATTCTGATCGGAACATCGACCGTCGCTCCCGCTTCTGCCGTAACCGAATCCGCAGACACTACCGGAGCTGTTCCCGCTGCGTATACTGGCATGCTGAGCAGAATTGCCAGTGCACATAAGAATGCTACCAATCTCTTCATATGTTTTTTCGCTTCCTCCTCAACACTAGTTTACCTTTATCGGCAGTCAGGGTGCAGCGCTGCACCCTGACTAAATTCAAGCATATTACGGAGCCCATGGATCATTTACACGCGGTCTGTACTGAACCCAGTTCTGAACATTGCTGATCAAATCTGTTTCTGTTACGGCAGACAGACTTTCTTTGGATTCAAGCTTATAATACTTGAACACTTTGTAGTAGTCATTATAAGATGCCTGATAATATTTAAAGCGGAAGAATCTCGGAGTCGGCCCAGCTGTAGCCGAAGTGTTGAATTCGCTGGAGCAGTTGTAGCTTGGCATATTCGCATTATTGCAATAGCTGTTGTCCAGATACGGATGATTTTTTGTTGAGAGGTTTGCGTGGAAATACCCGTACCAGAAATTATCTGCTACACCTGTTGAGCGGAATTTATGGGAAATCGATCGATGCGTATTATTGGCATAAGGTGCGTTATAGTCCCACTTGTAATAAACAAACCCTGCTTCCGAAGTACTCACTTCGCGTTTTTCCGTTTCTGTTTCATAGGCGCTCACATCGCAGCTCTTATGGAAATCCTTATATATCCAGTTGCTTGTATCATAGCCATCCGGGAAAGACGCGTAGTTGAACGTAGAGTTGGAAGACTGCACCCAATAACTTCCGTATTGTGTGTATCCGCTCAGGCTTGGCTCCCTTGACGTAGTATTGGTTCGCTCATCGTATGTCCATTTCTGATTTATAATCTGACTTCCCTCCGGAACCTGGCTCCTTAAAACCCAGTCGGATATCCCATTTAACGTCCAGTGCGCATACAAAGTTGTGTCAACAGCATCCGCAAGCTCACTGTCCTGAGTGATCCGTGTTCCACCATCAGCGGCTGTATACCAGCCTTCAAACGTATAGTAGTCTCTCTCCGGCTCCGGCAGTGCTCCGATCGCAGTACCTGGGGTCACAATTTGCTGCTGTACGGAGCACGTACCGCCGTTCGCATCGAAGTAAACAATGAATGTTCCCTTGATGTATTTGCTGAATTCCGCCTCGCTGATCGGGATGTAATCGCCAACCAGAATGCTCAGCATCTCCTTACCTGTGATCTCTCCACAGTGGTAAACATTTCCGCTGATCTCCAGCTTGCACGCAATCATGTTGTCCATGCGGCTTGCAGCCACCTTCCGGCATACGATCGCGCGGCCGTTTTCTGCCGTCAGTCTGTTGGTGCCATACAGTTCCAGCTTCACATCTTTTTTCAGAAGCATCGCATAGCTGGAGCTGCTCACTACGACCTGACGCAGACTCACATTGTCAGAAGAGATCTCCAGCGGGATCCTTGTGCAGTCTGTGATCGTGATACCGTTCAGGATGGTCGTCTGTGCCTCAGACTCGATCCGCAGATTCTTTATGGATTTCTGTCCGCCCTGCAGCTCGACCGTTTCCACTGTCTGCGGAACATGCAGCGTCGCGCCTTCCAGTTCATCTGCGATCGACGCGAAATTCACCTTGATGTTCTTTGCGCCAGAATTGAGGGCTGCCTGTACAACGTCCAGATTTGCAGCGGTCACTTCGATGGAATTCACACCGCTGAAGGCCTGCTCACCGATCGACGTTACCGTTTTTGAGACCTTGAACGTATCCAGAGACTTGCAGCCCGCAAAGGCCTCCGCGCCAATGGAGGAGATCTCAGAGGCTGTAATGCCCATCAGGGACGTGCAGTTTTTGAACGCGCCGTCCGGGATCTCGCGGATGTAATTGCTCAGCATGACGTTCTCGACCAACGTATTGCCGCCGAACGCCGATGCCGCCAGATGCCGGATCGTGACTGCGGACTGTGTTCCGTCCTTGTTGTCTTTGGAAATATATTCCGGAACGATCACTGTGGTGTTGTCGCCTGAATACTGGACGACCTTGCCCGTCTCGGTATCGAAAACGAGACCTTCCGTTGAGATCACACGTCCATTTACGAAGTCGCTTACAAAATACGGAACTTCAAAGGACAATACGCCGTTCTCGTTATCATCGAACTTGGGCGAGCTGTTCGCGGAATAATCGATGTACTGATAGGTATGGTCATCCATTACGCTGTACGTAGCGACCGAATACTCTGTCGTTGCAATGTCATAGGTCACCACGGCAAACACATGCGCGATGCCGGCAAGAACGAGCCGGTAGCTGCCGTCCACCTCACCTTTGATCGTATACTCCGCCGTTTCCGTTGTCGTTCTTTCCTCGGAGTATGTCACCGTTGCGGTATACTGTTCTTCTTTTCCTGTCGTCGTGCTCCACGCGGCGCTGTCGCTCTTGCTGCCGCCCGACGAATAAGACTCGCCATAGTGTTTTTCTTCCGCGATCCGCTGCGAAAGAGCCTCTTTTTGTGACTGGCTGAAGCTGGTCGTTGACGTAGAGCTGGACTCGGAGTTCTTTTTCCATCCCTTGTTGGTCGTTGTTGCCGTCGTATTCTGATCGACAGTCACTTTATCCGTGCCGGTCTTTGACTCCTCCTGATTCTCATGCGTGATGGTCGTACCGACCGAGGCGCCTGAACTGCTCTCATGGCTCAGCTCCGCAGATTGCTTGGCGCTCATTTCTGCCTTGACCGACGCCGGACCATAGCTGAGTCCCGCGCTAACGCCAGCTTCTACAGAGCTGGTATATTTCGACGAGCTCTTATCGGACACGCTCAGATCCGCTTTGGATTCCCACGACGTTCTTCCCTTTTTCGTTGTCGTGTCATATTCTGTTGTCGTCGCCGTTGATCCGTCGACCGTATTAACGACCGTGTCGTCGTACTCGCTCGTGCTCAGCGTAAAGGTATTGCTGGAGGTTTTTCCAAGGCTCACGCCGGTTTCTTTCGTATATCCGTGCTCATTCAGAACCGTTTCGTCCAGGCTGGTGGTCGTATTCCAATCTGAACCAAGCGTCCAGGCTGTGGAGTCTGTTGTCGCCTCGTTGATCGCCTGTGAGATCGTCTTTGCATCCGTCGTAGAGATGGAGGATGTAACCGTCTTGCGGTGCACGGAGACAATTCCGCCGGCAGACACCAGCTCCTGAAGCAGATAGAGCGGAACGTTCTGTATTTCGCCGATCTCGTATGCGAACATGATCTTTCCTTCGTCCGTGTCCTCCACGATGATCGGGTCGGCCAGCTTCTTCACCGGAACTGCAAGGTTGCGCTTGCTTGTCCAGTTCGCATGAAGCGTGATGTTGCCAGTTGTCCCAGAGGGGATCCTGGAAATGATGGTATCGCTGTCATCCGTCCAGCCAAGGAAGACGTAACGGTCAATGGACGGTTTGGGGAGCAGCAAGCCGGTATCGACCGTATATGTATCAAACGGTTTGTCGCCGCTATTCTCATTTTCGACCGAGGAATTGTCATAGAAGACCTTATACTCGATCTTTGACCAGCGCGCGTAGAGATCGATCTCCTCCGTTATTCCCGCCTCAAGGACCTTGACCTGCGCGGCATTTTTGCCGGAGCCGTCATACCAGCCCTCAAACGTATATCCGGGAACGCTCGGCTCCTTCAGGCGCAGGCGTGCCGCGGAACTGTATTTGGACGGATTCGGATTCGCGATGCTGACAGACGCAAGATACTCATCGCCCGTCGGGTTCAGAATATAATTGATCCTGTATTCGTTTTCCCCGACCTGTCCTGTCGCCGGGATCACCGTATCTTCTAATGTGATCCTGTTTTTTCCCTCCGCATCGCTGAACAGCTTGCCACAGGACGTGCATCTCCAGTATGCGATGTTGCCCGCCTCCGTCTCCGTCGGCGCCTTGTAGGCAACCGCCTGCAGCGTGTGCTCGCAGGGCTTTACCCCGGCAAGCGGAGAAGGAAGCAGCTCAATGTCATAGCCTCCGGCCAGATACCTCCGGATCAGGATCACGTCCACCGGCGTCAGCTCCTCGTCTGCGTTGACGTCGCCGGCCGCAACATTGATATCCAGATCATAGCCGCCCGCCAGATATCTGCGCAGCATGATAATATCAGCCGGAGTTACTTCCTGATCCTTATTCGTGTCGCCGGGCACATAATCAGCGACCGCAACACCGCCGTCCACCATGTCGATGACCAGCTTTTTCAGATTTGCATCTACAAAGTCGCCGTATTTGTAGGAAATGTGGATATTCTGCGTGACCCCGGATACGGCATCCGGGGCGACCGCAAACGTAAGCGTCAGAATGACGCCGTCTTTGATATCCTCGTTCGTGATATCCTGTCCGTCCCAGACGAACTGGCACGGCGAGACGAGTTTGCCTGGCTTTGTCATCGTCAATACGGAGAATGCATCTCCGTTTGACGCGCCCACGAGCGTCAGTCCGTCATCAAATGCGACTGACAGCCGTGCGCCCAAGATGCCGGGGTTGCCTTTTATGCTGATCTGCACATCGACCGTCGCACCCGGTGCCGCGCTGACGCTCTCCACGCTGATCGTCGCGTTTTTCGTTTCCTCGGCCGCAAACACATTTGCCGGCAGCAGGGAAACCATCATCACAAGAACGAGCAGCGCAGAAATCACCCTTTTCAAATTCTTCTTCATTGCTTTCATTCCTCTCTTTTTTATTTGATTGAAATATAGCCGTTTTGAATATAGGGAGATAGCTTTTGCAAATCATTGTCTACGATATCGCCGCTATTATAGCGGATCGTGATAGGATAGTTTCCAGCCGCTGCCGAATCAGAAACCCGAAACTGCAACTCCAGGACAGTGCCGTCTTTGACATCCTCTGTGTCAATTTCAATTCCGTCCCAGACAAAATTGCATCCGCTGCAGAGCGTCTTTGCTTTCGTCAGTGTAAGTATCCTGCTGACGGCATCGCCGTTTAACGCGCCCGTCAGCGTCAGCACCGACTCGTCATAGGAAACGCTGAAGCGCATGCCAAGGATCCCAGGATTGTCCTTGACCGAGATCCGGACTGTTACCAGCTTATCTCCGGCTGATGCTTTCACGCTCTCGACCGACAATCCAAATCCGCTCTGCGCCGGCACATCCGGTTTTTCCGTGCTTTCACCAGAGTCTGCCTTGTCCCCGGACTCGGTGCTGCCGCTCGATCCGGCAGGCTTGGTATTCTCCTGTTCCTTCTCATCAGACGCTGCGGCGGGTTCTCCGCTTGCCGTTCCCTCACAGAACCGCATCAAAATGGCGGCGACCTGCGCACGGATCGCAAAGCCTTTCGGCTGAAGCTCGGTCGCGGAAACGCCCGATAAAAGACCGTCTGCAACTGCCCATTTCACCGCATTCACCGCGTAGCTGCCAACATCATCTCTGTCAGCAAATTTTGCGAGTTCCACAGACCGCTGCGTGTCATATCCTTTATAGTTTGCATACCGGTACAAAATTGCGGCCAGCTGTTCACGGGTGACTGGCTCATCCGGACCAAAACGATCTCCACCGAGACCACCGACAATCTGATTTTCCGCCGCCCAGATGACTGCTTTCCGGTAATACTTACCTGCCGCTACATCCCCAAACGGGCATTGCCCGGAGACGACAGGGGATCCATCGTACCGATACAGCATCGTCACGATCATACCGCGCGTTGTTTTATCCTGCGGAGCAAAAGAATTTCCGCTGCTGCCATTCATAATGCCATGGGCGCAGACATACTGTACTGATTGAAAAAACCAGTCTGTCTCCTTAACATCGCTGAACTGCGTTCCATTCACTGCTGACGCGGAGGACGCGAACATGCCGAGCATGATCCCAAGCACAGCAAGAAAGCAAATCAGTCTTTTCCGAATTTTCATAGCTTTCCCTTCCTATTCTGTTGAGTCTTTTCTGGCTTCAATCGTACAACTTTTTAACCATAAAATATTGGAAATGCTCTTGCAATATCTAGTTGAAAATGCTAACATAAAATTGCTGTAAAGTTACGCAAAGTAATAGTGAATCCATGGTTAACAATCTGTACTTACATATCCGGTGCTTCCCTCGCCCATAGAAGAAACGTTCTGTGGGTGATTTTTAATTGCGCAGCGGCCTGCCTCGCCGATATTTCACCGTACTCCCACTTTTGCCGAAGCACTTGGAAATTTTCAGGCCTCTGCATGGGCCTGCGTCCAAACTGAACGCCCCGCGCCTTTGCCGCGGCAATGCCCTCTGCCTGCCGCTGCCGGATAAACTCGCGTTCCGTTTGCGCGACGTAGCTTAAAAGCTGCAAGACGATATCCGCAATCAGCGTGCCGGTCAGATCGCGGTTTTGCCGGGTGTCCAGCAGCGGCATATCCAGCACCACGATGGCGGCGCGTTTTTCTTTTGTGATCACACGCCACTGCTCCAGTATCTCATCATAATTTCTTCCAAGACGGTCGATGCTCTTGACAACAAGCGTATCGCCGTCTTTCAGTTTGCGTATCAGTTTCCGATACTGCATTCGCTCAAAATCCTTTCCTGACTGTTTATCCACAAAAATCGCATCCGCCGCGACTCCGAATGCAGTCAGCGCGATCAGTTGGCGTTCTTCATTCTGTTCTTTCGTAGATACACGTGCATACCCATATTCCATTTTTAGACCTCCAATCTATTTCGGACATGATAGATTGTAAGTCAGTTGTTAACCCTGCCGTTTAAGAATACGCTTCTGTGTTCACCTCGCTTAAATTACTGGAGTTATTTCAATGCTATAATAACTTCATTTTGGATTTTAAGCAAGGTTAAAAGTTATTATAAGTCCATAATAACTTTTAGTGAGAGGCGATTACATGGATAAGCCAAATGAAAAACACTTTGGGTTGCGCGTTGATGGCGATATTTTAGCGAAGTTCCGTTATGTATGCGGATTTGAAGGGCGCTCAGCCAATGCACAGATCATTCAGCTCATGCTGAAATTTATTGCGGAATATGAGAAAGAGCATGGAAAAATCACGTTAGAGTGATCAGCATACAGTACGTTTGTGTAGATCATTGGAAAGGGACCCTTGTCGACTTTCCTTTCAAATATGAAGCGCCCAGTCAGATTCAGGTTCTGACTGGGCGCTTCATACGCTATGATCGTTATTCAATACTTCCTGTCGATTTTTCGTATTCAAAAGTTCTCCGCTGTAAAAACCGTGCCTCATACTAAAACCTAATTAAACGCTTTAATAATCCAATCGCGTCCGGTAATGCTGAAAATGGTATTAGGGGTAAGCGAGCAA
>OQWD01000737.1_pt1 | contig 12411 bp, 12 predicted proteins | sample 1691631 | NCBI WGS metagenome assembly OQWD01 (sample SAMN03418283, study PRJEB22391) | human gut metagenome | biome: human-gut; feature: organic feature; material: feces | host: Homo sapiens | place: Italy | collected 2013-04 | reverse complement strand
TTCCTTATGCTGCCCGGATGGCGGTTGCCCCGCAGGGCACCCCGCCGCCGGTGGCAGAGACCGGCAGGCCGATCTCGTCGCAGCTGGTCTGCCCGCCAAAGCGGGGCACCAGCGTGGTCTTGAGCATATACTCCATGACCGCCGGGGACAGGCCTGTGGTGTAGCTGTTCACTGCAAAAAACAGCGGCGTATCGCTCAGCACCTCTTCGCACTGGCTGATGAGGTCGTAGATGCAGTCCTCCAGCTTCCAGATCTCACCGCCGGGGCCGCGCCCGTAGCTGGGCGGGTCCATGATGATGCCGTCGTAGGTGTTGCCGCGGCGTTTTTCGCGGGCAACGAACTTGGCACAGTCGTCCACCAGCCAGCGGATGGGCCGGTCGGCAAGGCCGCTTGCCGCAGCATTGTCCTTGCCCCACGCCACGATGCCCTTGGAGGCATCCACATGGCAGACGGTGGCACCTGCCGCCGCACAGGCCAGCGTGGCACCGCCGGTGTAGCCGAACAGGTTCAGTACCTTTACCGGGCGGCCTGCGGCACGGATCTTTTGGGCGTACCATGCCCAGTTGACAGCCTGCTCCGGGAACACGCCGGTGTGCTTGAAGCCGGTGGGGCTGACGATGAGGGTGAGCTTATCCTCGCCCTCGCCGCAGCTGATCTTCCACTTTTCGGGCAGACGGCGCTTGTACTCCCACTCGCCGCCGCCCTGATTGGAGCGGTGATAAACAGCATCTGCCTTTGCCCACAGCGGGCTCTGCTTGGGCGTTTTCCACACCACCTGCGGGTCCGGGCGGATGAGGATGGTCTCACCCCAGCGCTCCAGACGGTTGCCGTCGGTAGCATCCAGCAGTTCATAGTCTTTCCAGGTATCTGCAGGGCGCATAGCGTCCTCCCTTCTCTTTTATCCGTTTCTTACTGGCCCAGAATGCGCTTGTTGATCTTATCCACGATGCGGTCGGCGCAGCGGTGGATGGCGTCCAGATCCTGCCCTTCCACCATCACGCGGATCTTCGGCTCGGTGCCGGACACCCGCACCAGCACGCGGCCCATGCCCATAAGCTTCTGCTGCTCGTTCTCAATGAAACCGGCCAGCACCTCGTCCTCTTTGTAGGCTTTTTTCTGGGCGGCGTTGGCGGTCACATTCACCAGCACCTGCGGATACTGGGCGTAGATGCCGTTCAGTTCGCTCATCTTCTTGCCGCTCTCCGCCAGCAGCTTGAGCAGCTTGCCGGCGGTCAGCTCACCGTCGCCGGTGGTGGCATGGTGCAGCAGGATGACATGGCCGCTCTGCTCGCCGCCGATGGCAAAGCCGTTCTCGCGCATGTTTTCCAGCACGTAGCGGTCGCCCACGGCAGTCTTTTCGGTGTTGATGCCCTGACTCTCCATATATTTGATGAAGCCCAGATTGGACATGACCGTAACCACGGCGGTGTCGCCGTCCAGACGGCCTTTTTCCTTCATGGTCATGGCCAGCAGGGCAATGATCTTGTCGCCGTCCATCTCCTGACCCTTTTCGTCGCAGCCAAGGCAGCGGTCGGCATCGCCGTCAAAGGCAATGCCGCAGTCAAAACCGCCTTCCACCACAGCCTTTTCCAGATTTTCCAGATGGGTACTGCCCACACCCTTGTTGATGTTCTGGCCGTCAGGCTCAATGCCGATAAAGGTGCACTTTGCGCCCAGACGGGGGAACAGCTTCTGCGCCACAGCAGCCGAAGCGCCGTTTGCACAGTCGATGCAGATGTTCAGGCCGGTCAGGTCGCCGTGGATGGACTCATACAGGTGATCCACATAGTCCTGCAGGCCGTCATCGCGGCGGTACACACGGCCCACCTCGGCACCGGTCTTCAGCTCAATGCCCGCGCAATCGTTGTCGATGTAGGCTTCGATCTGGTTCTCCACCTCGTCCGGCAGCTTATAGCCGGTACCGGCAAAGATCTTGATGCCGTTGAACTCCATCGGATTGTGGGAGGCAGAGATCACGATGCCGGCATCGGCATTGTACTTGCCCACCAGATAGGCCACAGCGGGCGTTGGCAGAACGCCCAGACTTTCCACATCCGCACCCACGCTGCACAGACCGGCGGTCAGGGCTGCTTCCAGCATATCACCGGACTGGCGGGTGTCCTTGCCGATCAGGATGCGCGGACGGTGGCCGGTGCTGCCGGTCAGCACCGCAGCAGCGCCGCGGCCGATCTTCATTGCCAGCTCACAGGTCAGGTCTGCGCCTGCAACACCGCGCACACCATCGGTTCCAAAATATTTTCCCATAATAATACCCCACTTTCAAAAAGTGTTTTCTTTAGAACAAACTCTGCTGCCCGTTGTCTTCGGGCGTGCCGGTCTCCGGCGCTTTCATGCCCAAATGCTCGTAGGCCAGCTTCGTTGCGCAGCGGCCACGCGGCGTCCGGGTCAGAAAGCCCATCTGCATCAGATACGGCTCACACAGGTCTTCCAGCGTGACGGATTCCTCGCCGAGGGCCGCCGCCAGCGTTTCCAGACCCACCGGGCCGCCGTTGTACATCTCAATGATGGCGCGCAGCAGGCTGCGGTCCAGTTCGTCCAGACCCAGCGCGTCCACGTCCATCCGCTTGAGGCCCATCAGGGCCACATCCCGGTCAATGATGCCGTCGCCCAGCACGGTGGCAAAGTCGCGGATGCGCTTCAAAAAGCGGTTTGCCACGCGGGGCGTGCCGCGGCTGCGCTTGGCCAGCTCGTAAGCACCTTCCGGCGTGATGGGCTGGTCGAGGATGCCTGCCGAACGCTGGATGATCTTGCTCAGTTCATCCGGGCTGTACAGCTCCAGCTTGAGCAGCACGCCAAAGCGGTCGCGCAGCGGGCCGGTGATCTGTCCGGCACGGGTGGTGGCACCCACCAGCGTAAAGCGCGGCAGGTTGATGCGGATGGATTGTGCGGACGGCCCCTTGCCGATCATAATGTCCAGCGCATAATCCTCCAGCGCAGGATACAGCACCTCCTCCACCTGCCGGGACAGGCGGTGGATCTCGTCGATGAACAGCACATCGCCCTCCTGCAGATTCGTCAAAAGAGCGGCAAGGTCGCCGGGTTTTTCAATGGCCGGGCCGCTTGTGATGCGGATCTGCACGCCCATCTCGTGGGCCACGATACACGCAAGGGTCGTTTTGCCGAGGCCCGGTGGGCCGTACAAAAGCAGATGATCCAGCGGTTCGCCGCGCATTTTGGCCGCCTGCAGGTATATCTTCAGGTTTTCCTTTGCTTTGTCCTGGCCGATGTACTCCTCCAACGTTTTCGGGCGCAGGGACGCCTCGCTGTCAAAGTCCTCCGGCTCCGGCTCCGGGCTCACAAGGCGCGGACCGTTGTCGATCTCTACGGTTTCCAGAGCCATGGATTACCTTCCTTTCCCGATGCCCTGCAAAGCAAGGCGGATAAGTTCCTGTACAGGCAAAGACGGGTCCAGCCTGGCAATGGCCTGCGCGGCCTCGCTGCCCGTATAGCCCAGGCCTGTGAGGGCGGCAATGGCCTGCGCCACGCCGCCCGTGGCTGCAGGCGCTGCCGTACCGGAAGCATCGGCCAGGCCAAGCCCCGTGGCCAGCCCCTTACCTACCTTGTCTTTCAGCTCCAGTACGATGCGCTGGCCCAGCTTGGGCCCCACGCCGCTGGCCGCAGTAAACGCCTTGTGGTCTCCCGCGGAAACAGCCAAAACAACTCTGTCCGGGCTGAGTACGCTGAGGATGGCAAGCCCCACCTTCGGCCCCACGCCAGAAACGCCCGTCAAAAGGCGGAACATCGTCTGGCTCTCTTTGTCGGCAAAGCCAAACAGCGACACATCATTCTCGGTGACATTCATACAGGTATACAGTGTACAGGTATCGCCAACAGCGGGCAGCGCGCCCGCCGTAGTGGACGGGATGGCCGCCAGATACCCCACGCCGCCGCAACTTACCACGGCGTAATCAGGCGCTTTTTCCAGCAGCTTCCCTGTCAGGCAGTAGATCATAATTCCCTCCGGTCTTTTCCACGCGCTCCAAAGCGCATCTTTTATTTGTATGCTTGTATCCAGCTCAAATCAAAAATATCCCATTTGCTGGCGCTTTGTCAGCGCCACGCCATACTGTTTGGAACGGTAGCTGTACGCATGGCAGATGGCCATAGCCAGCGCGTCGGCCGTGTCGTCCGGTTTGGGCACGGCGGGCAGCTTCAAAAGCGTCCTGGTCATTTCCTGCACCTGCTTTTTTGTGGCCTTTCCGTAGCCTGAAACGCTTTGCTTTACCTGCAGCGGCGTATATTCGAACACCGGCACGCCTGCCTGCCGGGCACACAACAGCAGCACGCCTCTCGCTTCGGCCACGGCGATGACCGTTTTCTGGTTGGTGGTATAAAATAGCGTTTCAATGGCCATTGCGTCAGGCTTGACGGCCGCCAGCAGCTGCGTCATATCATCATAAATTTCAGATAATCGGTCCTCAAAGGTCGTATGCGCCTTTGTGGTGATGGCCCCATACTGAAGCGTGGTAAAAGTGTTTCGGGTATAATCCAGCGCGCCGAAGCCGACGATGGCATATCCCGGGTCGATGCCCAATATCCGCATGGCGCGCCCTCCCATTTCTTGTGCCGCGCCCAACCTGCCGAACGCGGCAAAAACCGCATCCATGCACATTGCCGCGCAAGCAGCAGACTTGGAGTTATTATACCATAAACCCCACACGGATACAACAAAACCCGTACACACCGCACATAGAAAATGAATGCGCTTTGTGCAAAACAACCGTGCCGTCATTTTGTATCCTTGTGCCAAACCGCTTCGGGACGCCCGGCGGAAAGCCGGTAAAGCAACCGCCTTCCAGCCGCAGCTGAGGTCAAAGACATTTCCTTGTGCGGAAACACCTTTATGAAACGCTGTTCTGTTTTCTGCAAAAAGCAAACCCGACGCCGCAATGGCGTCGGGTTTGCTTTGCATTCGATATGGTGGACAGTAAGGGACTCGAACCCCTGACCCCCTGCACGTCAAGCAGGTGCTCTACCAGCTGAGCTAACTGTCCGTAATTTCTGCGGCTTTGTTATTATAGCAAATCGTTTCCTGGAATGCAACCTCTTTTTTCAATTTTTACAAAAAATATTTGCCTGCAGCCGCATGAAACCGCCAAATTTCTTGACATCCCCTTGTACATATTATAGAATATTATGTCTGACAAAATCAATACACATATAAAAAAGAGGAACGGAACGTTTATGGAACAGAAAAACATTCGCAACATCGCGATCATTGCCCACGTCGACCACGGCAAGACGACGCTCGTGGACCAGATGCTCAAGCAGAGCGGAGCGTTCCGCGAAAACCAGCAGGTTGCCGAGCGCGTAATGGACTCCGGCGACATCGAGCGCGAGCGCGGCATCACCATCCTTGCCAAAAACGCCTGTACCTATTATGACGGCGTGAAAATCAATATCGTGGACACCCCGGGCCACGCCGATTTCGGCGGCGAAGTGGAACGCGTTTTGAAGATGGTCAACGGCGTGCTCCTTTTGGTGGACGCCGCCGAGGGCTGCATGCCCCAGACACGCTTTGTGCTGCAGAAAGCCCTGCAGCAAAATCTTTCCCTTGTCATCGCCGTGAACAAGATCGACCGTCCCGATGCGCGCATCAAGGAAGTCATCGACGAGATCCTTCTGCTCCTGATGGACCTTGGCGCCACGGACGAGCAGTTGGACAGCCCGATGGTATTCTGCTCCGGCCGTGCGGGCACGGCAAGCTACAGCCCCGATGTTGAGGGCCAGAATCTGGAGCCGCTGTTTAAGACGATCCTCGATTATGTCAAGCCGCCCGAGGGCAACCCCTCCGCGCCTCTTGCGATGCTGTGCTCCTCGGTCGACTACAACGATTTTGTAGGCCGTATCGGCATCGGGCGTGTGGAGAACGGCTCCATCCGTGTGGGCCAGGAGGTGTCCGTATGCGACTGGCATGACAAAGATCTCTCCAAAAAAGGGCGCATCACCGCGCTGTACAGCTTTGAGGCCAATGGCCGCACTCCCATTGAATCCGCCGACGCAGGCGATATCGTCGCGTTCAGCGGCCTGACGGACATCAACATCGGCAATACCCTGTGCGACACGCAGATGGTCGAACCCCTGCCCTTCGTCAAGATCAACGACCCGACGGTCGAAATGACCTTTGCCGTCAACGACAGCCCATTTGCGGGTAAAGAGGGCAAATTTGTCACCAGCCGCCAGATTCGTGACCGCCTGCATAAGGAACTGCTCAAGGATGTGGCGCTGCAGGTGGAGGATTCTCCCACCAGCGAGTCTTTCCGCGTGATGGGCCGCGGCGAGATGCATCTTTCCATCCTGATCGAGACGATGCGGCGCGAGGGCTACGAGCTGCAGGTGTCCCCGCCCAAAGTGCTGCTGCACGAGGTGGACGGCAAAACGATGGAACCCATGGAGCATGTCGTTATCGACGTCCCCACTGAATACCAGGGCAGTGTGATGCAAAAGCTGGGCAGCCGTAAGGGCGAGCTTGTCCAGATGGCGCCTCTGGGCTCCACGCGCATGCGCGTGGAATTCCGCATCCCCTCCCGCGGCCTGTTCGGATACCGCAGTGAGTTTCTCACCGACACACACGGCGAAGGCATCCTGAACACCATTTTCGATGGATATGACGAATGGCGCGGAGACCTTCCTGCCCGCAGCACCGGCAGCCTGATCAGCTATGAAACCGGTGTGGCCGTGGCCTACGGTCTGTTCAATGCGCAGCAGCGCGGTACGCTGATCGTGGACCCGGGCGACAAGGTCTACGAGGGCATGGTCGTTGGGTACAGCCCTGCCGGCGAGGACATCACCGTCAATGTATGTAAAACCAAGCATCTCTCTAATACCCGCGCCTCCGGCAGCGACGACGCGCTGCGCCTGGTGCCTGTGTCCAAATTCAGTTTGGAAGAAAGTCTGGAATTTCTGAAGCCGGACGAACTTCTTGAGGTCACACCAAGCAGCATCCGTATCCGCAAACGTATTTTGAACCACGACCTGCGCATGAAAGCCACCAAGGGCGGCAAAAATATCGGCTGAGCAAAAAACGCATAGATTCTGACCAAAACAGCGCCGGAACAGTTCCGGCGCTGTTTTTTTGGAGCACAGTACGCGCCTATTTGCTCAGGGTTCCCGCCTATTGGAGCGCGGAGAGCGAACGCCTCCATTGCTGATCCGCCAGGCCTGCGTCTTTCAGTTCGATGCGCTCGTCGATAAAATCCCACCGGTCCTGCGGGGAAACGAACTGAAGAAGCAGCCAGCGGGTAACGCACCAGCGCGGCAGATCCGTATCGCACCTGTAATACGGCCCGGTCTGCTCGGGATGACGCACCGCCCATTCTGTGGACGGGTTGTCCGTTTCTTTTTTGTCCAAAGCCACGGTATTGGCATTGACATCCACCTCGAACACCACCAGCTTCTGCGTGCCGTTGTGCAGGCGTTCGTTCAGATAGGCCCGGGCGGCAAATTCCGCCGCCTCGATGGGACGTGCAGCCAGCGACACAAAGCCCGGCTCCGTATTGCGGTAAACCGCCCGGTTTCCGTTGGTCCGATAGATCCATCCCTCCGCAACAATCGATTTCGCCCGGGAATATGTCGTTCCATGGTACAATATCACGCTGTTTCCATCTCCGTTCTTTCACGCAGCCTTTCATTGCCCGGCCGAAACGCCCAAGCGCTTTGCAGCAAAAGCTGCTTCGAGCCGTTTTCGCGGCTGGCGGGCGGCCTGAATTCTTTTCCGGCTGTTTTGTCTATCCAAAGATACCCCACTCTCCCATTTCATTTCAATCGTTTCTGCGTGAAAATGCTCTGAAGCGGCGTGAAATCGCTGTCGAAACCGGAAGCAAAAACGGCCGTGAGCAACGCTCCCGGCCGTTCTCTTATTTTATTCTTTTTCATTTCGGCCGGCATGTATCCCAGCCAGCATCGTAAGGGCCACAACGGGCACGCTCGCCACAGCAGCAGCCGCACCGCGGCGCAAAGCCGGGCTATACAGCCACATGCTCAGCAGAGCGGCACCCAGAACCACCGCACACACCACGGCCGTACGCAGCCGCAGCTTTCGCCGCAGTTCCAGTGTGTCCTCTTCATCCGGCATGATGCAAGGGGCCTTGCACCAAAGCGCCAGGCATCCCGCCGCCCACGCTACAAACAGCAGTGCAGCGCTCTTTGCGGCAACGGCCGCAAGCAACAGCCCCGCGCCCCATACGGCAATACTGGACAGCGCACAGGAAAAAGGCGTTTTCGCATGCCATCCGCCTACTGTTTTCCGCAGCACCGTATAGACGGCAAGAAACACTGCGGACAATGGCAGTACGCCGAAAGCCCAAGAGACCGCCAGCACCACACCGTAGCTCAAAAGATTGGAAAGTATGGTCTGGATGCCGTATACCTGTACCTCCAACTCATCTTCGGTGATCACGCCCTTCTCCAGCAGGACCCCCGCAAACCAGTCAGCAAATCTGTCAATCATACCAGCGCCTCTTTCGCGCTCTCCCATACAAACACCTGCTCCACCGGAGCGGCCGCGTCTATGGGCAGCAGCAAATCGACCACGAACCGCCCGGGCTGTGCCAAACGCAGGGAGTATACACCATCGTACTTCTGCACGGTTTTCTTAATCTGCCCCACGCCAAGGCCGTGGCCCGGCAGGTGTTTGGTGCTTTCATGGCTTTCCGCCTGCTCCTCGCGGCCCGGTGCAACGGGATTTTCCATATGGATACTGCAAAAGAAATCGGATGGGCGCACCGTCAGCCGAATAAACCGTTCCGAATGGTTCTCCAGATACATATTCGCCTCAAAAGCATTGTCCCAAAGGTTGCCCAGCAGTGTGCACAGGTCCACTGGATCGGTCTTCATTTTCGGCACCTCAAGGCGGAGGGATACACGAATGCCGTTTTCTCTTGCGGCAGGAAGTTTCGCGTTCAGAATGGAGTCCACAGCCAGATTCCCGGAGTTCACCATCGTCGAGCTCTCATTTGTTTTGTTACGCAGCGCTTCAATATAGTCCAGTGCTTCATCGCCTCTGCCTGTCTGAATCATCTGTCCGATGACGGAAAGGTGATTGAAGAAATCATGCCGCCAACCCATCAGGGTCTTGTGCGTATCCAGCAGATTTTGATACTGCGTATCCTCCAGGCCCTTGAGCTTCAGCTCGGCTTCCTGCCGCGCCGCCATTGCCGTGTAGCGGGAAATCGAGACCGTCTGCCACAGGCACAGGATATTCACCAGAAACAACAGAACCGCCACCAGCAGGAACAGGCCGTCGTTCACTCCCGGCACCATAAAATTCGGTTCCAAAAGCAGCATAATAACGCCGCTCACCGCTGGGATGAACACAGACAGCATCCAATTCCGCCAGGAAAGCGTGAGACGGAACGCCTTGCGTGTGACAAGCACCACGGCCGTGGCAATGAGCAGCCTCGTGGCAAGCGTATTGACCATGAAGAATGCCGACTGTTCCGAAAAATAAGTATACGGGTCGATCGTCGGAAAAAACATCAAAAGCGCGCTGCTGTATATGAAGTCGATTGAAAAAAAGAGTACTGAGCAAAATGCGGGCCAGAACAGGCGCATCATCACCGTTCCCCGAAAGAGCAAAAGCGAAAACGCGGCGTAGACGCACGTCATCACCCCAAGGCCTATCATCCCGGAGAGCCAGCAATTACAGGCGAACAGCACCGCCGCCAGCACGGGAAGGAACAGATAATAATACTTGGGCTGCCGGAGACGTGTCCGCATCATTTTCCGGAAAAGATACAGGATCAAAAAGCAGTCGAACACATCCACTAAATACTGCCATGTATTCCACAGGATATTCTCCATCATTGCCCTCCTCTCAGAGCAATCAGAGCGTCCTTGACGCTTTGAAAATAGGTCGTGCTTACCAGAATCTCCCTGCCGTCAACAAGTGTTATGCTATTCCGCCGCAGGCCCTTCACCGCATGAAGGTTGACGATATAGCCGCGATGACACTTTTTAAAATCCTCTGCCGGCAGGAGTTTTTCCATCTGCGCAAATGTGAGCGCATAGCTTTGCGTTTTATCGTATGTATAAACGATGCTGCTGTGGTTGCTTGCCTCCACATACAGTATTTCTGTGAGGAAGTATCTGTCCTGCTGGGAAATACCGCGCTGCAGCACGATGCTCCTGCGCTCTTTGAGACGGCAATTCCTGGCGATATAATCCATTGCAGCGTCGATGCGTTCCTGCTCCACGGGCTTGATGATATAGTCCTGTGCGTGCACTGTATAGCCCTTGAGCGAAAGCTCCGGATGGTTTGTAACAAACACGATATCCGCCGAACAGCCCGCACCGCGCAGCTCCTGCGCAAAAGCGAATCCATCCTTCCCGGGCAGTTCCACATCCAGAAAAACGGCATCGTATGTACGCAAATCCGCCGGCCCCACTTCCGCCACGCACTGCACAGCCGTGATGCTGACGCCTCCATGCCGGCTTCCCCAGCTTTGAACCTGCCGCCGCAGTCTTTCCAATTCATAATAATTATCTTCCGCAATGAACACCTGCATTGAGCCCTCTCCTACCAAAAATGATGATTTCGCGCGTTTCAGACCGGGGTTCGCGCAGATTCCCTTGCGCCCGCAGCAGATTTGCGGTATACATTTCCTTATGGGATTCCCCCGCAAACCATTCACCCAATCAAAAACAGGAGGTACATCATGAAAAAATGTGAAAAGGGATTCTTCAAAGCATGCTCCAAATTCATCGGCAAAGCCGCCAAGATCGGCGCCAATGACCGTTGCTATGGCCTGCATTATCAGCCCAAGAAGCCGGCCGCTCTGAAAAAATAATCCGGCCACCCAGTCCAAAGCAGTGCAGGCATCTGTCTGCACTGCTTTTTTGCTGTCCTCCCGTTATGGAAAAACAGCAGCAACCGTTCCTATCTCCTGTCCGCGCCCTATCATTTTACCCTGATTTCCAGATTTCGGCAACATATTCCCAAAAGCCGTAGAAACAAGCACAAATAGCGTGGGACGTTAACCGATATGCAAAACGCGAAACGGCCCGTCATTTTCCTGCTCTTCACCAGCCTGGCCCAACGTAGAGTAGAAGTTTCCATTTTCCCCCAGGCTGCCGGAGCTCCAGCGCACAGTGCAGCCGGGACGGTACGCCCCACCCTGTGCATCCACAAATGTGTATGAAGAATGGGTTTCTATGACTTTGCCGGATGTTCCGTCCGAGTGTTCCGTCCGGACAACAAGCCACACTTTCGCATCTGCTGCCGGCGCTTCATCAGACGGAAAAGTCTCCCGCAAAAACGGCCCCAAATCGAATGTCCAAACAACCTCCCTACGCATCTTTGAGCCGTCGGATGCAGTTTCTTGTGTACGGGATATCCACACGGCTTCCTCGTCCCACAGGACCCAATTCCACGCCTCGCCGCTCAGCGGGTCCAAAGCAGTTACCCTCGCCACTGGCCGTGTGCACTCGTGTCCGGCTGCATGCACCGAAAACGGTGCGGGCAAAAAAGCCAGTATAATTACAAGCCCCAGCAGAGCCAAGCCTGTCCTTTTCATATCGAACCTCCCTGTTTGCACCTCGCAGCGCAAAACACGCATACCGCCGCTCTTCCTGAAAAAATCATAGTCTTGCCCGGGCCGGGACACAAGTCTCCCCGCGTGAAAGCCCCAAGCAGAAGCGTGAAAACAGGTAATTGTGTTTCTCCGCCGGATGTCTTTTCCTTTTGCGCATAAACATTTCTTCGACAAAATAAGAATACTGTGATATACTGCTTTTATTGCGTAAAAGAGGAGGAACCGACCGTGACAACACAAGAACGATTTGCTCGCCGCCGCAAAAAGCTGGAAGAAAAGCTGACCCGGCTGGATCTTCAGGAGGCGCGCACGCTCCAACGGGAACAGGCGCACGACGAACAGATCGCGCGCGACCTGGCCGGGGTTCCCGGCCATTTTGCCCACGGCCTTAATTTTTATAAGCTGTTCTGGGTGTTTTTTCTTTGCTGTTTCCTGGGAGTGGTCATCGAGACTATTTTTTGCTGGATCGCCTCCGGCAGGCTTTCACAGCGCACCGGCCTCGTGTGGGGGCCTTTCAATCTGATCTACGGCATCGGCGCGGTGCTGCTCACCGTCTGCCTGCATCCGTTCATCGGAAAAAGCGACCGCTGGATCTTCATCGGCGGTTCCATCATCGGAGGCGCCTTCGAGTATTTCTGCAGCTGGCTGCAGGAAACCGTGCTGGGCACCGTGAGTTGGGACTATACCGGGTATCCTTTCAACCTGAACGGACGCATCAATCTGCTGTATTGCCTGTTCTGGGGCGCACTGGCGCTGGTATGGGTGAAAGAGGTATTTCCACGGCTGAACGGCTTTATCGAACGGCGCGTTTCCAAAACCTACGGTGTCGTCATCAGTTGGGTGCTCATCGCATTTATGC
>OQWD01000729.1_pt1 | contig 12459 bp, 17 predicted proteins | sample 1691631 | NCBI WGS metagenome assembly OQWD01 (sample SAMN03418283, study PRJEB22391) | human gut metagenome | biome: human-gut; feature: organic feature; material: feces | host: Homo sapiens | place: Italy | collected 2013-04 | reverse complement strand
ATACTATATAGGAGCTTTATTGTCAAGAGCTTGTATGTTTGAATAGAGGTAAATTGAAATTTGTCAGCCTCATTCTATCGCACACTCGGTACATTTCCCGGCTTGCGTATCACAGCGGCAATGCAGGTATTCCACATTGCCGCTGTGATTTTCTTTTTAGCGTTCTCTGTCTGCGGATGATTTTTGCGGCTCCTCCTCGCCACGCTCACCGTCCACGATCTCGTTCTCCCTTTTGTCGAGATTGAGCATACTGGAGTACTCCCTGAGTCCTGCCAGCAAAAGTCGAATATCCACGCTCTCCCGTTCGAGTTCGGCCAGCTCTTTTTCCTTTTGTTCCAGCGCGACATTCCGGATATAGTGAATTGTGCATTCTCCTCGACCGGACTTGTAATTGGCACAGCGAAAAAATTCCTGATTTGCTTTCAAACTCTTAGCCGCACAAAAGTGGAGCTTTGAACCGCAGTCTGCACAAAAAACCAATCCGGAAAACAGGCTCGTTTTCCCCGTCGCAGTCGGGCGGCGCTTATTTTTGCGCAGCTCCTGCACTCGGAGCCAAGTGTTTTCGTCAATGATCGCTTCCTGTGCGTTCGGCATAAAGTTGCTTCTTTTACCGTTTGCCGCTTTCATTGCCCACACAGCCCGCACTTTCTTGCTGGTCTGTGCCGCATACCACTCATAAAAAATGTTGTGGAAGGGCATCATCTCCGTGCCCTCGCCGGTTTCGGTATCCACACGCTCCTGAATGGCGACAAACTTCACACCTAAAGTTGGATAGATGATTTCTAAATACCGGCTGGTTTCCACGTGTTCACGCCCGAAACGGGATAGGTCTTCTTGTGTCAAGTAGGGACTAAAAAATTTTGAGAATTTACAAGCCGTTCATAGGTGGACAACCACCCGTGAACGGCTTGCATGTAAACTAAACTTATAATGAATCCAAGCAAATTCATCATGCCCTGCGAAGTTCTGTCAAATGTAGATAATCTGACAATACGATCATGGCTTGCATGTAGCCTTCGACTCCGAATATCGACCAGCTCCACATGTGGACGGAAATTGCAGCGGCTTTTGAAAAGAATATTGCTTTTTCCTGTCCAAAGTGCTATAATCGGTATATACCGGAAACGAAGGAGGTGTGTCCATGCCAAGACCGCCACGGTGCCGTCGGATTTGTGGCGCACCACAAGTCGATACCTTCTGCCCCAACGGGTGCAAGGATGCCGAGCCGATCCTGCTGACGCTGGACGAGTACGAGGTCATCCGGCTGGTTGACTTGGAGCAGCAAACCCACGAGCAGTGTGCCGCACAAATGGACATTTCCCGCTCTACCGTGCAGGAGATTTACGAAAGCGCACGACGCAAGATCGCAGCGTGTCTTGTCCACGGGAAACCGCTGCACATCACCGGGGGAAACTACCGCATCTGCGGAGGACAGGAAGCAGCCCACTGCGGCCACTGCTGCCGGACGCAGAGAGCCAACACAGAAAAATCCAACAAAAATCGCAAAGGAGATTCCATTATGAAAATTGCAGTTGCCTATGAAAACGGTCAAATTTTTCAGCATTTCGGCCACACCGAACAGTTCAAGCTTTATGAAGCTGCGGACGGCAAAATCGTTCATGCGGAAGTTGTTGATACCAACGGCAGCGGTCACGGCGCACTGGCAGGTTTCCTGATGCAGAACGGCGTGGACACTTTGATTTGCGGAGGCATCGGCGGCGGTGCGCAGGCAGCTCTGGCCGAGGCGGGTATCAAACTCTACGGTGGTGTCAGCGGGGACGCTGACGCGGCGGTGAGCGCATTGCTCAGCGGAAATCTGGGCTACGATCCCAATGTTCACTGTGACCACCATGACCACGAGCACGGCGAAGCTGGTCACACCTGCGGCGACCACGGCTGCGGCAAGCATAGCTGTCACTGATATGGAACGCACACTAACACAGCTTCCGTTCTGGCCATCCTTGACCGAACAGGAGCAAGAAACGCTGCGCCGAAGCGCCTTTGTCCGTCATTATGAAAAGGGTGCGTTCATACACAGCAGCGACAACGAATGTCTCGGAATGCTGTTCGTCCTTTTCGGTGAAATTCGCACCTATCTTCTCTCCGAGGAGGGCCGGGAGATAACGCTGTTCCGCCTGTATCCGGGCGAACTTTGCGTGCTTTCTGCCTCCTGCGTGATCAGTCAAATCACCTTTGATACGCAAATGACCGCAGGAATGGATACGGACGTTCTGATTATCCCCGCAAATGTCATTGCTGCGCTCAAGGAGAAAAACCTATATGTCCGCTGTTTCCTCTATGAGTTGGCAACGAAACGGTTTTCTGATGTGATGTGGGCGATGCAGCAAATCATGTTCAAGGGATTGGATCGGCGGCTGGCAGATTTTCTCCTGGCCGAAGCGGAGCGTACCGGCTCCGATACCATACGCATGACCCATGAGCAGATTGCCCAGCACATCAGCTCGGCGCGGGAGGCGGTGGCGCGGATGCTCAAGAGCTTCTCGGAGGACGGGCTGGTGGAGCTGAAGCGCGGTGCGATCACGCTGCGGAATAAGAACAGCCTAAACCGCTTAAAATAATGTGACTTTGTTACAGAACGGAATCATAATTCCGATATAATGAAAACAGAAAAACTGAAAGGAGCATCGACCATGAAAGAAACAAAATATGCAGGTACTCAAACCGAAAAAAGCCTGATGACGGCCTTTGCCGGTGAGTCCGAGGCTCGCAACAAGTATACCTACTTTGCCTCCAAAGCCAAGAAGGAAGGCTATGAGCAGATCGCGGCGCTGTTTCTCAAGACCGCAGAGAATGAAAAAGAGCACGCAAAGCTCTGGTTCAAGGAGCTGAACGGTATCGGCGACACCGCCGAAAATCTTCTCTCCGCCGCTGAGGGCGAGAACTACGAGTGGACGGATATGTACGACGGCTTTGCCAAAACCGCCGATGAGGAAGGCTTTCATGAGCTGGCGCAGCGTTTCCGTCTGGTCGCTGCTATTGAAAAGCACCATGAGGAGCGATACCGCGCCCTGCTGCACAATGTGGAGACGGCGCAGGTCTTTGCCAAGAGTGAGGTCAAGGTATGGGAGTGCCGCAACTGCGGTCACATCGTCGTGGGCGAGAAGGCCCCGGAGGTCTGCCCCGCCTGCAACCATCCCCAGAGCTACTTTGAAATTCACGCGGAGAATTATTAGAGAGAAAAGGAGAATCATCATGGAGCAGAAGTTTTACATTTGCAAGCATTGCGGCAACATCATTGCCAAGGTCAAGGACACGGGCGTTCCCGTCATCTGTTGCGGTGAGCCGATGAGCGAGATCATCCCCGGTACCACCGACGCCGCCGTGGAGAAGCATGTTCCTGTCTGGACTGTGGAAAACGGCATCGTTCATGTCAAGGTCGGCTCCGTAGAGCATCCCATGCTGCCGGAGCACTACATCGAGTGGGTGTCCCTCCACACCAAGCAGGGCAACCAGCGCAAGGAACTGCACCCGGGCGAGAAGCCGGAGGTCTGCTTTGCGCTCTGCGAGGGCGACGAAGTCGAGGCGGTCTACGCCTACTGCAACCTCCACAGCCTGTGGAAAGCATAATTCATCCTCTTAAAAATCCGGTGCTGAAAAAAGCACCGGATTTTTTTATCAATGTGACCTCGTCACAGAAAAATGCTTTGTCCTGCGGTATGATAAAGCCACAATCAAGAAAGAGGTGGCGAACATGAAAATCAAGCTCAATCCCGATCAGGAGATTGTCAACACCATCCGGGAAGGACTCAAGCGCACCGGAGGATACTGTCCCTGCCGCAGAGAGCGCACAGAGGCGACCAAATGTATGTGTCAGGAATTCAAGGATCAGATCGCTGACCCCAATTTTGAGGGCTACTGCCACTGTATGCTCTATTACAAATCCTTGCAGGATTAAGGGAGGAACGCTATGCTGTCAAAGAAACTGGCCGCCATAGATAAGACGCGGTGTGTCGCCTGCGGCGTGTGTGAAAATACCTGTCCGCTGGGGGCTGTCAAGGTGCGCCGGGGCTGCTACGCCGCCGTGGAGGACGAACGCTGCGTAGGCTGCGGCAAGTGCGCAAAGCTCTGCCCCGTGGGCTGCATTGAGGTGAAAGCGAGGGCCGACGCATGAAAGCAAAGCATTGGTACGATTACCTGTGGGTATATGCCATCATCTATTTTGCACTGGGCTTCTTCAATATCCTGTTCGCATGGCTGGGCATGATTGATTTTCTGCTGCCGCTGTTCTTAGCCATCTTCGGCGGGAACAAATTCTTTTGCAACCACCTCTGCGGACGGGGTCAACTGTTCAGCAAGCTGGGGACGGACCTTAAATGCTCCCGCTGCAAGCCCACGCCCCGCTGGATGTCCTCCAAGTGGTTCCGTTATGGCTTTTTGATCTTTTTCCTGACGATGTTCGGCAACATGGTGTTCCAGACCTATCTGGTCGCTGCCAGTGCTGCGTCCCTGCGGGAGGCCATTAAGCTGTTCTGGACCTTCCGTGTGCCGTGGGGCTGGACTTACACCGCCGGGACGGTGACGGATTGGGTGGCACAGTTCAGCTTCGGCTTTTATAGCTTGATGCTGACCTCGCTGCTCATCGGCCTCATCGTCATGGTGCTCTACAAGCCCCGTACATGGTGCGCTTTCTGCCCCATGGGGACTATGACCCAGAGTATTTGCAAGCTGAAAAACAAAGACTGACAATATACAAACGAAAGGAGCCTTTCTCATGGCTGAACTGAAAATTACTGCTGCGAATTTTGAAAACGAGGTACTGCATTCCGACAAACCTGTCCTGCTGGATTTCTACGCCGACTGGTGCGGGCCGTGCAAAATGCTCTCTCCCATACTGCATGAGCTTGCCGAAGAAAAAAGCGGTACGCTCAAGGTGGGCAAGATCAATGTGGACGAGCAGATGGAGCTGGCAATGCGTTTTCAGGTCTCCAGCATCCCGATGCTGGTGGTATTCAAGGACGGTAAGGCCGTGGCGAAATCCGTGGGCTACCGGCCTAAGTCAGAGATCGCCGCAATGGTGGAGGGTGCAAGATGAAGGTTGTGATCGTAGGCGGTGTGGCGGGCGGTGCTTCTGCCGCCGCCCGCATCCGCCGTTTGGATGAACACGCGCAGATCATCATGATCGAGCGCAGCGGTTATGTGTCCTATGCCAACTGCGGCCTGCCGTATTATGTGGGCGGTGTGATCAAGGAGCAAGAAGAATTGACGCTGCAAACTCCGGAGAGATTTTGGGATCGCTTTCGCATTGATGTGAGGGCACGGCAGGAAGTAACTGCGATCAATCCCGCAGAGAAAACCGTCACCGTTCACGCATTGGATAGTGGAAAGGTCTACACGGAAACCTATGACAAACTGCTTCTTGCCCCCGGCGCAAAGCCGACGGTTCCTGCGCTTTCCGGCGTCAGCAGCGAGCGTGTTTTCACGCTGCGCACCGTGGAGGACACCCTGCGCATCAGGCGCTTTGTAGAGGATCAGAAGCCGAAAACCGCTGTTTTGGCTGGCGGCGGCTTTATCGGTCTGGAAATGGCGGAAAACCTTGTGGAGATGGGCGTTTCCGTCACCATCGTCCAGCGACCCGAGCAGCTATTAGCACCACTGGATGCGGATATGGCGAGCTTTGTCCATGCGGAAATGCGCAGACACGGCGTGACTCTGCGGTTGGGTGAAACCGTCACCGGATTCCGACAGGACGGAGATTCCGTGCTGACCCTGTTGGAAGAAAGTGAGCCGCTGCATTCGGATATGGTGCTGCTGGCCATCGGTGTTACCCCGGATACGCATTTGGCAAAAGAAGCCGGACTCAAACTTGGTATTCGTGGCAGCATCGCTGTCAACGAGCGGATGGAAACCTCCGTGCCGGACATCTACGCTGTGGGCGATGCCGTAGAGGTCACCCATTTCGTGACCGGCCAGAAAGCGTTGATCTTGCTGGCGGGGCCCGCCAACAAGCAGGGACGCATTGCCGCTGACAATATCTGCGGCGGAAGCAGCCGCTTTACCGGCTCTCAGGGTTCGTCTGTTCTGAAACTGTTCGGCTTGACAGCGGCCTTTACGGGGATCAATGAAAAGGCGGCGCAGGCAGCAGAGATCGCTTACGACAAAGTTGTACTTTTCCCGGCATCCCACGCTGCCTATTATCCCGGCGCACAGTCTATGGCAATGAAGGTGCTGTATGAAAAAGAAAGCCTGCGGCTGCTGGGTGCGCAGATCGTTGGCGGCGACGGTGTGGACAAGCGCATTGATGTACTGGCAACGGCCATTCGCGCAAAAATGACAGCTTTGGAACTGACGGAGCTTGACCTTTCCTATGCGCCGCCCTATTCCTCTGCCAAAGACCCGGTCAATATGGCCGGTTTTATGATCGAGGATTTGGAGAGCGGGAAGGTGCGGCAGTTCCATTGGAATGAGGTTGAGGACTTGCCTTGCAATGGCAGTGCGACGCTGCTGGACGTCCGTACGGAAGGCGAATATCGGCGTGGGCACTTGAATGGATTCCGCAATATTCCGCTGGACGATCTGCGGGAGCATTTGGACGAGTTAGGGCGGGACAAGCCTGTCTATGTGAATTGCCAGACAGGGCTTCGCAGTTATCTGGCCTGCCGTCTTTTGACGCAGTACGGTTTCACCTGTGCCCACCTCTCCGGCGGATACAGCTTTTATCAGGTCGTAACAAAAGAGCAGCAGACAGCGCGGAGCGCCTATCCCTGCGGAATGGAGAAGCTATGAGTGAAAATCTATTTGGTTTGACGGTTGCGGCAGACAAAGGCTTGGATGACCTGCAATGCCAGCGCCTTTTAAGCGAAAATCGCAGGTATCAGGAAGTCATGCTGCAATACCGCTGTGCGCTGAAAGCGCTTGAAAGCAGGTTGGAAATTCTGAACGAAGAGTTTTCATTGCAGCATGATCGCAATCCGATAGAAAGTATGAAAAGCCGCTTGAAGTCACCGTCCAGCATTATGAATAAGATGCAGAAGCGCGGACTTCCTCTGGATTTTCCGACCATGCAGGCAAATATCATGGATGTTGCCGGTGTGCGTGTGATCTGCTCTTTCGAGGAGGATGTGTTCTTTTTGGCAAAGTGCTTAAAAGATCAGTCTGATATTGAGATAGTCACAGAGAAGGACTACATTTCCAACCCAAAGCCCAACGGCTACCGCAGTCTGCACCTGACGATCCGGCTGCCGGTATTCTTTGCGGAAAAAGAGATCCGTGTGCCGGTGGAGATACAACTCCGTACAATCGCTATGGACTTCTGGGCAAGCCTTGAGCATACCATCCGCTATAAGAAAAACCTGCCGATAAATACTGAAATCGAAACTGAGCTGAAAGAGTGCGCCGATTCCAGCAGGGAATGGGACAGCAAAATGGAACATCTACTGCACATCTTAACATAATACATCGGATATAAAAGGACAAGCATCCATTTTAGATGCTTGTCCTTTTGTATGCCGGTACGGACGATTTTCGGCAGCATAAATGCCTGTCCATTTGAACTGCTCAAAAGATGTAACTTTTTCGTGTACAACTACTCATGCCCCTTGACAGGATGAGCAATTCAGGATATACTATGAGTAGTTGGATTGCTCAGTCATTATTATACGCACTTCAAGTGCCTTTGTCAATAGACTTGCGCAATTTGATGTCGCAAACTTTTTGTGAACAGGAGTGATTACCAAAATGACGTTTGGAGAGAAATTCAAGGCTGAACGGGAGAAGCGGAAGCTGACCCAGCAGGAAGTAGCCGATGCACTGGGGATCAACAGACGTATGATTACCCGGTACGAGAACGGCATTTCCTTTCCCCGCACCAAGGACGCTTACAGAAAAATCGCGGAATACTTCAAAGTGGATGTGAACTATCTGCTGACCGAGGACGAAGAGTTTGTGGTTCAGGCATCCGAGCAGTACGGCTCCCGTGGCATGAAACAGGCAAAGGACCTGATTGAAGGGATGTCCGGCTTGTTTGCGGGCGGTACGCTGTCTGAGCAGGACAAGGATGCGGTGATGAAGGCGTTGCAGGATATATATTGGGAATCCAAAGCCCGGAATGTTGAGAAATACACGCCGAAGAAATACAAGAAGACCGGTACGGACGCAGAGGAATAACTGTCTGCGTCTCGGCTTCCCGACGGATTTACTTTGACTGTATTTAACATGAACGGGGTGAAGGTCCCGTGATAATTCGCTCCGAGGAAATATACAAAAAGGCGAACAGCATTGTCAAAAGCTGCGGAACAAGAGATACCTTGAAGATTGCCCGTGAGCTGGGCATTCATCTCCACTTTCTTGACAATCTGAACGATCTGCTCGGAATGTACACCTACCGCCATAAAGGGCGGCATATTCTTCTATAAAGAAGCCCTTCTTTGTGCGGCTTTATCTTCTAACTTTAAGGAGCAATTGCCATGTTTAAGCGTATACTCACGAAAAAGAAAACAATCTGTATTCTCTCCGGTATCCTTCTCATTCTGATCGTCTGGACTGCATGGGGGAACACTGCATTGGAACTGAACACATACACAATAAGCAGCCGTGGGCTGCCGGATGCATTTGACGGTTATCGCATCGCGCAGGTTTCAGATCTGCACAATGCAGAGTTTGGTGACGGAAATCAACGGCTTCTGGATATGCTGCGGGAAGCAGAACCGGATATGATTGCAATAACCGGAGATCTGATTGACTCGCGAAAGACCAATATTGCAGTTGCTTTGGCTTTTGCTGAGGAAGCAGTACGAATTGCACCTTGCTACTATGTCTCCGGTAATCATGAAGCGAGAGTTCCGGAATATCGGGAATTAAAAGCTGGGTTGGAGGCTGCCGGGGTAACCGTTCTGGACGATGCACGGGTAGAGATCGAGATTTCCGGGAAGAGCATTACCATCATCGGCGTCAATGATCCCAGCTTCCTTGCAGACTATTTGACGAGCGATGCTGCGGTAATGGATCGCAAGCTCTCAGAGCTTTCTTCGGAAGATGCCAGTTTTACAATTTTGCTTTCTCACAGACCGGAGCTGTTTGACACCTATGCGGCTCATGAGATGGATTTGGTTCTCACCGGACACGCACATGGCGGTCAATTTCGATTGCCCCTGATCGGCGGGCTGATTGCACCGAATCAGGGACTATTTCCAAAGTACGATGATGGTTTGTATTCCGAGGGGAACACGAACATGATTGTCAGCCGGGGCCTTGGAAACAGCATCATTCCGTTTCGCTTCAATAACCGACCGGAAGTGGTTCTGATAGAGCTCAAGAGCCAAAACGAATGCTGCTGAAGGGAGAAAAACATGAGCAAGGAACAGTACATCGAGTTTCCGGAGGAATACACACGCCGGGAGCTGAACGCCCGGTATCGGGAAATCCCGCTGAAGGACACGACCTCACGCCTCCTGCGCAAATACTTCAATGCAATGGCAAACCTCTACGGCATCATCCCGCTGCACAAGGCGAAGGAGATTGTCTTCTCCCTCAGCCCGAAGCTGGTAACGGATGTTATATGCTGTGAAAGGGGGACAAGAAATCGCCCGTAGAAAGGAGAATTGACCCATGAAAACAAAGCAAACAGGAAGCGGGAAAATCACAGCCCTTTATGAGAGGTTGAGCCGCGACGACGAACTGACAGGCGACAGCAATTCGATTATCAATCAAGAGTTACTATGTAGAGGGTGGTTTCTCCCACCTAATACATATGACTGCGGCTCATTTGTGGTGAATTGAAAAGCAGTTGTAGGAAAGGAGCAGAAGAGCCTTATAACCGCTACAAATTCAACGCAGAAAGGAGCTGTTGCTTATGAAATCGCTATTTGAGCAACTGGGCGGCACTTACCGTCAGGAGGGTGATTATCTTATCCCGAACCTTGCGCTGCCGGACGAACCAGAATACCAGATCGGCAAGTACGGGCGTATGCGCCGTAGCTATCTGAAAAAACATCGTCCGGTTCTCTATGCAAGCCTGCTCACAAGCGGAACGCTGCATCGGCACCTTGCCGAGATCGACCAAGCCTGCAACGAGCGTATGGCCATCATCGTTTCCAATATGGCAAGGCAGGAAGATATGACCGAAGCGCTCAAAGCCGCCGACCAAATGGAATGGGTGCGCCGCATGAACAACATCCACAGCCGCGCAGAGGAAATCGTTCTGACTGAGCTTGTATATGAATGACAGATGCCCGTTATTGGCTGTATGGCCTATAACGGGCATTATCTTTATTCTTTTGGTGCTATAAACTTATATTTACCCTTTCCAAAGCCGCTGACAGGCTCAATCAAATCCGCATTTTTCAGTTTTGTAATGAGATTCCCTGCGGCAGTAACAGAATCCTTTGTGATAGCAGCGATGTCAGATCGGCCAAAGACGCCATCAGCGCCCATATTTGCAAATACCGCTTTCGCCTTTGCAATCGTCCCTTGGCTTGCGTTCAGCCGGTCAATCGCAACCTCAATCGCAACATTTTCGTCCTCAATCGTAACCTTGGTTGTGTTTGCCACTGTTCCATAATTCAGATTATAGAGTGTAACTTGAAAAGAACTGGCATCCGAATAGAATTTAGGCTCCAGCTCATCGCGGTAATTGTGAGCGGCACGGTAGGTTTCCGTGATTTTCTTAAAGCCGCTGCCTTGCCGCTCCATATAACCCAGCCGTCCGAAAATATCTGCAAGGACGGGGTTGCGGCGCGTAGAGGAAATGCTGGACAGATCGCGCTCCTGTATCCGTGTGCCGTCTGCCATACCGCCGGGAGAATATATGGTAAGGCGGTCATCGTAAATGTCGATGTGGACTTCGCTGCCCAAAATCAGATAGTCACGATGGATCAGTGCATTGACAAGGGCCTCGAAAACGCTTCGTTCGCAGTAGTCGGGCATCTCAACACGGGAATCGGCGGTTTTCTTCCAGCGCGTTTTCATATTCCGCTTGACAAAGCTGACGCCCTCATTGAGCAGAATGATCAGGCTGCCGGAGAATTCCGCACTGTCAAGTGCATCTACCATGCCGCCGCTTTTATCAAGGCCGTTCCAACGTGTGCAGAACAGGCGGGAATGTCGGATGGGAGAATCATCCGCAAGCAAAGCGCCTGCATTGGTCAGCTTGCCGTGTTCGTCCCGCATATCGAAGGAATCGAACAGTTTTTCTTCCATGCTGTTGCCCGTCCAAGCCTTATACCGTTCGCGCAGCTTGGAAAAAGCGTAATCCTTAAAATCATACTCGGAAATTAGCTCGTCATAGGTGCGGTGCATTCCTTTGAGAATCAGCTGATTGAGGACATAGGATGGGGCAATCACGCTTTCATTGCCCATTCGGATATAGGCTTCCATGATACCGTCCGCTTTATAGTAATACGGAGTAGACCGTCCGGACGATACGGACAGGACAAGGATGTCCTTGCCGCTTTCCCGTTCAGGAGCAAGGACAAAACTCGGATAAGGCGTAATCCGCTCTTTGATCAACCGGCTGATTGTCTCCGCATCAGTCTGTGCGTCAGCTAAGCCGACAACATTTCTGTCATTATCAATACCAAAAAACAGTGTGCCGCCAATGCCATTTGCAAAGGCGCTAACGCTTTTGAGCCAGCTTTTCGGCTTCTTTACCTCCAGCGCGACCTTGAAATCACATTCGGTCGCTTCTGCGATCCAGCGGTCAATCATCATTCTCACCGTCCTGTCCCTTATTTTTTCCTCTGCTCTTATAGACATTATACTGATTCTTGCACCGGGCGCTGCAAAATGCGGAATTGGCCCGGCTGCCGAGGAACACCTTCTGGCAGTGCTTGCACAGCCGCAGGGGCTTTGCATCGTCCACCAGCATAAAGCTGAACATCATCTGGACGCCCAGCAGCAACGAATGGAAGTCCCAATAGATGGTCGGTTTCTCCAGCAGTTCGATATGATAGGTAGGCGCAATGCCGCCGAAGGCAGCCATGGCCTTGCGGTAAAGATTTCTTGTGTCCTCATCAATGCTGTCGTAGTCATTGTAGTACAAAATAGAGGTAGTCAGCGTGAACGCCCAATCCTTGAACTGCTGCGCTACCCAGTCATAAGGTTCGGCATACTCCCGCTGGAAGCTCATGTTCTTCGCCATGGGTTCCTCCATGAAGGTCATCGTCAGGGCAATCATCGTTCTGTCCCTGGAGACATTCCAGTTGGATTCTACGCCCTTTTTCACCACATCCAATTTATCGAAGGGATAGAACAGCGCAAGGTAGTCCTCTGTCGCCATACTTTCTTCCTTGATGAAGTGATTCTTTGGCAAATAGACTGCCTCATAATCCATAAAGGACGGCGTGGTAGGCAAAGCCGTCATCAGCCCCAACAGACCGTAATGGGTCACAAAGGCCAGAATTGCCTTTTCCACCTCGTCCTCCGGACTGCGGTTCATCATCAACATCCCTACATTCAGCGCATCCAGCACGATTCCCGGCGCTTCCTTCAAGGGATTATAGATGT